>SXGT01730614.1_pt1 | contig 20901 bp, 14 predicted proteins | sample 3176221 | NCBI WGS metagenome assembly SXGT01 (sample SAMN11356862, study PRJNA531348) | freshwater metagenome | isolation source: freshwater sample F1-120 | place: China: Fuxian Lake, Yuxi | collected 2017-12-25
GCTGCGATCTCGTCGTCCTCTCGGCGTGCGAGACGGGGCTCGGCAAGGAGGCGTTCATGGGTGCGGCGGGCCAGGGCGCGATGTCGCTCGCCCGTTGCTTCCGCGATGCCGGGGCGAAGACGGTGATCAGCTCGCTCTGGCGCGTGCAGGACGAAGCGACGCGGGAACTGATGCTCGACTTCTACGACCGGCTGTGGAACCGGGGCGAGAGCAAGCTCGACGCGCTGCGCGGCGCGCAGCTCGCGATGCTGCAGAGGAACCGCGCGAAGTACGGCGACACGCTGCCGGCGACGTGGGGGGCGTTCGTGCTGACGGGGGAGTGGGAGTAGCGAAGCGGCGAGGCGCCGCGAGCAGTCGCGCGCCGCGTCGTCGTCACTGCCCCGCCGGCTTGTACCAGCCCCGATACGGCACGCGCTTCACGGGCAGCTCGGGGTGGTCGGCGGTGATCATCACTTCGCCCTGGAAGAAGCTCGCCTTGGCAAGTTCGGGCGGCACGGTGAGGCGCACGACGTAGCTGGTGCCGGCGACCTTCTCCACCAGCTCGAGGGTGATGCCGGCGCCGGTGGGGCGCGCGCGCGACAGCTCGACCTTGGTCGGCACGTAGGGCACCTCGGGGCGGCGATTCTCGATGGCGAGCTCGAGCGTTGCGCCGACGCCGGCGACGACGTGGCCGAAGTCGAGCAGCTCCATCCGATCGGGGCGGTTGTCGAGGAAGTCGACGTTCGGCTCGACCGCGAACTTGACGGGCAGCACGATCGTGCGCAGGCGCGGGTCGTCGACGGCGAACTCGACGTGCGTCAGCGTCGTGCCGAGCGGCGCACCCGGCAGCAGCTCGATGCGCACGCGCCACGCGACGAGCCCGGCGCGCGCCACCGGCTCGCGCTCGAAATGGACGCGTAGCGCCTCGGGGCAACCCGAGATCGCGTCCAGGATGCGGAACTCGCCGAGCTGGTCGGAGGTGAGGCGCGCGAGGGCGCTGGCGCTCGCCCCCCAGCGCACGCGGCCGAGATCGAGCGTCTCCGGCTCGACGAACCACGGCGTCACGATGGCCGCGCGCAAGGAGATCGCGATCGGCCGCGCCGCCTGGTCGTCGGTGTGGACCAGCACCACCTTGCTGAGGTGCGACTCCGCCTGCTTGCGCGAGACGCGGGTCGACTCCAGCTCGACTTCGAGGCGTGCCGACTCGCCCGGCGAGAGCACGCCGAGCGCGCGCCCGGCATCGAGTTCGCGCGCTTCGTAGCGGCGACCGTCGATCTCGAACGACGAGGCGGTGCAGGAGCAGGAGTGTCTCACGCGGTCGATGGCGATGTCGCCGGGACCGGGATTGGTGAGGCGCACCTCGTGGCGCAGCGTCTCGCCGCGAAAGACGGTGCCGAAGTCGATGACGGCCGGCTCCGCGACGAGCGCGGTCGGGACGGCCGGCTCGGCGACCGCGAAGTCGATCGGGATCCGCAGCGCGCGGGCGTGCGCGACTTCGTCGGCGACGCCCGCTGGATCCCATTCGAGCTCGAGCTGGACGGCGGCCGGGCCGGCGGCGAGCTCATCGCTGGCGATCGCGAAGTCGAGCGTCGCGGTCGTGCCGGAGGCGAGCGGCAGCAGGGTGAGCTCGACGACCGGGCTCTCCGACGTGCGCGTGTCGGCGAGGCGCGGTGCAGCGCCCGCCACCTCCCAACGCAGCCGTGCCGGCGCGCCGACGAGTTGTGCGCGCGCCAGCGTCAGCGCCGCGAGGCCACGATTCGCGAGCGTGATGCGGCCGATCAGCGGCGCGCCACGCGCCACCTCGCCGAAGGCGAAACGCAGCGGAGCGATCTCGACCTCGGTGGCGTGCTCGTCCGCCACGGTCGCCGGCGTCGCGGCCGGCGCGGACGGTGTGGAACGCTCGAGTGTGGAATTGCAAGACGTCGCGAGCAGCGCGATGGCGAAGGCGGCCGCGCGATCCTCCGCACTCATCCCTCGCGAGCGGGAACTCCTCTGCGCCATGCGTGGAGCCTTTCCTGATGCGCTCATCGAATCACGATCCTCGCGCGAACTCGACGTCATTTATCCACTTCGACGCACGTGCCGCCGCCGTCGCCAAGCCGGAACATGCGCGCGTCGATTCGAAACTCATGGTCCACTTCGACGCGCGTCGTTCTAGCGCATGCGAACGAGTCGGTGGCAGACGACGAGCGGACGCGGGGATCGGACGCGAGCAGAGGAGTACGTCGTGTCGAACCACCTATCGGGAATCGGGATGTTGCGCGCGCTCGCCATCGCGGCCGCCGTGGCCGGCGGCGCTCGCGCGCAGGAGGCGGTGACGGTGCCGTGGCTCGGGGATCCGAACCTGCAGCACCAGGTGTACAGCGGAGGCGCATTGACGCTGCAGGGCGTGGCGCGCTTGCCGGCAGGTTGCGTGCTCACCGGCGCGACCTGGGATCCGGGTGACGGCAGCGGGCCGATCGCCGTCGGCGTCGGCAATCCGCGCGCGCTGGAGCTGGTGCACACCTACACCGGCATCGACTTCCAGCCCTACACGGCCACGCTGACGATCCAGACCACCTGCGGCAGCGCCAGCGACACGTTCCGCGTGATCGTCGTGCCGCGCACGCTCGACGTCGACGTCAACATGGCGATCGATCGCGGGCTCTGGCGGCTGCACAAGACGCAGATCCTCTCCAGCGTCGGTGGGGTGCCGACCGGCTACTGGGCCACGCAGAACCAGGCGGCCGACACGGCCTCCGCGGTGCTGGCGTTCGAGGTGAACGGTCACCTCGAGTCGGGGAGCGGCGCCGAGGATCCATACGTCGAGGACGTGGCGTTCGGTCTCGCCCACACGTTCACTGAACTCTCGCAGATCGCCATCGGGCCGCAGGCGGCGGGCAACCCCGACGCCAACGGGAACGGCTTCGGCCTCCAGGTGCTCGACGGCGGGGTGCCGATCTACGTCGGCGGACAGCTGATCGACGCCCTCGTCGGCAGCGGCACGCCCGACGCCCTCGCCCCGACCGGGTCCTCGCCGGACGTGCTGGGCCGGCGGTATGCCGATGTCGTGCAGGACATGCTCGACGCCTATTCGTGGGGCCAGGTCGACTCGCCCTCCTTCTCTCAGGGCGGTTGGCGCTACGGCTGGAACAGCGACTCCGACAACTCGGCCGCGCAGTGGTGGGCCATCGGCGCCATCGCGGCGGAGCGCGTCTTCGGGTCGATCGTGCCGCAGTTCGTGAAGGACGAGAACTTCAAGTACTGGCTCCCGCAGTCGGGCTACTACGACGGCAGCAACACCGGCTACGACGGCCACTACGGGTATGTGGACAACCACTACTCGGTCGACGTCAACATGATGAACACGACGCCGTCGGGTGTCGTGCAGCTGAATGCCGACGGCGTGCCCGGCGACGATCCGCGCCACGTCGCTGCGCAGCGCTACATGATCCGCAACTGGACGACGCTCACGCTGAACAACCGCATCTACGGCATGTTCGCGGTGGCGAAGGCGATGCGCCTCGCGTTGCCGACGCCGATCGTGAAGATGGATGCAGCGGGCAGCGCACCGTTCGACTGGTATCGCAGCGACACCTTGGCGGGTGATGCGGTGGACGGCATCGCGCGACGCTTGGTGAGCATCCAGCAGGCCGACGGCTCGTGGGACGGCTACTGGGTCGTGAACGACCTCGCCACGGCCTGGGCGATCATCACGCTGAGCCCGACCATCGTGCAGGCGTCGCCCATCGCTGCCTGCGACGTCGACCCGGAGATCACCGGAACGGGCTATCCGATCGAGTTCGATGGCGCCCCGTCGCACCACAGCGACCCGGCGCGGACGATCGTGAAGTGGGAGTGGGACTTCGAGGGAGACGGCACGTTCGACGCCGTCGGCCCGCTGGTCACGCACTCCTACAGCCAGCTCGGCATCTACAACGCGAAGCTGCGCGTCACCGACGACAACTCGCCTCCGCTGACCGACGAGACGACGTGCGTCGTGAGCGTCACGATCCCGCCGTGGCCGCCCGATTCGAATCCGGGCCGCGCCTACAAGTTCTGCATCGGGATCAACGAGCCCTTCATCCTCGATGGCAGCGGCTCGGCCGACATCGACGGGAACATCGTGAGCTACGCGTGGGACTTCGACCCGCAGCCGCTCGACAACAGCTTCGATGACGCCTTCACGCCGACCGTCGACGTGACCACGCTCTTCAAGACGCTCGGGCCGGGCATCTACGACGTCGGCCTGCTGGTCACCGACAATGACGGCTACTTCAACACCGACTTCACCACGATCGAGGTGACGCAGGGCGGCAACTGCGCCCCGCTGCACGATCCGGATTGCCCGGATGGGGTGACCGTCTCGCTGTGGCCGCCGGACCATCGTTACGTCGACATCGACCTGAAGCAGGTCGCCGGCGTGACCGATTCGGCCGGGCTGCCGGTGACCATCGCCATCACCGCGATCACGCAGGACGAGCCGCTCACCGCGGAAGAGGATCCGGACGACTGCGACGGGTCCGGCGTCGGCACCGACGTCGCGCACATCAAGGCGGAGCGCAACAGCGGCCGCAAGCAGAACGGTCGCGTCTACGTCATCCACTACACCGCGACCAACTCGCAAGGCGGGATGTGCCACAACACGGTCACGGTGACCGTGCCCAAGGTCTTCCGCGGCGAGGCGCGCGACAGCGGCCAGAAGTACGACTCGACGCAGGGCTGCGAAGATTGAGCGCGGCCGTCGAGACTCATGGCTGAGAACGATGGTTGAGAGCATCGAGTGCGCCGCCGGGAGGGTTCCGTCGCCTCCCGGCGGCGTGTCACGCTGCGCGGCGCTGCTGCTGCCTGCGCTGCTGCTCTGCGCCGCCGCATGTCGCGGCGGTGCGCCGGTTGCAGTCGCAGCGCCGCCCTCCGCAGACGCGCCCGCCGCCTCGCGGGAGCTGCACGAACTGCTCGCGCGCATGGGCGTGACGCTCCTCGAGGCGGAGCGGCGCCTCGAGGTGGCCGGTTTCGTGAACCAGCAGGCGGGGCCGATCGAGCTGTTCGCCTGCGCGCCGGAAGGGAAGACCCACGAGTCGGTGGTGGTGCTCGATTGCGTGCCGAGCGGGCTCCACGCGGGGCTGCTCGCCCTCGGGCTCGTTCCCGGGATGCCGGCCGGCATGGAGGTCGACGGGCGGTGGCGCGCGCCGAGCGGGCCGCCTGTCGCGATCCGCGTCCGCTACACCGCGGCCGCCGGCGCGCCGCGGGAAGCGCGGGCGGAAGAGTGGATCCTCGATCAGCAGCGCGGCGCGTCGATGGAGCCGGTCGGCTGGCTCTTCGTCGGGTCGTACCTGCAGGAGGGGAGCGGCGGCGTTTCGAACTACGCTGCCGATCACGTGAAGAGCCTCGTCACCACCTATCACGACGCCAGCACGATCCTCGAGAATCCGCTGAGCGGCGGGCGTGACGACGCGGCCTACGAGGCCGATGCTCGGGTCGTGCCGCCCGTGGGGACCCGCATCGTGGTCTCCTTCGCACCGGTCCCATGACCGCGGAGTCGCCGATGGCGAGCGTCCACCGCAGCACCCGTCCGTTCCGCGAAGCGAGCAAGACACTGTTCGCGTGCGCGCGGCAGGTGGCGCTGCTCGCTCTCTTCGGCGCCGCAGCGGTCGACACCGCGGCGGGCGCCCCCGCACGACAGGAGCCGGCGGTCGCTCCGCCTCTCCATCTCGCGTCGGCGGAACTCGCACGGCTCGACGCCGCGACGGCGCGCGGGGTCGCGTGGCTGCTGGCGCGGCAGGACGAGCGCGGTGCGTTCCCGCCGTGCGTCGCGCGCAGCGCCTCGGCGGTGGCCACCACCGCGGTGGCGCTCTGGGCGATCGCGGCGAGCGAGGCGGCGGCCTTGCCGTCGACGCCGGAGGAAGCGGGCCGGCGGAACGCGGCACGCGTGCGCGCGACCGAGCTGCTGCTGAAGCACCGGCAGCAGGATGGAGGCCTCTACGACCCGCGCGGCGGCCTCGCGGTCTACACCTCGGGGATCGCGGCGCGCGCGCTGCGCGCACTCCCGCCCGACGAGCAGGCGCATCTCGACGCGGTCGTGCGCGAACTCGAACTCTACGTCTATCGCCACGAGGCACCCGAGTCGTTCGTCGACCTTGCGCCGGCGGCGAACGCGGAGTCGGGGCAACCGGCGGTCGCGGCGGCGAAACTGCTCGACGGCGGCGGCGAGTGGACGGTGGCACAGCGCGCGGCGCTCGAGTTCCTCGCGCGCGGCCAGGCGGTCGACGCGCGCAGTCCGGCGCGCACCCGCGACCCGCGCTGGCGAGCGCCGGGCGCCACGCTCGACGCGTTCTCCTACGACGACGTGCTGCCGATCGTCTACCTGCCGCTCGCACCCGAACAGCAGATCGCGATGCGCGCCTACCAGGCGGTGCGCGACGGGTACGACCTCGAACGCAATCCCGATCTCGCGCGCCGCCGCGTGCTGGCCGCTCCCGGCGGCGACGCGCGCGGCCTCTACTACTACTACCTCGTGCTGGCGCGCACGCTGGCGGTCCACGGCTCGCCCCATCTCACGACCAGCGATGGCCGTCGCCATGACTGGCCGCGCGAGATCGCGCGCAAGCTGCTGTCGCTGCAGCAGTCCGACGGCCGGTGGGTCAACGCCGACCCCGGTTGGTGGGAGGACGAGCCGGTGCTGGTGACCTCCTACGCGCTGTTGGCGCTGGCCGAATGCCGAGCGGTGCGCGCCTTCCCGCAACCGATCGACGGCGCACAGCCACCCCCGGGTCGCTGAGCGAGCGCATCGCAGCGGACATTCCGCGACGGGCGCAGCGACAACCAAGGCCCCGAGCCGGAGGCGCTGGCGATCGGCACGGCCGAAGGGACCACCGACGCGTTCCTCGGGCTCGGGCTCGAGCGGATCGGCGGCATCGTGATCTACGACCTCACCGATCCGCGAGCTGCCTTGAGCGGCGCCGCCGGGAGCGACGATCGGTGAACGTTCGGGGGCCGGCCGTGACAAACTCGCGGCCGGCCCCGTCGCATCTCGGCACGTTGCCGCAGCGGCAGGGTCGGCTATCGCGAACGTGCCGCGTGCGGGTGCCGTCGGCGCCCCTTTGACCTTCCGCGGCGGAACGAGGACCATCCGCCGCCATGTTCACGCACCTCCGGCCGCCCGTTCGCCCGCTCCTCGTCGCCGCCGCGCTGCTGCTCGCGTTGCTGTTCGGATCGTCGCGCGTCGCGCCCGCGCTGGCGCACGCCGGTCCGTGCGCGACAGGGCATGCGCACGCGGAGCCGGCGATCGATCCGGTGGCGGCTGCCGACAACAAGTGCGACTGCAAGGCGGGCTTCGGTGCCTGCCAGCACTGGCTGCGCTCGCCATGGGGCGTGACCGAGGATCCCTGCTACTGCGACAAGTGCCGCGCCGGGCAGGAGCACACCGGCGACGACGTGCCGGCCGGCATGAACCGCCTCTGCTTCGCGAGCGGCCGCTCGGAGTGCTACCTGAAGCGCCACTCGGCCGCCTGGAAGCTCAACTGCAGCGAGTGCGTCAAGAACGAGAAGTGCTGCCCGGTCGAGCACAGCGAGAACTGCCCGAATTGCGACGAGGAAGGCAGTGGTCGGGTAGCGGCCGAGACGAAGGCCAAGCTCGCCGAGCGGGTGAAGGCGGAGCGGACGCTCGCCGACAACGACCAGCTCGCGGTGCTGTGGAACGAGCACTTCTACGTCGTCTCCGACATCCGCAGCGTCAAGGTGAAGATGCGCAGCGGCTTCCGCGTCTTCAACGGCCACGAGTACCTGCACCTGATGCTCGAGCGGGCCGAGATGGCGCGCAAGGAGTTCATCACCGCGTTCGGCAACCGGCTGGTGCTGAAGCGGCCGGTGGCGATCTTCCTGCCCGCGCAGGAGGGCGACGCCGAGTCGATCCAGGGCGCCTACATGGGCTCGCCGCGCACGAACCAGCTCTACGGCGTGTCGGACGGCACCGCGTTCGTCGGCGGCATGTGCGGCAACGGCTTCTGCAGCTCGGGCCAGAAGTACCGCCCCGACGAGATGCTCCACTTCGTGATGCGCCACATGATCGGCCACGCGCTGATCTCGGCGTGGGTGGTCGGCGACGGCAACAACCGGACGCTGCCGCGCTGGCTCTTCGAGGGCGTCGGTCACTGGCTGTCGCGCAACCAGGAGCGCTTCGAGGACCTCTGCACCTTCTGCGCCGACGAGGGGCAGCCGGTGAACGGCAGCGGCAAGGGGTGGATGGCCGACTGCGCGAAGATGGCGGCGCGGCCGAAGCTCGACTCGATCGAGAAGCTGTTCGGCAAGACGGCGATCGGGCAGCTGACCTACGAGGATCACCAGCGCAGCTGGAGCTACCTGAAGCTCTGCATCGACGAGTGGCGCGAGCCGTTCATCGCGATGCTGGCCGACCTGCGCCAGCAGAAGGAGGTGCGCGACTCCTTCATGAAGCACCTCGAATGCACGCCGGAGATCTTCGACCAGCGCTGGAAGGAGCGCCTCTCCGGCAAGCGCCGCTCGATGGACCCGAAGAAGGTCGAGGAGGGCGTGCTGGCGGAGAACGAGACGCCCGGCTCGCGCGAGCGCAAGGGAATGAGGAGCGAGCCCGACCTGCCGGCGCTCGCCGCCCGCATCCGCGCGCTCGGCACCGTCGACGATCCCGCGACGGTCGACACGCTGCTCGACCTGCTCGAGAAGGACAGCGAACTGGTGCGCGAGACGGTGATGGTCTCGCTGCAGAAGATGAAGTCGCGCGAGTGCACGGCGCGGCTGGCCGACTACGGCCTTGCGCACGCGAACGGCATGGTGCGCGCGTATGCGGCGCGCGCGTGCGGCAAGTTCGGGCTCGACGGAGCGCTGCCACAGCTGCGCAAGCAGCTCGTCGGCGACAAGCTCTGGCTGGCGCGCGCCGAGGCGGCCGTCGCGGTCGGCCGGATGAAGGACACCCTCTCGATCGAGCCGCTCGCGAAGATGGTGGCGACCGATTCGGCGCAGAAGGCGCAGCTCGCCGGCATGGATGCGCTCGCGATGATGGGCGAGGAGGCGGAAGAGGCGATCGAGGTGGTCGCGAAGCACCTCACCTCGGAGCCGTGGCAGCTGCGCGTGGTCGCCTGCCAGTCGCTCGCCGACATCGGCAGCATGAAGGCGGTCGACGCGCTGATCGCCCGCATGGAGGTCGAGCAGGGCCACGTCCACGAGGAGATCCACGACGCGCTGAAGAAGATCTGCCGCCACGACCAGGGGCAGTTCGTCGCCGAGTGGAAGAAGTGGTGGGAGCGCGAGAAGACGGCGCGCGGCGGCGGGCTCCCCGAGCGGCCGAAGACGCCGGCCAAGGAGGCGGCCGATCGCTACGCGCCGGCGCCCCGCTACTACGGCATCTCGATCTACAGCAACCGGATCGGCTTCGTCCTCGACACGTCGCAATCGATGAACTCGAACTTCGAGCCCGATCCGAAGGCGCTGAAGGGGCTCTCGCGCGAGTACTCCGGCAACACCAAGCTCGAGATCTGCAAGGAAGAGATCATCCACACGCTCGGCAAGCTCAGCTCGCGCGCGCACTTCTCGATCATCGTCTTCAACACCGGCATCCGCAGCTACGACCGCCAGCCGGTGGCGGCATCGACCGGCAACGTCGAGGCGGCGCAGAGCTGGCTCAAGTCGCTGCCGCCGGTGGGGGAGACCAACTACTACGGCGGCCTGCGCGCGGCGCTGAACCTCGACGAGAACAGCCGCGAGTGGGCGGCCAACTTCGAGGCGACCCCCGACACGCTCACCTTCCTCACCGACGGCATGCCGACGCAAGGCGAGATCACCGACGCCGACACGCTGCTCGAGTGGTACACGGCGCTGAACCGCTACGCCCGCATCCGCACCCACGTCATCGCGTTCGGCAACAAGGGCGTCGACATCGAGATGCTGCAGAAGATGGCGGAGAAGAACGGCGGCAAGTTCGTCAACGTGCCCGAGAAGGGGTAGGCGGTCGACGGCACGACGGCTGCCGCCGCCGCTCCTCGAGCGCGACTTCCCTGGGGTGACCTCCGGTCGCCGCTGCTGCCGGGTGTCCGGCCTGCGGCCTCGTTGCCGTCCCCCTGACCGGGATTCTCTCGGTCATGGGAGCAGCGCATGGCGATCGACGCAGCCGAAGTCGTGGTGTCGCCCGGCACCGCGACCGTCGCGCGGCGCGCGTTGTCGCCGGCCGCCATCGGGGGACGACCGGTCGTCGAGTCGGCCTTGGCACGGGCGGCCCGCGGGCTCCTTCGCACGGTTGCGCTCGGCGGCGCGCTGCTCGCGCTCCTCCACGCCGCCGTTCCGGTGCACGAGTTCGCGCCGCCGACGCCGTTCCACGGCCCCGAGTGGACCTCTCCCTACCGCGCCTCTCCGCCCGTTTGGCAGCGCGTCAGTCTCCACGCCCACCCCGATCGCGAGTGGTGGGGGGCGCTCGATGACACCAGCGAGCGGGCGATCCTCGACGAGTACGACCGGCTCGGTTTCGCGGCGGTCGCGATCACCGACTACATGGCGCGCCGCTCGCCCACGCCGGGCGCCGCGACGCTCCTCCACGGTTACGAGCACGGCTTCGGCTGGCGCAAGTGGCACCAGCTCTGCTTCGGTGGCGACGCGGTCGAGTGGCTCGACTATCCGCTCCATCAGGGGATCGACGAGAAGCAGCACGTGCTCGATCGCCTCGCCGCGCGGCACGACTTCGTCGTCCTTGCCCATCCGGCGCTCCTCGACGCGTACTCGCTCGCCGACCTCCGTGCGCTCCATGCCTACGACGCGATCGAGGTCCTCTCGCCCTACGCCGACTCGGTGGCGCATTGGGATGCGGCGCTTGGCGCCGGCCGCCGCGGCGGCGCGATCGCCACCGATGACCTGCACGGGCTGTCGCGGCGGCGCGACCACACGCGCTACTCGACGTACGTCGACGCCGACGATCGCTCGCCGGAGGCGCTGTTCGCGGCGTTGCGGGCCGGGCGGATGACCTGCGCCGTGACGCGCGTCGAGCCGCCGCCCTTCCAGATGACGCGCCATGCGATCCGCGCCGGTCGCCTCGAGGTCGCCTTCACCGCGCGGGTCGATCGCATCGACTTCTTCGGCCGCAATGGGCGCTTGCTGCAGCGCGCCGGCCCGGGCACCCACGCTTCGCTCGAACTGCCTGCCGACGAGCCCTACATCCGCGTCGAGGCGGCGACCCGGAAGATGCGCCTGCTGGCCAACCCCGCCGTGCGGACCGGCGGCGGTGTCAGCCCGATCGTCGCGGCGACGGTGCAGCCCATCGCCACCCTCACGCGCGCGGCCGCGCTGCTGCTGGCCGCCGCCTTGCTCGGCTGGTTCGCCTGGCGCGGTACCTTGTGGCCGCGAGCGTTCGACTGCGCCTGACCGCGACGGTTCCAGGTGCCGTCGCGCGGTGGAGCGAACGATGGGTCGCAAGGAGGAAGGCCACGCCGGCGACTTCGCCGTGCTCGACGCGACGATCCGCGCCATCTGCCTGGCGCTGCCCGGCACCAAGGTGACCATCACCTGGGGCAAGCCGCATTACCGCGTGGGCGAGAAGATCTTCGCGGGCGCCAACGACGAAGGGGGCCGGCTCACGGTCGGCTTCAAGCTCGACAAGGCGCACGCCGCCGAGCTCGTGCAGTCCGACCCGCGCTTCCGAGTCGCGCCTTACGTCGGCAAGCACGGGTGGGTCGAGATGGAACTCGGCGCCGCGTTGCAGGCGGGCACGCTCGACGAGGCGGAACTGCGCGGCTACCTGCTCGAGAGCTACCGCCGCATCGCGCCGAAGCGGTTGCTCGCCCGGCTCGGCGTCGAAGCGCCGCTCGCGCGCCTTCCACGGTCCGGTGCGGCGGAACTCACTTCGCCGGCAGCGCGAAGAGCTGCTCGTCCAGCGCGACGTCCAGTTCGAGCTGCGGCTCGCCCTTCACCGAATCGTCGGCGAGGCCGCCCGCGCTGACCGACTGGAGGCGCACCGGCAGGGTCAGCTTGCCGATCGTCTGCCATCCGGTGACGCGTCGCACCAGCGGTGCGTAGCCGCGCGCGGTCAACGCGAGATGGCGCAGCTCGACGAGGCGTCCGCTCTTCGCGTCGATCGCCAGGGTGACGTTCTGCTGGGCGGCGTGGACCGTGACCAGCTCGACGGGCTGGCCTTCGACCGTGTCGCTGCCGGCGGGCACCGCGAGCAGGTTCTTGCGCTCACGAGCGATCCAGAGCGGCTGCTGCAGCGCCTCGCGCAGCGCGACCTTGGTCGAGACGGCGCCGAGCGGGAGCTCCTCCTCGGGGGAGAAGCGCTTCGCCGCCGCGCCGCTGACGGCATGGCCGTAGCCGCGGCCGCCCCACGCCTCCTCGAAGCGATAGCGCCCCGGGAAGGCGAACCAGAGGTCGCGCGTGCCCTCGTAGAGCGTCGTGCCCGAGACCGATTCGAGCTTCGCGTGGAGGTGGATGCTCTTCAGCGCGTCGAGCGCCGCGAGGTCGCCGAAGGCGGCGGCTGCCTTCTCGAGCAGCGCCTGCCCGGCCGCCTTCGCCGCGTCGTCGGGCGCCGGCGCCGCGTCGTCGGGGGGCTGCAGCTTCTCGGGCGCCTTGAGGAATCCGGTGCGGCACTGGTCCGAGGCGAAGACCCAGATGCGGTCGTTCCAGACCGCGAAGCGATCGGGCATGCCCATGCCGGAGAGGGGGCCCATTCGGCCGCACGCGCCGTCCCACTGGATGCCCCAGCGCTCGGGAGCGTCGAGGAAGAGGTCGCGGTTGTCCTCCGAGACGAACAGGTAGCGGAACGGGCCGTGGTCGACGAACAAGGCGCGCTCGCCCGCGACCTCGCGGCCATCGATCAGCTCGACGGGATCGAACCCCTTCAGCGCGAGCTGGCCGTCGCCGCCCGCCATCGCGAACAGCAGCGCCCCGAATCCACTCAGCACCATGGCTCGTTCTCCTTGCAGCGGTCGTCCAGACGGCGGAGGTCTCGCCGCCGGTCGTTCCCGGCCGGCTGGCGTCCTGTTCCGCGCGCGGCGGCATTCCTTTCCGTCGCGAGCGCGGCACGCTACCGGTGCGCGACTCCGCCCGGGAGGCCCCGGGGGCGCTAAGCTCCCGCCCGCTTCGGAAGTCCCGGCGCGCCACACCGGCGCGTCTCCTTCCGGCAGAGGAACCGGCGGCGTCGCTCGCGCGAGCAGCCGCCGCATGCGACGACCATGATCGTCATGAAGTTCGGTGGCACCTCGGTCGGCGACGCCGCCAACATCCGTCGCGTCGTCGAGCTGGTGCGGGCGCGGCGGTCCGACCGTCCGTGCGTCATCGTCTCCGCCCACTCCGGCGTGACCGACGCGCTGCTCGATCAGGCGCAGAAAGCGGTGACGGGCAAGTACGACCTCGCGGCGTTGCGCGAGCGCCACCAGAAGATCTGCGACGACCTCGGCGTGAAGGTGCCCGAGCACGACGGGCTGTTCCAGGAGCTCGGCGATCTGCTGCGCGGGATCTCGCTGGTGGTCGAATCGACGCCGCGCCTGCTCGATCACGTGGCGAGCTTCGGCGAGCGCCTCTCGGTGCACACGGTGGCGGCGGCGCTGCGCGCGGCGGGCGTGCCGGCGAGCGCGGTGATGGCCTACGACGCCGGCCTGAAGACCGATTCGCGCTACCAGCGCGCGAAGCCGTTGCCGGAGAGCTTCGACGCGATCGCGGCCAACCTCGCGACGCTCGCGGGCGTGCCGGTCGTGACCGGCTTCATCGCGAAGGACGCGAGCGGCTCCATCACGACCATCGGCCGCAACGGCTCCGACTACAGCGCGTCGCTGTTCGGGCGCGCGCTGCGCGCGAGCGAGATCCAGATCTGGACCGACGTGCCGGGCGTGATGACGGCCGATCCGCGGCTCGTGCCCGATGCTCGCCCGATCGAGGCGATGACCTACGACGAGGCGGCGGAGATCGCGTTCTGCGGCGGCAAGGTGCTCCACCCCGCCACGCTGCAACCGGCCGTCGAGGCCGACATCCCGGTGCGCGTCCTCGACACGCGCAACCCGAGCGGCCCCAACACCGTGATCTGGCGCGAGGTGCAGCAGTCGCGACCGGTGGTGCGCACCGTCGTGCAGAAGCGCGGCATCTGCCTGGTCAACATCGTCACGCCGCGGATGCTCGGCGCGCACGGTTACATGGCGCGGATCTTCGACGTCGCCGCTCGCCACGAGGTGGCGCTCGACATGATCGCCACCACCGAGATCTCGGTGTCCGCCACGGTCGAGGACGATCGCCGTCGGCTGCCGGCACTGCTGGCCGAGCTGCAGGCGCTCGGCGAGGTGACCATCGACCGGCAGGTGGCGGCGGTGGCCGTGGTCGGCCACGCGGTCGGCGAGTCGCCCGAGACGATCGGCGCGATCTTCTCGACGCTCGCGCGCGAAGGGATCGCGTTGCGGATGGTCTCGATGGGCGCGCGCCGGACCAACGTCGGCATCGTGGTCAGCGAGGCGGACACGGCGCGCGCCGTCCAGTCGCTCCACGCGGCGCTCTGCCTCGAGCCCGCGAAGGCGAAGGCTGCTACCGCGCACTGAGTCGCACTGAATGAGGCGCCGATTCGATCCGCAATCGCCCGGGCCGCCGGTGCGAGCCGCGTAGATCGGAATCCGATCCTAAGCGGAGCCGCTCCCGAGGCGAAGAGCGGATACCGACCGATTTCGGCGACACGACCGATCCCGGATCGGATCGCCGGGAGTGTTCGGCCGGCGGGTGCGTTCTGTCGGGCGGGGATCGAAGCCGTACCACCACCCACGGAGCAGCCCATGGACGCGATGCGGATCTTGGCGGCGGGGGCCCTGTTCGTCGGGACGGCGCTCGGGCAGGCGGCGCCGAAGCCGCCGAAAGGCGAGTCGCGGTCGACCTCGACCCGGTCTGCCAGCGCGCAACACTCGAGCGACCAGAACGGCGTGAAGTCGACCGCCTCCGCCAAGCGGACCGTGAAGGACGGCGTCGTCGTCGAGGAGAGCGGCGACGCGCAGCTGCTCGACTCGTTGATGAAGAGCGGTGTCCATCTCGACGATCTCGAGAAGCTGGTCCGTGAGCTCGCCAAGGTCGACGCTCCGGCGTTGCCGAGCGGCGGCGCCAAGCCGGTCGTGCGCCGCTCCGTGAAGGTGGTGAAGAACGGCAAGGTGATCGAGGAGAGCGGCACGCCGCCGCCGCCGCTGCCGGGAGCGCCGCGTGGCGCCAGCGCGCCTGGCCGGCCGCGACGCGTCGGCGAGCTCGGCGACCTTCGCGAACTCGGTGACGTCAGTTCGGGTCTCGCCGAGTTGCGTGCGCTCGGCCTCGACCTCTCCGGCCTCGAGCAGCTGATCGAGCAGACCGTCGCCGACGCGCTGGCCGGCCGGATGCCCGACCCGAAGGAGGTCGAGCGGCGCGCGCAGAAGATCCGCGTGAACGGCGCTCCGGTCGAAGTGCGCGCCGAAGTGCTCTCGGGCGCCGAAGCGCTCGCCGAGCTGAAGAAGCGCTGCCCCGAACTCGTCGGCGACCTCGACCGGCTGGTGCGCGAAGTGGGCGGTGCCCTCGACTGCGAATTCGCGCAGCGGAAGGCGCCGCCGGCGCCGCCGGTGAAGCCGGTGAAGCCGGTTCGCAGGACCGACACCTGAACGAGCCGCGACTCGTGCGCGGGTCGGAGGTGCCGCGGGTCCGACCCGCGCTCGACCGCGACGACGCGCTCGTCGCCCGCGTCGCCCTCGGCGAGGAGCCGGCGTTCCGCGAGCTCGCGCAACGCTGGGGTGCTCGCGTCCGCGACTACGTGCGCCACGTGAGCGGCGATCCGGCGGCCGCCGACGACCTGCTGCAGGAGGTGCTGGTCCGCCTCTTCCGCGCCGCGCCGACGCGTGACCCGTCCCAGCCGTTCGCGGTCTGGCTCTTCTGCCTCGCGCGTCACGTCGCGGTCAGCCACCTTCGCTCGCGCGCGGCGCGCGGCCGGCTGCTGCAGGCGGTGTCGGCTGGTTCGCACGCGCTGCTCGCCCGCTTCCAGCGCGGCGAGGCGCCGGCGCCGCTGCGCATGGTTGCCGATCGCGAATTCGCCGCAGCGTTCGATGCGGCGCTGCGCACGCTGCCCGAGGAGTTCCGCTCGGTCTTCCTGCTGCGGCAGCGCGAAGGGCTCTCGTACGAGGAGATCGCCGCCGTCGTCGGCATCCCGGCGAAGACGGTGTCGACGCGGTTGGTTCGGGCGCGCGAACGACTGCGGCGCGAGCTCGCCCCGTTCGCCGACGAGCCGAGGAGTGCGCCATGACCGGCCCCGACCGCTGCGGCAGCGTCCTGGCCGTGACGACGCTCTGGCTCGACGGCCGCTTGAGCGCGTCGGCTCGCGCCGAGGTCGAGCAGCACATGCGCGAGTGCGCCGCGTGCCGCGCCGAGTACCGCGCTCAGGCGCGCCTCGCGCAGGCGGTGGCGAGGCTGCCGCGCGAGGCACCGGCCGCTGACGTGACCGGGCGCGCCTGGCGATCGGCGCAGGGAGCACCGCAAACGCCTGGCACGCGCGCGCCGCTGCTGCGCGCGGCGGCCGCCGCCGCAGTCTTGCTGTCGACGGCGCTCGGCAGCTACTGGCTCGGCGTCGGCGATGCACCCGCGCCGTCGCCTGCGGTGGTTCGCAGCGAGCCGCGCGAGTCGATCGCGGAGGCGGCCGAGGCCGACGACTCGCTCGCCTATCGGCGCGCTGCGCAGCTCGTGCTGGCCGACCTCGCCACCATCGATCGAGTCGAGCCGGCGCTGCGCCAACCGCTCCTCGCGGCGCAGATGCGCGCGTTCGGGCTCGACGCGTGGGCGGCACGGCCGGCCCGCGGCGACGATCCCGACGCGGCGCTGCGGCCGCTGCTGTGCCAGCTCGACGAGGCGCTCTCGGCCGAGGACGACACGCAGCTGCTGGCGTTGCAAGGCTCGTTGCGGGTGGCGCCGTCTGCCGCCGCCGCCAAACCCGCCGCCGCCGCGCCGCCGCCGCAGGCTCGACTCGAGGTGCCGCGCTTCACGCGCGATCAGGCGCAAGCGGTCGTTGCCACGTTCACCGAACTGCCGCCGCCCGATCGCGAATCGCTGGCCCAACTGCTCGAGGCGAAGGAGTCGTTCGTGCGCGGCGATCTCGACGCCACGCTCGAACGTGCGCGCGCCGATGCGGAGCAACGACCCGCGCAGCGCTTCCGGAGCTCCTACCGGACGATGGTGGTGCTCTGCGCCGGCGCGGCGGGGGATCGCGCGCTGGTCGAGTCGCTGCTCGGCGCGAGCGACGGGTCGCTCGACCAGGTGCTGCGCGACCTGCCGTGGGTCGACCTTGGCGGCGGTTCGATCTCGGTGCAGTTCGGCTTCGGGAAGCTCGGCGAGTGGCCGTTGCCGGCCTCGAAGCGCGACGAGGCGATCGACGGAGCGTCGCGCGACCGCTCCCCGCCTCCCGACGCGAAGCGCAAGTCACGGCGGTGAGCGCGGTGCTATGACGGAGCTCCTGGCCCGTCTGGAGCGCTGCGATGCCCGCTTCGCCGACCTTCGCTGCCTGGCCTCGGCCGCTCCGCCTGATCGGCGCCCGCTTGGTCGCCTGCATCGCGAGCGCGGCTCTGGCGAGCCCTGCGCCGCGCGCGGCCGCGCAGGTCGCGGTGCCGCGCGACGACGGCATGCCGCGCGCGACGATGGATCCGATCAGCAGCCGCCTGCTCTTCCCGGTCGCGACCGAGCTCTCCGAAACCGAGTTCGAGGCGCTGCTGCCGCAGACGGTGCAGTTCGAGAATGGCGACGGCGCGCTGCTGCGCGGCCTCTGGTACGAATCGGCGGCGAGCGACCGCACCGTGCTGGTGTGCATGGGCAACACCGGCAACTGCAGCTGGTTCGTGCCGTTCGCCGCGATCCTGCAGGGCGGCGGCTGCGATGTGCTGCTCTTCGATTGGCAGGGCTACGGGAAGAGCGCAGGCGCGCCCTCGCTCCTCTCGCTGCCGGGTGACGCGCTGGCGGCGTGGCGTTTCGTGACCGAGGCGAAGGGGCGCAAGCCCGCGCAGGTCGGGCTGCTCGGCATCTCGCTCGGATCGGTGGTGGCCTTGCAGCTGGCGGCGACGCTGCAGCCGGCGGCGTGCGCGGTGGAGGACCTCTTTTTCCCCGACGAGCAGCTCGCGGCGGCCGTCGGCACGCCCGATTCGACCGCGGCGCGCGTCGCGCTGGCCGCGTTGAAGGCGCTGGTGCTCCCGCAGATCGATCCGCGCGTGAACGCGCAGCGCTACGGCGGCCCGCTCTTCCTGCTGCACGGCGACGCCGACTGGTTGCTGACGCCGATGGCCACCGTGCGCCTGTTCGCGCAACGGCCGGAGCGCACGCGCGCGTGGCTGATGGCGGGGACCGGCCATTCGCCCGACTCGCTGCAGGTCGACGAATGGGAGTACCGCGATCAGCTGCGCCGCTTCTTCGCCGACGCGTTCGCCGCCGCGGAGGGCGGGACGCCGCTGCCGCTCGAGCCGCAGGCGAGCGTGGCGGTGGTGCAGGCGGAGCCGCTGCGGCTGCGCGTCGAGGTGACCGCCGCGCGAGCCGGCGCGGTGCAGATCGCGCTGGCGCGCGGGTGCGAGGGGGCTGCGCCGCTCGACGCCTTCTATGAGCGTCGCCTCGTCGCGGCGGGCACCACGGCGTTCGAGTGCGACGCGCCGTTCGTGCCCGAGCACGTCATCGCCACCGAGATGTTCCGCGCGTTGCCACGCGGCGACGGGACCTTCGAGCCGGAGCTCTCGCCGGTGTCGCAGTCGCTGGCCGACTACCTCGAGCTCGAGCGCGAGTGGGGCCGGCGGTCGGGCGAGGTGGTCGTGAACGCGGTGCTGCCGGGCCCGGCGGATTCGCGGATCGAGCAGCGCCTGCGTGGCGGCGTCGACGGGGTGTGGCTGCGCCCGCGGTTGCCCGACTTCGAGGAGGTCGACCCGCGCATCCGCCCGCGTTACGCCGAGCTGCTGGCGTGGATGGCATTCGATCTGGAGACGAGCGAACGCTTCGGCGCCGGCGATGGGTTGCGCGAGGTGCGACACGCGCTGGTCGACTTCCTGCCGGCGGAGCCGCTTCGTTTCGTGACGCTCGGCAATGCGCGCATCGACGTCGGCTTCGACGAACCGATGGTCGTGCGGCAGCTCGTCGCGGCCTGGGCCGACGCGGTGGCACGCGGCGAGTTCGCGACGGCACGGCAGTTCTGGCAGGTCGTGAAGCGCTTCGTCCCCGAGCTCGATCGTGCGACCGGCTTGCCGACGCCGCCGCGGCCGGGCGATCAGCCCGCCAGCACCGGCGGCCCGTCCGGCAAGTAATCGCGCGTCAGGTTCTCGCACTTCTTGGCGCGCACCACGAGGTCGTCCTCGACGCGTACGCCGCCGAACGGGGTGAGCGCCTCGACCAGCTTCCAGTCGATCGTGCTGCCGGCGGGGCTCGCGCGCAGCTCGGCCAGCAAGTGGTCGATGAAGTAGACGCCCGGCTCGACGGTGAAGACCTGCCCCTCCTCGATGCGCGTCGTGTTGCGCAGCCACGGGTTGTTCGCCTTGGGCTGCACGTTGCGGCAGCCGACGTCGTGCGTCTGCAGGCCGAGCGAGTGGCCGAGGCCGTGCGGCAGGAACTTGCGGGTGGTGCCGTTCGCCACCAGCTCGGCGGCGCTCGCCTTGGCGATGCCGACCGTGCGGAGCAGCGGCGCCAGCAGCTCGTGCGCCTGCTCGTGCAGCTCCTCGTAGGGGCGACCCGGCGTCGCCGCGGCGCACAGCTGCAGCTGGAGCGACTCGAGTCCGGCCGCGAGCTGGCCGAAGGCGCTCGCCGCTGCACCGCTCCCCTTGACGGCGGTGCGCGTGATGTCGCTGTCGTAGCCGAGGCACTTGGCGCCCGCGTCGAGCAGCAGCGTCTGCGCGCGGCTCTTCGCGCGGCCGTAGCCGACGTGGTGGAGCGTCGCCGCGTTCTTGCCGAGCGCGACGATGTTCTTGTAGGGCGTCTCGGGATCGTCCTGGCCCGTGGCGCGCAGGTAGGCGAGGTGGAGCTCGAACTCGCTGCACTCGCCGCCCTTCCAGGCGTCGAGCACGGCGCGGTGGCCGACGGCCGCGCGGCGATTCGCCTCACGCAGGCAGAGGATCTCGTAGGCGGACTTCTTGGTGCGCAGCGCGTCGAGGCGCTTCATCAGGTCGGTCGGGTTGTAGGCCGATTCGGGGAGGCCCCAGAGCGAGCAGTCGCCCCGCTCCTCGCCGACGAAGCCGAGGCGGCTGTTCTGGGGCAGCAGCTCGCGGATCTGCGCCGGGTCCTTCACCTCGCGGACGTCGAACGCGGACCAGAAGTGGTCCGACTCGGGCGCCTTCGCCTGCTCCCAGAAGTCGACCACGTTGAACCAGAAGAGCGTCGGCTTCTTGCCCGCCTCGATCAGCAGCGCCGATCGCGAGGTCTCGAGCGGCAACCAGTGATGGAAGTGAGGCACCGGCCGGAGCGCCCAGAACTGGTCGTCGAAGATGCTGCGCGGCTTGGGGGCGCCCGAGTGGATCACCACGCCGTCGACTCCCGCCTCGGCCAGCACGCGGCCGTACTCGCGGCCGAGCCAGGCGACGTGGTCGCGGTAGAGCGCGGCGAGTTGGTTGCGATCGAGCATGGCGGGCTCCCGGCGGCGCGCGCAGGCGCGCTCGTGCGTGGTTCGTTCGCGTGAAAGGCGGGCAGCGGCGCGACACTGTAACCCCGGGGGCCACGCGGTGACGGCGGTCGCGCGCGAGAAGCGTCGCCGGCGGACCTCCACTCGCGTGGCGGATCCCGGCGCGGATGACGTTCTGCCTGAAGCGGAACTCCGCCCGGCGGACACCACGCCTTGTCGGGCGCTCCCGCCGCGGCGACCATCTTCCGGTGCCGGCTCGAGCTCGAGGGAACTCTGGTCGATGGCGACTGCGGACGGCTCGGACGAGGAGTTGCGCACCGCGTTCGAGCGGGGCGACGAAGCGGCCCGCGCCGAGCTCTTCACGGTGCTCTACGACGAACTGAAGC
>SXGT01045784.1_pt1 | contig 20898 bp, 18 predicted proteins | sample 3176221 | NCBI WGS metagenome assembly SXGT01 (sample SAMN11356862, study PRJNA531348) | freshwater metagenome | isolation source: freshwater sample F1-120 | place: China: Fuxian Lake, Yuxi | collected 2017-12-25
AGTGCACGTTGAAGCATGCACACACCTGGACCGTACCTTGCAACTGATCAGATCGTTGGGTGTGAAACCCGGCATATCTCTGAACCCAGCAACGCCTGCTTCGCAGTTGCGTGAGGTGATCGACCAGGCCGACCTGGTACTGGTAATGACAGTGAACCCGGGTTTTGGCGGCCAAAGCTTCTTGCCGTATACCTTGAGAAAGATTTCGGAGATCCGAGGGATGATCTGTGATAGAAACCTGGAAACATGGTTGCAGGTGGATGGCGGTATCTCGGAAAAAACCTTATCGAGTGTGTATTCTGCCGGAGCAGATGCCTTTGTTGCGGGCAATGCTTTGTTCAACCACCCATCTGGCCTGGCCGCCGCGATCAAAGGGTTTCGGGATATTTTGGGAGAAAAATAAAAAAGATCGCGGATCAGGGTCCGCGATCTTTTTATTTCGGTTGGAAAACAATTAGGCTGTCTTGACCATGGTGCGGATGCACTTGGTGCACAGGGTCTTCTGAGCCTTGACGCCTTTTTCGAACACGGTTACTTTTTGCAAGTTAGGTAAAAACTTGCGGTTGGTAGCACGCTGAGAGAAAGAGCGGTTATGACCGAAAGTTGTGGTTTTCCCACAATGAGCGCATTTAGCCATCGAAAAACTTCCTTTCTTGCTATAATAACTATGCCTTGTTCTTAGGCGCAAGATTTTACCATAAAGCGAACCGAATGACAAGTAAAGTGTTTAATAACGTACATAAGGAAATGACACAATGGGCCAAGAAAAAACAAGCTTAGGAAGCATCCATATCTCTCCCAACGCGATCGCCTCGATCGCCTATCATTCCGCATTGCAGTCCTATGGCGTTGTGGGTTTAGCGCCCAAAAATTTGGCCGAGGGTATCGCATCATCCATCACCCGGGAGCCAAGCCGGGGTGTCAATGTGCAATTTGTAGATGACCAGTTAAATATTGATGTTTACATCATAGTGGAATTTGGCACCCGGATCGCAACCGTTGCATCCAGTGTTCAAAACGCCATCAAGTTCACGGTTGAAAAGAACATCGGTCTTAAAGTAAGCCATGTTAATGTCCATGTACAAGGGTTGCGAATTAGCAACACGGATTAATGAACCAGAGTAACGGCAAGACAATACCCCCCTCACCAGGAGATCTACTTTGACCCAAGAAAAAAGATTTGACGGTTTGATGTTGAAAAACTTAATGGAAGCCGGCCACACCTGGTTGAGGACCAATCACCAAACCGTAAATGCCCTGAATGTGTTCCCCGTTCCTGATGGCGATACCGGCACAAATATGCTGCTTACCATGAACTCAGCCGTTGCGGAGGTGAATTCTGCCGGCCATAATGGCGCTGGCGCAGCCGCGGCTGCTTTTGCGCAAGGGGCGTTGATGGGGGCGCGTGGTAATTCAGGGGTTATCCTGTCTCAAATTTGGCGTGGATTTTCGCGCGCTTTGCAGGGTTCAGATGTTGTAACAGCAGAGGGATTGGCCAACGCCTTCCGAGAAGCGCGAGACACCGCATACAAAGGCGTTGTGCGCCCGGTCGAGGGGACCATCCTAACCGTAACCAAAGATATTGCCAGTGAAGCCGAAATTGCCGCCAAGGAAACCGATGACCCTACAGAGCTACTTCGCAGGGTGGTGGATGCCGCGGATAGGTCCGTTGCCAGCACCCCGGAGTATTTGCCGATCTTGAAACAGGCTGGCGTGGTAGATTCAGGCGGCAAAGGGTTGTTCTTTATTTTGGAGGGAATGGTTCGGTACCTTGACGGCCAATCCCTTGACACCGCCCTTTTCTCCGTTCAGCCGCTTTCTGCGATGAATTTGGAAAACGCGCTGGAAGATGTTGAGGAAGGGCAGGATTGGGAAGTAGTAGTGGATTTTAAACCCAATACTGAGTTCAACTTAAGTTCTTTTTACACCAAGTTGGAGGATATCGGCACATCCATTCAGGTTGGCGAGGGTGAGGGGATGTACCGAATGCACATCCATACCTTGCTCGAAAAAAGATACGAACCAATCGATTATATTTTGACCCAAGGCACCATCACCAAGGTAGCCATGGAAAATCTTTTGGCGCAGATGGATGACATTGAAAGCCAAACCAAACACTCCAAACTGGAATTTGCCAACGTCAACCCCGGCCAGATCGCCGTCATCACTGTTTCCCCTGGCACCGGAATTTCGCGCATTTTTGCCAGCCTGGGGGCTTCCGCGGTGATCAGCGGCGGCCAAACCATGAATCCATCTACACGCGACATTTTGGATGCGTTTGAAAACCTTCCCACCGACAAGGTGATCATTCTGCCCAACAATAAGAACATCATCCTTGCTGCCAACCAGGCCAAGGATGTAACCGTTAAACAGGTACGGGTGATTCCTTCCAAGACCATTCCGCAAGGCCTGTCGGCGATGTTGCAACTCAACCCGGATGGCGACCTGGATTTGGTAAGCGATAAAATGACCAAGTCGCTTACCCATGTCATCACCGGCGAGATCACCATCGCCAGCCGATCAGTTGAGATCGATGATGTGACTGTCAAGGAAGGCCAAGTGATCGCGCTGGAGAATGGCAAATTATGCTTGTCTTCTGATAGCCTTGAACACGCAGTCATGCTGTTTTTGGACAAGGTAAAAGCCGAAGATTTTGAGTTGATCACGATCTTTTATGGTGCTGACCTAAAACACGCAGAAGCCAACCGAATCGCTGACCTGGTGCGCCAAAGGTATCAGAACCTTGAGGTTGAATTGCAAGAAGGCGGCCAACCGCATTATCAGTTCATTATCTCGATCGAATAGATATTTGGGGTGACATCAATGATAGATAGGCCGGTGGAACCTGATCCACTGGCCTTTTTTTGGCCGGCAGCGCAGGGCTTAGGCACAAACCAATGGTTTTTTATCATAAGGTAAAATAATGCTATGCAATCATCCATTGAAAAACTTAGAAAATATTTTAGGGCCGAATACGACAATGGCTACCAGAACAAGGCCATTATTGGCGGCATCGCCAAGATCCTGGACTTTTGGGAAACCGAAGCACGCAACGATGGCGTTCCGGAAGAGATCATCACCTTGGTATCCAACCGGCTCAGGGATTATCACCGGTTAACACCGGCTTCGCGTACCGAAACACTTAAAGGGATATGGAAGAGGATCCAGGGCCAATTACCGATGGATGGCGCAATGCCAGAGCCGATCTTCAGCACGGATACCGCGCCTGCAGCCAATGGCGCGAAAGCTGCGCCCCAAAGCCCGCCCACCATTGCCCCCGCCAAACAAGCCGCCAACAAACCAGAATCCCAACCCCAGGTTGCTGCCCGCGAGGTACCTCGTGAGCAGACCCAACAACGAACCCAACCAGAGCGTGAGCAAAACCGGCCGGCGCCCACTCGCGAGAATCATCAGGAACGCAAGCTGCCCCAGCCACGGGCATCTTCGTATCCGGGCGCGATAACGAGCCAAACCCCGGCCGCGTTAAGCGCCCAACTCACCGTATTGCAAGGGGTTGGCCCAAAAAGCGCAAGCAAACTGGAAAAACTGGGCTTGTACACTCTGGGAGATATGCTTTATTTCTTCCCCCGGCGCTACGACGATTACAGCCAACTTAAACCGATCCGCTCGCTATTTTTCGGCGATGTAGTGACTGTGATCGGCCAGATCCAATCGGTATTCAACCGCCCGCTCAGCGGGGGTTCCCGCTCGATGGTAGAAGTGGTCATATCTGATGGCATGGATTCGCTGCGGGTGACATGGTTCAACCAACCCTGGCTGGCAAACCGGTTTAGCAAGGGCATGAATGTGGCCCTGGCAGGCAAGATCGACCGATACCTGGGCAGGTTAGTGATGAACAACCCAAGCTGGGAACCGATTGAGATCGACAACCTGCATACCAACCGGATCGTACCCGTGTATGGTCTGACAGAAAATATCACCCAGAAGAACCTGCGCGAGATGATGGACCAGGTCATTAAATATTGGACACCCCGCGTAGCAGACCCATTGCCACCCTCGCTGTTGCAAGACGCTACACTGATGAGCCTGGGTGAGGCCTTATTTCAGGCACATTTTCCGGATGACCAGGAACGGCTGAAACGAGCCCGGGAACGGCTTGCCTTCGATGAGATCTTTTACCTGCAAATGGGTGTTATGCGCCAAAAGCGCGACTGGAAATCGGTGGATGGCCGTGTATTTGAGGTTGACCAACAGTGGCTCGATGGAGCCATTGCCGGTTTGCCTTACCAGCTGACCAACGCGCAACTCAAATCCATCCAGGATATCCGTGAAGACCTGTTAACCGGCAAACCCATGAACCGGCTGATCCAGGGTGATGTTGGTTCTGGCAAAACGATCGTTGCCGCCATGGCGGCCATGTTCGTCATACAGCAAGGGGCGCAGGCTGCCATCATGGCGCCTACCTCCATTTTGGCAGAACAGCACTACAAGAATTTGAACGCTACCCTGGTAGGAAATGGTTTGCTTGCCGATGGCCAGGTGCGTTTGCTTACAGGTGACACCGCGACAGGCGAGCGGGACCTGATCAAAGAAGGGTTGATGAATGGCGAGGTAAAGATCCTGATCGGCACCCACGCGCTTATCGAGGATCCGGTTACCTTTCAGGACCTTCAACTGACAGTCATCGATGAGCAGCACCGATTTGGCGTAAACCAAAGGGCCGCCCTGCGTGCCAAGGGGCTAAACCCTCATTTGCTGGTTATGACGGCTACCCCAATACCGCGATCGCTGGCACTTACATTGTACGGAGACTTGGACCTCTCGGTGATGGATGAAATGCCAGCCGGGCGCGAACCGATCATCACCCATATTTTGGTACCGCAAGACCGCGAAACTGCATATCAGCAATTGCGCGGGCAGATCCGGTCTGGCAGACAAGCCTTCATTGTGTACCCGCTGATCGAGGAAAGTGAAAAGCTGGAAAATGTAAAAGCTGCTGTTGATGACTATGAACGATTACAGAAAGAGATATTCCCGGACCTGCGCCTGGGATTGTTGCATGGCAAGATGAAGGCGGAAGAAAAAGAACGGGTGATGGCGGATTTCAGGGATGGCCAGTACAACATTCTGGTTTCCACTACCGTCATCGAGGTGGGCGTTGATGTGCCGAATGCCACCGTGATTTTGATAGAAGGAGCCAACCGATTTGGCCTGGCCCAGTTGCACCAGCTACGGGGCAGGGTTGGCCGGGGTGGTGGCGAATCGTATTGTTTATTGATCCCGGACAAGGACGATTCAGCAGAAAATGAAAGGCTGCATGCCATGACCGAGACCAGCGATGGGTTCAAATTGGCCGAATTGGACCTTAAATTGCGCGGCCCGGGAGAATTTCTGGGCACCCGGCAATCTGGGTTTGCTTCTACGCTAAAAATGGCATCGCTGACAGATGTAGAACTGATCGAAAAGGCTTCTACATTTGCCAAAAAGATATTTGAAGCCGATGCCAACCTGGCCCTGCCAGAGAACCAACACCTTGCCGAGGCGATTGCCCGTTTTTGGGGTGAACGCAGCGATATGAGTTAGCAACAAAAAGGAGCAAACATCCATGGTCAGAGCAATGTTTCCGGGCACTTTTGACCCGATCCATTTTGGGCACATCGATATCGCTACCAGGGCATCGCGCATTTTTGACGAGGTCGTGATCGCCGTTTACGATAAACCCTTAAAGAATTTGCTGTTCAGCCCTGAAGAACGCTTGAGTTTGGTGCGGACCTCGTTTTCCGGTTCGCCAAAGGTAAAGGTTATCGGCTACAGTGGATTGACCGTCAATTTTGCCCGCCAAGAGGACGTGAATGTGATCATCCGCGGGTTGCGGGTTTTTTCTGATTTCGAATTTGAATTTAGGATGGCGTTGGCCAACCACCGACTCGCCGCCGAGGTTGAAACTGTGGCGCTCATCACCAATGAGGAGCATACCTTTATTTCATCCACCACCGTACGTGAGATCGCATTGCTGGGTGGAGATGTTACCAGTATGGTGCCTGCCCATGTTCACGATGCCCTCAAGAAGAAGATCGCCAGCCTCGAGGACCCAATCCCTCAGGCAAACTCGCTTCGCGATTGATACGCGAATAGTTATATAATATAGAAAATCTTGCGCCCAAATTCGTTCAATTTGAACGGAGGAACACATGGATATATTGCATCTGGTAGACAAAATTGAGGACCTGTTCAATGAAAGCCGGGCATTGCCTTTTACCCGCAACATTGTTATAGACGAAGACAAATTATTGGACATCATCGACCAGATGCGGGTGACCGTACCGGAAGAGATAAAAAAAGCGCAACAGATCGTCACCCAAAAAGACCGGATCATCGCACAGGCGCAAGAAGAGGCGAACCGCATCATCATCCTTGCCAAGGAAAAAGCCGAACAGATCGTTGAACGCGAGGCGATCGTAAAAAGTGCCCAGAACCGATCCCAACAGATCGTTAATCAGGCCAGGGAAGATGCCAACGCCACCCGCCGAGACGCCGATAATTATGTTATCGATTCCTTACAGTCGATGGAAGAAGAAGTGACTCGCCTGCTTTCGCAGATCCGAAACGGCATCCGGAAAATTGAGGAAGACCGTCTGCGCGGCTTGATCCCCAATAATAACAGCCGGCAGGAAGAATTATTTGAAGAAGAAGAATAACGGCGGTTGAGTTTACCCTTCAGCAAAGCGATACGCCGGCAGCCCCTTTGCCGCCAACTTTACCCGAAAAATACCCCCTGAAGCGGGGTATTTTTGGTACTGGTCCTCATTCAGCCCTACCTTTGCCGTAGTAATGTACAGTTCATCCAGGTCTTTTCCGCCAAAAACGGGGCAGGTTGTGTTGGGGGCAGCCACATTAATGCTGTACTGGTATTCGGCGGTATCAGCGTTAAAAACCGCAACCCGTCCGCCAGACCACATGGCTATGTAAAGGTTTCCATCTGAATCTACGGTCATCCCATCCGGATAACCCAATTCGGTTGGGACAGTGAAGAATGGCCGAAATTCTCCCATATCACCGCTTGCAGGATCGTAGGATGCCACTTGTACTTGTTGCGTAGGGGTATCAATGTAGTAGAGCCTTTTACGGGGCAGGTCCCACGCCATTCCATTACTGATCGTGACGGCGGGCAGGATTGTTTTTGCATAACCGGCGGCGTTGAACCAATACAGCCTGCCATTGGGAGCTTTTTCATCCATATCCATGGTGCCGACCAAAAAAGCCCCATCGGGTGTAGATTTTCCATCATTAAAGCGGTTTGCCGGGTAGACCTCTTTTGCGTTGAAGAGGATCTTACCGAGAGGAGAATGCGGCGGGCAGAGGATCACCTGTTGCCTAAGCGCAACCAGCCAATTGCCGTTGTCCGACAGGGCTACTGTTCCTACCGTTTCAGGGTATACGGTTTGCTGGCTCTGCGATGCGCCCTCATCCAAACAATGCACTGTTTTTTGCAAAATATCAACCCAAAGCAATTGTTGTTTCCGTTCATCCCAAAGCGGGCCTTCCGCCAACGCGCAATGAGAGTCGAGAAATAATTCGGCTTCGAGATCAGGTTGATGATTTTGCATGGGTTAGTCCTTTTTAAACAACGATTGAACGGCTTGTTTTCGCCAATCGATATTGTTGAGATGCTGCAAGCTGTAGTTGAATCGGGCTGGCAGAAAGCCAAAGTTACGGCTGATCGAGTCTACCGAACAAGTTCGGTTATACGAAAGCATATCAACCCAATAGGATGATAAAAAAAGATCCGGGAAAAAGCTATCCAAAAACAGGTACCAAGACCTAAAAACAGACAGACTCATCGGCATCATACGCCGGTCTATTCCAATCTCGAGTTCAATCGTTTCACAGATCTGTTTGTAAGAAAAAAACTCTGCCCCGCCGATCTCAATCACTTGCCGCGAAAAATGTTCGGATTGCAAGGTCCACATCAGTGACATGATCAGATCATCGATGTGCAATGGCTGCAGAAGAACTTCACCGTTTTTGGGTAAAAAAAAGAATGGAAAGAATGCCAACAATTTGGCAATACTGGTGGTAAATCGGTCTTCCGGGCCATATACGATCGAACTTCGCAAGATTGTATATGGAACATCGCTTTTCCTGATCGCGTCTTCGGCAAGGCCTTTTAATTTAAGGACAGGGAAATAGGACGCCCGGTCTGCTCCCAAATGGCTAAGATAAATAAATTTGCGCACCTTTAACTCGGCTGCAATAGTGGCAAGCATTTTGGTACCTTGCGAATCGGTCTCCAACACATTCGTCGCGCCATGATGACGTTCCGCGCTCGCCAGGTGGATCACCGCATCCACATCACGCAAGGCTGCCCGTAAACCGCGTTCATCGGTAAGGCCAGATACTGCCACGTCGATGGGGATCCCCATGGGTAATTGGGGGGTTTGGCTGGATGGTTTTAGCAAGGTACGGACCGGGTAACCGTTGGCGATCAGTTGCCTGACCAACGGCTTGCCGATAAAACCAGTGGCACCCGTAACAAGGATCATTTTTTACTCACTATGGCTCGGTGTGCCAAACAAATAATCCACCAATACCTCGGCACAGGCAATTAAGTCCGGGGAGCCGTCCAATTCATATGCCTCATTGACCCTTTGCATCAGCAGGTTCGTGGCTGATAGAACCGGAGCAGGCAAACCGATCGTTGAGGAAAAATCGCGCAGCAGGTTAATGGCGTTGATATTGGCGACAGCGATGCCATTTTGCCGATAATGGTTTGCCAAGGCAAAACCTGCTGCCCTGCGGGCGCAAACCCTTGCTTTGCCCTCGTTGCCGCTTGCCCTAAATTGGAGCGCATGCTCCAATTCTTCGTATACCTTTGCGTTTGGATTCATAGCACAGGTTGATTCTAACCTAACACCACAAAGGCATACGGTTCAAGCGTGATAAGATCCGGATGTGGCTGATCGCCGAATCCAAATATCGACGCCATAGGGCGATTTTTGTCGGCTTTAAGCATATTAGATGCTATGGATTGCGGAAACTCCGAAAAATTGGCCAAAATAACCATCCGGTGTCCGTTGTGGCGGCGTTCGTAACCCAGAACATGTTGGTTGCCTACCTGCAAAGTAGCCAAATCTCCCCCGGCGAACGCTGGAAAGTTGCGGCGTAATTCGATCAGTGACTTTAGCCCTTGGTATACCTTGCCGGGAACAGTAGAAGCATCATTACGCACGGCATACCTTTTTTCATCGGCAACCGGCCGGTGAATCCAGCGGCTATCTCGGGCGTGGTGCGGGTCGTTGAGGTAACTGTGATCATTCAAAGTCCCTACTTCATCGCCCAAATATAACAACGGGATGCCACCGACAGTAAGGATGATGGCGTGTACCAGCAAGATCCTGCGGATGGACATTTCAATTTGGAACGGATCTCGATCCTCGATCGCTTTTTCCAGGCCGGCCAAAGAGGCAGCAGTACCACTGATGCGGCAGTCACCTGTTTTTGGGTTTTCTTGAAAGGGTGCACCTTTTGAAAAACTGCCGGAAAACCTTCCGAGATAAAAATCGTTGAGAAAACGGCGATGATCGTAACCGTTGATGCCAAACATTGCGGCATCATCATCCGAGAAGGTCCAACCTATGTCGTCGTGGCAGCGGACATAATTGACCCAGGCGCAATCGGGGTTTATTGCATATCGCGTAGTTAGCGCCTGAACCAATAAATTCACTTCCCGGGTGGCCAGGGTATTCCAAAGTAATGCCATCAGCAAAGGGTTGTAAGAAAGTTGGCATTCGGTTGGATCGATGTACTTCACCACATCATCTGGATGGACGATCGCCTCTGACTTGAACAGGAGGGATGGAGCCGAAATTCTTGCTACGGCGTTAAAAGCCTGAATAAGCGCATGCGCCTCGGGCAAGTTTTCGCAGCTGGTGCCCATTTCCTTCCAAATGAACGCCACAGCATCCAGGCGGATCACCTCCACCCCTTGGTTGGCGAGGAAAAGCATCTCACCAGCCATTTGGTTAAAGGTATTAGGGTTGTTGTAATTCAGATCCCATTGATAACTATGGAAGGTTGTCCAAACCCAACCGCCTTGTTGTTCCAAATGCCCATCCGCATCCAAGAATCGGATGTTGGGAAAGTAGGTGAACGCACCGGCATGTTCATCAGGGAATATCTCGCGCAAGGTTCGTTCGTATTTGTCTGGCTCGGTTCGGTCCTTGTAAATGCGGTATATCTGTTGGTGCCCTGCAGACCCGGCGATAGCTTGCCTGGCCCACGTATGTTCGTTAGAGGTATGGTTAAATACCAGGTCTACCACCAAACTGATGCCAGCCTGATTCAATGCCAGCGCGAGTTCACGCAGTTGGACCATCGATCCCAAGGTGGGCTCTACATCACGGTAGCTGCTAACCGCATAACCACCATCGTTTTCTCCGGCGGGAGCCTGAAAAAATGGCATTAAATGCAGATAGGTAAGCCCCAACTCCTGAAAGTAAGGGATCTTCGCCTGAACACCCTTTAGGTCGCCAGCGAACAAATCTACGTAGATCACCCCACCAAGATTGCCATTATCCAGAAACCAGCCAGGCGTGATCTGCCGCTTTTTATCCAATTCCCGCAAGTACAGTGGTCGGGCTATCCAGCTTTCAGCCAAAGCACGAACCAGGCTTTCCAGGTGGAAAAAGAAGTCGTACCGGGTGTGATAAAGAGAATGGTAGATGGAAAATAATTGCGGAAAATGGCGCGTCAGTCGTTCTTCAAAATCACCCCAGGATTCAGGATCGGACATTAAATCGGACTTGACCCTTGGCAGAATTCGGCCAAGGCTGAGACGTGATTCGGTACTCATATTAGGTGGAATATGCATGAAGTGGATCCAATGATTTAGGAGGCAAACATTGCCAAAGCCAAGGCACCTAATACACCGGCTTGATTCCCCAACCCAGGCAAAACAATGTAATCCTCGATGCTTTCGGTGGTGACATTTCCCGATTGCACATAGCCATTGAGTAATTTTTGAACCTTGGAACGGACGATCGGCAGAATATGGCTTTGCTGGGCGACCCCACCACCAAGGATGATCTTTTGGGGTGACAAAGTAACAATATATGTTACTAATGCGTTGGCGATATGATCGGTTTCAATATCCCATGCGGGGTGGTCTGCCGGCAACGTTTCGGCTTTTTGGCCCCATCGTTTTTCTATGGCTGGACCAGAGGCTAACCCTTCAAAACAATCGCCATGAAATGGGCAAGAACCGGCAAATGGATCTTTCTGGCGGTCGTGGGGCATCATGATGTGGCCCATTTCAGGATGAAGCAAGCCATGCAGCACCCCCCCCTGAGTGTAAAACCCACCGCCGATACCCGTGCCAATGGTGATGTACAGTACCGAGCCGCAATTTTGGCCTGCGCCCCATTTTGCCTCAGAGAGGGCGGCGCCGTTCACATCGGTATCAAAGGCAATTGGCAAGCGAAGTTCCTTTGCCAAAATTCCAACAATATCACAATTTGCCCAACCCGCTTTGGGGGTTGCCAAAATTCTGCCGTATGTTGAAGAACCCACCACAGGATCGATCGGACCGAAGGTAGCCACCCCCAAGCCCTCGAGGCGCTGAGGCGCTGACATGTATTTTCTGAAAAAGCTGACTACTTTGCCAAGTGTTTCATCGGGTGTAGTCGTCGGAAAGCGCAGCTCGTCGATCATTTGGCCAGGGCCGCTTCCAACCGCACACACAAATTTTGTGCCACCACCTTCTACACCACCATACAACGGCATCGAACGCCTCCAAATTTCCATTCATTGGATAATCACAAACTTCTTATAGTATAAACAATAGTTGTAATCTGCGCCGTTATTGAGGATATTGGAATTATGTTGAAAATCTCATCTGTGACCAAGCAATTTGAAGGAAAACCCCTGTTGCGAAACATCAACTTGCATTTGGACAAGGGAGAAATTGTGTGTTTGCTGGGAGCTTCCGGCTCTGGCAAAAGCACCCTGCTGCGCATTATTGCCGGGTTAGAGCAACCCGACCATGGTGAAATATGCCTGGATGGTGTATTGGTCAACGATACTCCCACCCATTTACGCCGGTTTGGCCTTATGTTCCAAGATTACGCCTTGTTCAACCATCTAAACGTTGCCGATAACATTGGCTTTGGACTCAAAATGCAAGGGCTTGCTGAAACCGAACGGACGAACCGAATAGCAGAAGTTGCCAAGCTGGCACAGGTAGAGCCATTTTTATTGCGTACGATCCAGGACCTATCAGGGGGTGAACAACAAAGAGTAGCCCTGGCGAGATCCCTGGCGCCACAGCCGGTATTGATGATGTTGGATGAGCCACTGGGCGCGTTGGACCGCAATTTGAAAGAAACACTATTGCAAGACCTGCGCGCGATCCTGAAAAAAAGCGAACTGCCAACCTTATATGTTACACACGACCAAGACGAAGCGTACGCGATCGCCGACCGCATCGCCCTGCTGGAAAATGGCCAGATCGTACAGGATGATATTCCGGCAAAGATCCATTCCATGCCTGCCAACGAATGGGTGGCCCGTTTTATGGGCTTGGGAAATATTGTAAGCGGGCAGGTGGCTAGCACAGGAGTGGCGATCGCCAACGGACTTTTGCCTGTCTTCAGCAGCCTGCCAATTGGAAGCGCCGTAACTTGTTTGGTACGGCCAACGGCTAAAATTGACGCGCAGCACCCAATGATAACGGGGCGCGTATCCGCTGTTCAGTTCGGAAATGATGGCTACCACATTGAATTGGATAACGGCCAAAAATACATTGTGCCTACGGAATGCCAACCTGGGGAGCAGGTGGGGCTTTCAGAATTACAAGCGCAGATCTTGGTTGGCGGGGGATAGATCCCTGTCAATCAGCCTCAATGGTCGCAGAAGACCAGAAGTCGGAGTATGCCGTACCGGATGCGGCAAGCACGGCATGGTTTCCACGTTCCACTATCGCTCCATCACGTAAAACCACGATCTCATCCATTTCAGACAGGCCCGCGGGGCGATGGCTGATCCACAGCACAGTTTTTCCCATTGCCACCTTAAGCAAGGTAGACACAACCATTTTTTCAGTAGCGGCATCCAAATTGGAAGTTGGTTCATCCAAAACCAAAACCGGCGCGTCTTTGAGGATCGCTCGAGCAATGGCCAGCCGTTGCTTTTCTCCGCCCGATATTTGCATGCCCCTCTCGCCTACGATGGTATCCAGTTTTTTGGGCAAACTCTCTATAAAACTATCTACCCCGGCATGGCTGCAAGCTGCCATGATCTGCTCGTCGCTGGCTGATGGTTTGGCGATCCGCAGGTTCTCTCGAATGGATGTGTTGAATAAATATGTATCTTGCGAGACCAAACTGATGGACTTTCGAACTGCATCGCTATGAAAGTGGGAAATATCCATTCCATCCAGGCTGATCTCACCTTGGTCTGGCTGCCAAAATCGCAACAATAAGTGGCCCAAAGTTGACTTGCCCGCCCCACTCTTGCCAACGATGGCCACTTTTTTGCCGGGCGGAAGATCCAGATCGATAGAACGCAGGATCGGTTCTTGTCCGTACGAAAAAGACACCTGAGAGAAACGGATATGGGGATGGCTTGGTACTGCCTGAGGCTGGCTGGGCTCTGAAACGGCGACCGTGGTTTGTTCAAGGTCAAACAATCGGGCAGCGCTGCGCAAATTTGCCCCCAACAAATTCATCGCTTGCGGCAAATTTTGAACTGCCTCAAAACTGGCCATCGCCCCCAACAGAATGACCGCCAAATGGATCCCTTTGACCGAGTTGCTATTGACCAAAGGGATCGCCACAATGGCCATGCTAAAAATCACCAAACTCGTGGCCAAGCTGGTAAAGCCTGTTTGCATTGCGTTGATGCGTCCGAGTGCTCTTTGCTGTTCGTAAAATGGTTGGCTGATTGAGCGAAGCTTTGCCATAAACTGCGCCTGTTGACCGTAGGAGAGGATATCTGCCAAGCCTTGCAGCATATCCACGATCTGTTCACGTAATGCTGACCGCAAGTCGGTGAGGCGGGTGCCGGGGGCAAAACTGACAGACAAGGTGATCCATGAAATTGCCACCCCAATGAAAAGCAAACCAAAGAATAAAATTGCGCCCAGAATTGTGGAATACATCGACATATAAAGGGAGACGGTCGCCACTATTACCAAAGCGGTGGCGGGCGGCAAAAAGACCCGCACAAAAAAATTTTCCAAATTGTCAATGTCTGAGAGGATCCGGCTGAGCAGATCGCCTAACCGGAAACGGGTAATGCCTGCCGGTGCGATCGGTTCGATCGCCGAGTAAACCCAAACACGGAAATTGGCAAGCACTTTGAAAGAAGTGGAGTGGCTTACCAGCCGCTCCGCGTAGCGGAATAACCCACGGGTGATTCCAAAAAAGCGCACGCCCACCACAGCAACACCAACTGCTGAGATGGAAGGATGCAACGCCGCCATAGAAATTAGCAAAGCAGATGTCGACATTAGGCTGATACTGGCACCGATGGTAAGTGCTGATAACACGATCGCCAACGCAACTTGTGAACGGTGCGGCCGCAAAAAAGCGACCAGTTTTGAAAGGATCATCCGGAAGCCTCGCTTGGCTGGCCCGAAACCAATTGGGCAAAAAGTCCTGGCATGGCTCGCAATTCTGCCGGCGAGCCAAATTGTGAAACCTGACCCTGATCCAAAACGTAGATGCGGTCTGCCGCCAAGGCTGTTTTTACACTATGGGCGATCAGCACAACGATCTTTTGCTTGGCCATTTGTTTTACTGAGGATGTCAGGTCAGCCTCCAATTGTGGGTCCAGGTTGGAAGAAGGCTCATCCAGCAGCAGGATAGGAGCGTCTTTGAGGAAAGCCCTTGCCAGCGCAAGGCGCTGGGCTTGCCCACCGCTAAGGCGGCTGCCGCGTTCACCAACAATGGTTTCAATGCCATTGGGCAGGGACTGGATAAACGGCAACAAGCCACTATTTTGGCAGGCAATTTCTATTTGGCGCGTGCTGGCGGAAGGATCGGCAAATAACAGGTTTTCTTTAATACTGCCGTAATAGAGAGTAGGGTTTTGCGGGACATAGGCGATCCATCGGCGCCACTGCTCTACAGGAATGGAATCGATCGGGGTATCATTCAAGAGGATAATGCCTGTGTTAGGTTGCGCAAAACGCAATAGCAGATTGAATATTGTGCTTTTCCCTGAACCGGTTTTACCTACCAGGGCTGTGACCATGCCGTAACGTAGTTCAACGTTGATGGATCGGAGCTGAAAGCTCTCTCGGCCCGGATAATCGTAATGTACATCCTTCAACCATATTACGGACCCACTTGAAGGAGCCAGCGTAGCATGGATATCTTTTTCGGGCGATGGTGGCGGTTCTGGCTGGTCTAAAATCTCCCACACCCGTACTGCGGCATTCACTCCTGTCATACCGGCGTGGAATTTGAGGCCTAACTGACGAAGCGGAAAATAAAACTCCGGGGCAATGATCAGGATGAAAAACGCTGGCTGAAATTCCATTCTGGCATATAACAATCGCAAGCCAATTTCCACCGCCACGATGGCTGTGCTAAGGGTCGCCAACAACTCAAGCGCCAAGGATGAAATGAAGGTTACCCGTAACACCTTCATGGTGACCTCGCGATATTGGTCACTGATCTCGCTGATAACCTCGGTTTGCTTTTTGGAACGCCCAAAAACCTTGAGGGTGGTAAGCCCTTGCAATACATCAAAAAAATGGGCCGACAAAGTGGAAAGTGAAGAGTATTGTCTGGTGGTTAGCGTTTCGCCATATCGGCCGATCATGATCATAAAGAACGGGATCAGCGGAGCCGTAAGGACGAAAACTACCCCGGTGAGCAGATCGATGGGAAACACCAACAACAATATGGTTACCGGGATGGACGCGGACAATGCCAATTGCGGCAAATATTGGCTAAAGTAGGCATCCAACGATTCAATACCATCCAGGGCGGTCATCGAGATCTCGCCTGTTCTTTCTGCACCGGCATATACTGGGCCGAGGCGGGTAATTTTTTGCATCAACCTTTCCCTTAACCCAGAGCGGATTTCGATCGACAATTGATTTGCGGTATATTCAGCCAAAAAGGCGGCAACAGCTTTTAATACCATTACCGCCAACAACATCGGCAACAGAGCATCCAATTGGCTGATGGTTCGATGTTCCAGGAAGACATCATTTACCAGTTTGGCCAGAAACCAGGCTTGGAGAATTGTAAGTGCTCCGCCCAACCAACCGAAGAAGATGCTTAGAGAGAATCGTGCCCTGTATGCACGCGTGAGAGAAAGCAACCTTTTTGAGAACATTCTCCAATTATATATGCGCCCCCTAAAAAAAAATCACCTCTGGGGTGATATGGAGTAAAATTAGCGAACAGATTGGAGTCAAAATGTCTGAAAAGATTGAAGTATCCATCGATAATATTCGCGTCAGCCTTATGTCGCCCCAACGGTTAGTGATCTTGCGCGAGATGGGCGGCAACCGCTATTTGCCAATTTGGGTAGGGCCGTACGAGGCTGAAGCCATTACAGTAGCCCTGAACCAGATCGAGATCGTAAGGCCGCTTACCCACGACCTGTTGCGTAACCTGTTCGGTTTGTTTGAGGCGACTGTGACACGCATCGAGATCAATTCGCTAAAGGAAGATATTTTTTACGGCAACATTGTTTTTGAAGCACACGGCCAAACCTATTTTCTCGATTCCAGGCCATCAGACGCAATCGCGATCGCTGTTCGCGCACGCGTGCCGATCTTGGTTGACAGCGCTGTAATGGATGAAGCCGGTGTGACCCCGGAAGCCGACTTGAACAATGCCAAGCCCGACACCAACGACGATGTTACCTACTCTGGCAGGCAAAAAAGCGAAAAAGAAGAACAGGCCCCAACTGAACTGGCCCAGGAAGATATTGGCAGGCTTTCTATTTTTGAAGATTTTTTAAAAAAATTGGATGACGACCAGCCCGGTCCTGACGAGCCGAGCCAATAAAGCAAATTACCGAATTACCCAAGTACTATGGCGGATAACTTCCCTGAAGCGAACCTGATCGAGGAACGCAATCCTGCCTCTGGCCAACCCCATAACCTGGAAGCCGAAGAGGCGGTGATCGGCGCTGTATTGATCAACCCTGAAGTGTATTATGACCTGGCGCAATTTTTGCTGCCAGAGGATTTTTATATTCACCGACTGCGATTTGTGTGGGAAGCTTACATCTCTTTACATGAGCGCCAAATTCCGATCGACCTGCTAACCGTTAGCAGCGAACTTGGCAGCAAAAACAGGCTGGATGAGATCGGTGGAGACGCCTATTTGGTAAACCTGTTGAACAGGGTGCCTACCAGTTTGCATGCCGAAGCCTACGGCCGGCTGATCGAAGCCACCTCCGTTAGGCGGCGATTGCTTACAGCCGCCAATGGTATTGCCACCCTTGCTTACAACGAAAAAGAAACCATCGAGACCGTCATCGGTGAAGCGGAAAAAGCGATCTTTAATGTTGGTGAACGGCGCATTCGGCATGATATTGTGCCGATCAAGGATGTACTCTCGGAATATTACGACCACATTGGGGAACTGGCACGCCGGGGAGATGAGATCGTTGGTGTACCCACCGGTTTTACCGATCTCGATCGATTATTGGGCGGTTTGCAACCCTCTGACCTGTTGATCACCGCCGGACGGCCTGGCATGGGTAAGACCGCCATGATGCTCACCATTGTACATAACGCCGCGGTGACCTATAAAAAAAGAGTGGCGGTATTCTCGCTGGAAATGTCCAATGAGCAGGTGGTCCAACGTTTGATCTCTCAGCAAACCGGAATCGACAGCCAAAAACTACGCACAGGCAAATTGGAAGAATCGGATTGGCCAAAATTCAATCAGGCGATCGCGGTGTTAGGCGATTGCAAGATCTTTTTGGATGACACCCCCAGCCTGACCCCGATCCAGCTTCGCACAAAATGCCGCCGACTGGCTTTGGAACACGGCATTGACCTGATCATTTTGGACTATCTGCAACTGATGTCTTCAGACTCGCGCAATGACAACCGCGTTCAGGAAGTTTCCCAGATCTCACGATCGCTAAAACAGCTTGCCCGCGAATTAAAAGTGCCGCTGATGGCTGCCGCCCAACTCTCCCGCGCGGTAGAACAGCGCTCTGACAAGGAACCTCAACTTTCGGACCTGCGTGAATCAGGCTCACTGGAACAAGACTCTGACATCGTGATGTTCATCTACCGCGATGAAAAGGACCAGCTTGCGAGCAACGTAACCCACATCAAGGTTGCCAAACACCGCAATGGCCCGGTCGGCCAAATTGACCTGATCTTTAGGGGCAACCTGACCCGTTTTGAAAACGCGGCAACCCGTAACATCGATTTATCTGGGATGTAATGGGAAAAACCCAGGATCCATTTTCAGGCTTTGGCGCAAACGAACCCACCTGCCAACTACCGGAGGTGATTTTTCAGCATCTTGGCGCTTTTACCGAGCTTGGGCAAACCAAAATATGCTTGTATTTTTTATGGCGCCAAAGCCATGCGGATGACAAGCTGGTTACCTTGCGCAGGAATGACCTGTTATTGGATTTGGACCTGATGTCCAATTTTGGCCAGCCGGAAGAATTGGACAACGCGCTTTTACTTGCCGTCCAAAGCGGGTTCATTTTGGCTTATGATGACGGAACAGGCAACCCGGCTTATTGTGTTAATACACCCCAAGGCAAGGAATTTATCAGAGCCGTTGCCGAGGGTCGTGAAATGATCTCGGTAAGCCCCGCCAGCATAAACAAGCGCCCCAATATTTATGAGCTATACGAACAGAATTTTGGCCTATTGACCCCGATGGTCGGGCAAATATTGGCAGGTTTGGAATCAGAGTATCCGCCAGGGTGGATCGTGGACGCAATGGCGGTTGGGGTTAAAATGAATAAAAAGAATTTAAAGTATATTGAAGCGATCTTGAAGCGCTGGAAGGAAGAAGGCCGTGGCGAAAAGCCTGTTAGACCAGACCCTGAAAAAAGTAGTGCAGGAGATGAATCCCGCCGAAAGCTTGAACAGTTCCTTGGCAACAGAAAACACAAGTAACGGTGGGGGAGACCCGCAATGCCCCATTTGCGGCGGAAGTGGTTACCTGCGACGGGATCTGCCGATCGGCCATCCTGAATTTGGCAAGGTGATCCCTTGCCAGTGCCGGCGCAAAGTGATCACCGAAAATGTTCGCCAACAATTGTTTGCTCTTAGCAACCTCAACGAATTATCCCATCTCACTTTCGAGAGTTTCCAACCACGCGGACAAAAAGGGATCGGGCAAGCTCAAGCCCAATCGCTTGAATGGGCACACAACCAAGCCAAATTATTCGCCAACCATCTTAAAGGTTGGATCTATTTTAGCGGCCCTTATGGGTGCGGAAAAACACACCTCGCCGCTGCGATCGCCAATTTCGCGGTCCAAATGGGCATCCCCACCATCTTCCTGACTGTGCCGGACTTGCTGGACTCTTTGCGATTCTCATACGACAGCCCCGACACCACTTTTGAAGAACGCTTTCAGGACATCCGCCAAGTTTCATTGTTGGTTTTGGATGACTTTGGCACACAAAACTCGACCGGATGGGCCCAGGAAAAGCTTTTCCAGATCATCAACTACCGATATATTAACAAGTTGCCGATGGTGATCACCAGCAATATGGGTATGGATACGATCGAGCCTCGCATCCGCTCGCGTCTGAATGATCCTACGCTGGTTTCGATCGTCAAGATCAGCGCGCCCGATTATCGGCGTCCGACCGATGATACCGGCCATTCCGAGATCAGCAGCTTGGACCTGTTGAGTAAACGGAAATTTGCCAATTTTAGCCAACGCCACGAAGAAAACCTCACCCGTGACCAGCGTACCTCTTTGGAGGTTTCGGTAAAAGCCGCATTGCAATTTGCCAAATACCCGGCGGGTTGGCTTGTCTTTACCGGCGGGTATGGTACCGGCAAGACCCACCTCGCCGCCGCCATTGCCAATTCGTTGGCAGAAGCGGGTACCCCACCCCTGGTGGTGATGGTACCAGATCTTTTAGACCATTTGCGGGCTACCTTTAGCCCAAATTCCACCAATACCTATGACCGTCTTTTTGACGAGGTTAAGGTGAGCCCTGTCTTGATCTTGGATGATCTGGGGTCACAATCGACCACTCCGTGGGCCAGGGAAAAGTTATTTCAGTTACTCAACTATCGTTACAACCTGGAGCTGCCTACCGTCATTACCGTCGCCATAGATGCTCTGACTGCTTTGGATGAACGGATCGGTACCCGCTTGCGGGACGACCGGGTGTGCAACATACAGGTACTAACTGTGCCGGCGTATGCCGGCGCTATCCCCCGCGCCGAAAAATCGCGCAAAAAGGCATAACATGTCCCTCAATATCCTCTCATCGCATTTCGATGCCGCCAAGGTTGGTAGCGTTTTCCGGGTGGATTACGCCGGATTAGCCCAAAAGGCTATCGATGATGCCGCCAAGTTTAACATCGCGCCAGCGGAAGCTGACCATAAACGGACTACCCTGGTGTTGATCGATGTTCAAAATACTTTTTGTACCCCGGGATTTGAATTATTTGTTGGCGGCCAAAGTGGCAATGCGGCTGTAGAAGACAACATCCGATTGTGCCGCTTTATTTACAACAACCTTGGCACCATCAGTGAGATCACCGCCACGCTGGATACCCACCGCAGCGCGCAGGTTTTTCACCCGTTGTTCTTTGTTGGATCCAATGGCCAACATCCAGCGCCTTATTCCGATATCCATCACCACGACCTGACCAGTGGCAAGTGGCGCTTTAACCCGGCATTGGCATCCCGCTTGGGCATTAGCGCCCAATTTGGCCAAGATCAGGTGTTGGACTACACCAAAAAA
>SXGT01190258.1_pt1 | contig 20893 bp, 17 predicted proteins | sample 3176221 | NCBI WGS metagenome assembly SXGT01 (sample SAMN11356862, study PRJNA531348) | freshwater metagenome | isolation source: freshwater sample F1-120 | place: China: Fuxian Lake, Yuxi | collected 2017-12-25
GCCGCCGTCGGACTCGCGCCGAGGTGTTCGCCTGGCGGCTCCTGCGCGACCGCAAGATGCTCGGCCTGAAGTTCCGCCGGCAGCAAGTGCTCTGCGGCTACGAGGTGGACTTCTACTGCGGCGCGCTCAGGCTGGTCGTCGAGATCGACGGCGCCGTCCACGACGACGCGGAGCGGGCCGAACGGGATGCGAGGCGCACGACGATCCTCGCGCGCCGTGGCGTCCGCGTCGTTCGCCTCGAAAACGCACGACTGAACCGGGAGACCCTGCGAGAGGCGATTCTCCCGTTCACATGCCCCCTCTCCCTTCAGGGAGAGGGGGACGGGGGGTGAGGTCTGCGCGAGCTCGCCCCACCGCCTCCACGGAACCTCTTCGCCTCTCCGATCGCCCGCGTAGCGCGCGATCGGGGGGAGGCTAGCCCCCCCGGCGGAACGCCGCCGCGTGTCCCGTCGCGATCACGCGCGCGATCAGCGCCTCGGTCATGCCGGGGATGGATCCTGCGCGTCGGTGCTCCTCGGCCGCGTCCACGTTCGAGAGGAGCGTGTTGTCCGGGCACACGCAGGCGCGCACACCGAGCGCGAGCCAGCGCGGGAGGGGGTGGTCCTCGAGCCGCGCGAGGACGCCCGTGTGCAGGTTCGACGTGGGGCAGGCTTCGATCACGACCCCGCGCGCGAGCACGAGATCCACCACGGACGCGTCCTCGAGCAGCGTCGTCCCGTGACCGATGCGCTGCGCGTGCAGGCACTCGACGGCCACGCGGATCTCCCGGGGCGGCCGCCCCTCCGCCGCGTGGACCGTGCGCCCGATCCCCAGATCGCGCGCGCGAGAGAAGGGGCGCGCGTAGTCCGCCATGGTGTGTGCGTGCGATGGCAGCGGGCCGCCCGCGAGGTCGATGGCGACGACGCCAGGGCGCGTGCGCGCCGTCTCCACCAGGGTGTCGAGCGTCGAGGTCGGCTCGCCGTAGAGCCCGCACAGCACCAGCCCCGCGCGGCCGGCGGCGCCTTCCAGCGCGGCATCGACGATGGCCTCGATCGAGGCGTCGCGGTGCAGCTGCGGGGCGAAGCGGATCTCGAGTGTGGTGACTCCCTCGCCCGCGGCGTCCTCGCAGATCTCCGCGGCGACGCGCCGCACTGCCGCGGGCTCCTGGAGGAGCGACAGCGTGAACGCGAACCGCGCCAGCGCGGCATCGAGACCCATGCCCGCGTGGAAGGCCAGATCCTCGGGCACCTCCTGCCCCGCGTCGGCGGCGAGCTCTTCGAGCGTCGCGCGGCGCAGGGAGCCGTCGAGGTGTCTGTGAAGATCCGGGAGCACGGCGGGTGGCGCGCCAGGGCGCGGGCGGTTAGGATACCCGCACGCGGCGCGACGCGCCACGTGCGGTGAACCGATGGGCTGGGAACGAATCGGAGGCGTGCGCGAGGCGATCGCGCAGCTGGCGGCTCAGATCGTCTACGGTGAGGGTGTCGAGGACTACGCGGTGGCGAGGCGCCTCGCGGCCAAGCGCCTCCTGGCCCGCGGAGGCGTTCGCGCGGTGCGCCCGAGGACGCGCGATCTGCCGTCGAGAGGCGAGATCGGCGAGGCCTTGCGCGAGCTCGTCCGCGAGATCGAGGGCGACACCTCGCTGCGCCGGCTGTTCGCGATGCGGATCTGCGCCCTGGAGGCGATGCGCGAGCTCGTCCCGTTCTCGCCCCGCCTCACGGGCTCGGTCGCGACGGGCCACGTGCGCGAGGGGAGCGACGTCGACATCCACGTGTTTGCGAGGGATCCCGCCGACGTGATCGCACACGCCCGCCGTCTCGGCTGGACCTTCGAGGTCCACCACCCCGACCTCCGCGTCGTGGACGACTTCCCCGTCGACCTCACGGTCCACGCCCCGAAGGCCCTGGAGGTCCGCCCGCGCAGCCGCACCGACCACAGGCCGATCGTCCGGCTCCACGAGGCGGCCCTGCGCGACCTCCTCGCGCGCGAGCACGCGGAGATGTGGCGCCGCTACGAGGATCTCGGCGTGGTCCCGTCGCTCGACGAGATCCTCGCCGACGCCGACGCGCGCGAGGACGAGGTGGCCCCGCCCCTCGATCCCGAGCCGTGCGACGCATGGGCCCGCCTCACCTGAGGCGCGAGGAGCGACTCACTTGATGACGGGCGGCTCCGGCGCCTTCTGATCGTCCTGGATGCACGAGGCGAGGTCCATGATGAGGAACAGGAGCGCCTTCTCCTGCGGCGTGAGCGCGGGCGTGCCTCCGTCCGCGAGCTTGGGGCAGTTGTTCGGGAAGTTCAGCCTCGGATTGCCCAGCGAGACGTGCAGGTCCGTGAACACGGTGCGCCCGCACTGCTTGTCGACCGGCTGGCCGACCGGCGTGTTGAACGAGTAGTACGACGTCGCGCGGCCCGGCCCGCCGTCGACCCCGCCGCCGCCGTCCGGCAGCGGCTCGTAGATCCACTGACGCGACGTACCCGGGATGACGCTCCGCACGCTGCGCCGGTAGCCGTTGAGCTGGATCGACCCGATCGTCGCCGACGCGCCGATGTTCTGGAGCCACTCGGCGAAGGCGTCTCCCTTTGCGAACGACCGATCGACGCGCAGGACGCCGTTGTTCTCCGTGTCGTTGTTGTCCCAGTTCGCCGTCGGCGGCACGACGACCGGCGCGTCGTTGTTGATCCACGTGCGGTGGTAGTGGGAGGCGAACACGCGACCGCCGAGGTCCATGTACGCCTTCAGCGCCTGCTTCGACGCCAGTGGCTTGGTCTGGCCGTTCTCGCCGCCCTCGCAGGAGAGGATCACCATGTCGTGCTTCTTCAGCTCCTCGACGCTGCTCCAGAGGCTCGTCGCAGGCGGCGTGGCGTTGTCGATCTTGGTGCCGTCACCGTTGGCCGTCGGGCTCGCGTTCTTGCCCTGGTAGATGTGCACGCGCCCGTTGCCCGATGGGTTCGTGAACTCCGAGTCCGAGATCCCCAGGTTCCGGAGGAAGCACTCGAGCGCGTCGGCTCCGCCGGTGGTGATCGCGATCTGCGGAATGTCGCCCTCGCCCTTGTTGCGCGGCAGACGCGTCGCCTTGGCATCGACGGCGGTGTCGGTGCAGGACTTGACCGCGGGCACCTTGATCTGCCGGCGCCAGCGACCCACCTGGATGACGAGCGGGAACTCGACGTCCACGGGTACGTTGCGGAGGACGAACTGCCCCTTGGCGTCCGTCAACGTCACGGCGATCGGGTCGCCGGAGGGCTTCGTGGCGCACGTGTCGCACGTCGCGCCTGGCTTGAACGCCTCGACCGGCGCGTTCGGCACGTACACCACCGCGTTGTAGAGCGGGACCGTCCCCGAGGGATCGTAGACCGTGCCCGACACGGTCGTCGTGCCGCCGTCCCCGCCGTCGCCCGCGTCGCCGGTGCAGTTCTTCTTCTGGTTGCACTTCAGCCCCGCGTCACACGGGACCTGCGCGTCGAAGTCGAAGAACGTCGTCGAGTCCGGCACCACGACCGGGCCCGTGTCGGGTTGCGCGGGCGCGAAGGTGCTCGGCGGATCGTTCGTGCCACACGCCTCCATGACGAGCGCGGGGATGATCGCCGCGACGGAGACGCCAACGAAGATCTTGGGAAGAATTCTCATGGTGAGACAAGCGTACGGAAGTCGCAACGGGCCTGCAAGGCGAACCACCAGCCCGCCCTGGCCTACACCGTCACCAGCACCAGCAACCACGTCTGGCGGCCCCGCGGGAAGCCTGGAGGCCACGGGGCCCCAGCCCCTTCGAGCCGGGGGCGGGGCCGTCCGTCCCTCGAAAAGCGCCTGAACCTCGGGCGCGCTACTTGACCGGCGGAGGCACGGGCGGCTTGGAGTCGTCGATGACGCAGGCCGAGAGGTCGAACAGGATGAACTCGAGCGCGGCCTCGGCCTCCGTCATGGTCGTGAGCGAGCTGCTGCCGACGTGGAGATCGGTGAGCACGGCGCGGCCGCACCGCTCCTCGGGCTTGGCGGTGACCGGCGCGTTGATCGACAGGTACCCGACCGACGATCCCGTCGACGAGTAGATCCACCGCTGGGAGAGGCCCGGCTTCGCCGCGCGGATGTCGCCGACGAAGTTGGAGGCGATCTGGCCTGGCGGAGACGTCTTGGGCTTCGGCGACCATGCGCTCGCCACCTTCAGGTTCTCCATCCACTCCGAGAGAGCCTTGCCCTTCGGGAACGACGTGTCGAGGAGCCAGGGCGCGCCGCCCGAGGCCCCACCCCACAGCGTCCACTCCGCCGCGGTGAGGAAGTTGATGTCGGCCTTGCCGTTCTCGCCGAGGAAGTTCAGGTGGTAGTGCGAGTTGAACACGCGCCCACCGGCGTTGAGGTACTGCGCGAGCGCGGTGTAGCCGTTACCCACGCGGTCGCGCGGGTACGGGCTGCACTCGCACTCGTTGATGACGATGTCGTACTTGCTGAGCTCGGCGAAGCTCCCGTAGAACGCGTAGGCGTCGGTCGCGGTCGGCACGCCACCGGTGTCCCCCGAGCCGTTGCCGCGGTAGACGTGCACGGTACCCTTGCCGTTCTTGTCCGTGAGCTCGCTCGCGGCGATGCCGATCTTCTGTATGAAGGTGTGGATCGGATCGCACCCGCCGGTGAGCGCGATCTTCGGCATGTCGCCCTCGCTCTGGGTGCGGGGCAGCCGGAGCCTGTCCTTGTCGGTGAGCTTGTTCTCGACGCACTCGGTGATGCGGGGGATCGTGACCTGGCGGCGCCACTTGCCGATCTGGATGACGAGCGGCATGTCGTCCATGACGGGCACGTCGCGGAGCGTGAAGGCGCCGGTCGCGTCGGTGAGCGCGGTCGCGATGGGCGACCCCGAGACGCCCGCGCACGTCTCGCACGACACGCCGTGCTTCATCGGCTCGAGCTCGGCGTTCGGGACGTAGACGATCACGTTGTAGAGCGGGTTCTTCCCGGCCGGATCCCAGATGACGCCGCTCACGCTGGTGGGCTCGGTCGTCCCACCGCAGGCCACGCGCTTGCACTGGAGGCCGACGCACGGCTGCTTGGCCGCGCCGTCCTCGGAGAAGGGCGTGAAGCTCGGCGCTCCGCCGTCGCCCGCGTCGGCAGGGACGCTGTCGTCGAAGCCGGCGAAGTTCTTCCCGCGCCCGCCGCACGCGAAGACGAGGCTTGCCGAGACGCCCAGACTGAACAGAATACGGCCCCAGCGCATGGCAAGGATTGTGACTGGAACGCAAGCGTTCCGCAACGCGAAATCTTGGCTCGCCCTACAGGTAGGGAAGCGTGGTCCAGAGGTGCAAGAGCCCCACGCACATCGGTGCGCGGGGCCCTCGGTTGCCTGGTCCGTCCGTCAGTTCTTGCCCGACTCGGCGAGCGCGCGCTCGATGAGCTTCTTGAACTTCGGGTAGGGCTGGGCGCCGCTGATGAAGTAGCCGTTGATCACGAACGCGGGGGTTCCGCTGATCCCGGCGTCGGTGCCGGCCTTGTCGTCGGCGTCGACGGAGGCCTTGTGGACGCCGTTGTCGAGGGCGGTCTTCCACTTGTCCATGTCGAGGCCCATCTCCTTGGCGTATCCGTCGAGCGCCTCCCGCTTCAGCGCGCCCTCCTTCTGCTGCACGCTGTAGAGCTTGTCGTGCATCTTCCAGAAGCCGTCGGGACCCTTCTGCTTGAAGGCCTCGCGGGCCGCCTGCGCGGCGAGGGGCGCCTCGGGGTGCATCGGAAGAGGCTTGTCACGCCACACCAGCTTCACCTTGTCGCCGTAGTTCTTCATGACCTCCGCGAGCTGCGGCTCGACGCGCGCGCAGAACGGGCACTGGAAGTCCGAGAACTCCTGGATGACGACCTTCGCGTTCGCCGCGCCCTTCCACGGCGAGCCGGGGCTGAGCGGGACGTTCTTCTTCTCGGGCTCGGGGGCGCCCTTCGCGTCCTTCATGATCGCGTCGTAGACCTTGTCGGCCGCCGTGCCCTTCGACACCATGTCCGCGACCTTCTTCAGCTCGTCGTCGATGATCTTCTCGAACTTGTCCTGCGGCTGCGCGCCGACGAGGCGACGGCCGTTGATGAAGTAGTGCGGTGTGCCGCTCGCCTGGACGTCGTCGGCGACCTCCATGTCCGCGTCGATGTCCTTCTTGAACTTGTGGTCCTTGATCGCGGCCTTGACCTTCTCGACGTTGAGGCCCATGTCGCCGGCGATCTTCTCGAGGTCGGCGTCCTCCAGCTTGGGCTGCGACTCGAAGAGCCGGTCGTGCGCGTCCCAGAAGGCTTTCTCGCCCTTCTGGGCGCGGGCCTCGAGCGCCAGCTGGGCCGCGGGCTCCGCGCGCGGGTGGAACGGCAACGGCTCGTTCTTCCACACCAGGCGGATCTTGTCGCCGTACTTCTCCTTGAGGCCCTTCATCGTCGGGCCCACGCGCTTGCAGTACGGGCACTGGAAGTCGGAGAACTCCATGATGGTGACGGCCGCGGTGGCGGGGCCGTGCTGCGGTGAGTTGCCCACCGGCACCTTCCACACGGTCTTGGTGTCCTCCTTCTCGCCCTCCTCCTCTTCCTCCTTGGCGGGCGGCGCGTTCTTCTTGTTCTCCTGGCTCATCACGACGTACACGCGATCCTTCGGGGTGCCCGAGGCGATCTTCGCGTTGGCCTTCTTGAGCTCCTCGTCGATGACCGTCTTGAACTTGTCGAAGGGCTGCGCGCCCGAGAGGCTGACGCCGTTGATGAAGAACGCCGGCGTGCCGTTGACGCCCGCCTTCTGGGCGAGGGCGTGGTCGTCGTCGACCTTCTTCTGGTGCTTCTTCGAGGCGAGCTCGGACTTGAACTTCGCGAGGTCGGCGCCCGCGGCGACCGCCCACTTCTCGTAGCTCTCGGCGGAGAGCGCCGACTGGTTCTTGAAGGCCGTGTCGTGGAACTTCCAGAAGCCGTCGTTGCCCTTGAGCGCGAACACCGCCTGCGCGGCCTCGGCGGCGGGCTTGGCCTTGTCGTGGAACGAGAGCGGCTCGTTCTTCCAGACGAAGCGCACCTTGTCGGCGCCGTAGGTGGTCTTCACCTGGTCGAGGGTGGGCTCGACGCGGGAGCAGAACGGGCACTGGAACTCGGAGAAGATGACGATCGTGACGGGCGCGCTGCGGCTGCCCCACGTCGGGTCCTTGCTCGACACGGGGACGGGCGACTCGTCGTCGCTCCAGCTCGCGCCGTCCGCCGGGATGACGGCGGCGCCGCCCTGGCGGTTCCTGTTGGTGTCGTAGGCCCACATGAGGCCGGCGCCGGCGATGAAGCAGAGGATGAAGCCGATGAGGGCGACGCCCGTGTTCATGCCGCCGCCCTCGAAGGAGGGCTGCTTCGCCTCGGGGGCGTGCTTGTGATCTTTGTCTTTATCTTTGGACATGGGAGAGACCGTGAGGGGTGAAAGGGGGGGGGGACGGCTTGGGCCGGGCGTCCGGCGCTCGCGGACGGCGAGCGGCGGACGGCGGACGGCGGACGGTGAAGAGGCGGACAGCGGACGGTGAAGGGCGGACGGCGGACCGCGGTCAGGAGACTGCGGTCGGCGGTCGGCCCTCCGCGGTCAGGGGCGCGGTGGCCGTTCGATGTCGAGGGTCACGCCTGCCGACGCCGCGATGCGCGCGCGCGACGGGTAGGTGGAGAGCGCGGTCGTTCGCCCGGGCGCCGTGACGTCCGGCGTCGCCGTGCGCGACGCGACCGGATCCGCGGTCGATGTGTCCCACGCGACACCGTCGCCCGACGACACCAGGTGCAGGAACAGCGGCGCGCCGCACGCGTCCGTCGCGTCCGGCCCGACGTCGATGGAGAGCTGGATCGCCTGGAGCTGCGGCGCGGGCGCGAACGTGATCGCGCCACGCCGATCGCACTGAGGCGCGTCGGCACGCGCCGGGAACGCGACGAGCCACGCGGCGCACAGCGTCGCGACGAACACGAGCGCCTTCACTGTCCTCGGCCACGTCACGGGCGGCACTCTGCCTCGCCGGAGGGGGCCTTGGCAAGCGGATCGCGCGCATTTTCGCCGAGCGGCGGCTCGCGGGAATGAACGCGCGCGTCCGCGCATTATGGGCCTCCCCGGGTCGAATCAGCCCGGGCTGCCGCGCTGGGGTGCCTCCCCGAACCTCCGGCGCGCCTCGCGCGCGAGCCCCTCACGGTGTCGCGGATCGGAGATGCGGACCAGCTCCCAGGCGCGCTGCCGCAGGTTCTTCCCGTACAGATCCGCGACGCCATGCTCCGTCGCGATCAGGTGCACGTGCGCACGCGTCGTGACCACGCCGGCGCCGGGTTTCAGCGTCGCGACGATGCGCGATTCGCCCTTCGAAGTGCAGGACGGGAGCGCGATGATCGCCTTGCCTCCCTCGGACAGCGTGGCGCCCCTCAGGAAGTCGACCTGGCCGCCGACGCCCGAGTAGACGCGCTCGCCGATCGAGTCGGCGACGACCTGGCCCGTGAGGTCGACCTCGATCGCGCTGTTGATGGACGTCATGCGCGGCATCTGTCGGATGACCGCCGCGTCGTTCACGTAGCCGCAGTCGCGGACCTCGACGGCGGCGTTGTCGTGGATGAAGTCGTAGACGGCGCGCGATCCGACCACGAAGCTCGTCACCACCTTGCCCCGCTGCCTGGGTTTGTGCTCGTTCGTGACGACCCCGCGCGCGATCAGGGGGAGCAGGCCGTCCGAGAACATCTCGGTGTGCACGCCGAGCCCCCGATGGCTGGACAGCGCGCGCAGGACCGCGTCGGGGATCGTGCCGATGCCCACCTGGAGGGTGGCGCCGTCCTCGACGCGCTCGGCGACGAGCCGCCCGATCGCCTCCTCGACCGGGCCCGCGGCCGCCGGCGCGTGCTCAGGCAGCGGGGTGTCCACGCCGACGAGCGCCTGGAACCGGGACACGTGGATCGCGCCGTCGCCGAGCGAGCGAGGCATGCGGGGGTTCACCTGCGCGACGAGCACGCTCGCCGTCTCTGCGGCCGCGACCGCGCAGTCGACGGAGGTCCCCAGCGAGACGTACCCGTGCGCGTCGGGCGGGGACACGTGCAGGAGCGCCACGTCGAGCGGCAGGATCCGCCTCCGGAAGAGGAGCGGGATCTCCGAGAGGAAGATCGGCATGTAGTCGGCGCGGCGCTCTGCCACGGCGTCCCGCACGTTCGCGCCGCAGAACAGCGCGTTGGGGCGGAACGCGGCGGCGTGCTCGGGCGCGAGGTGGGCCGCGCGCCCCTCGAGGTGCAGATGCACCGTCTCCACGTCGTGGAGCTCGCTCGCGCGGAGGGCGAGCGCGTCGAGGAGGACTTCCGGCGTCGCCGCCCCTCCGTGTACGAACACGCGCGCGCCGCTCTGGATCGTGGCGATCGCCTGGCTTGCCGTGACGAAGCGGGTCATCGAGTCTCCTCCCGGCCGTCGAACACCGTTGACTCCCTGGCGTCCGTGTATAGGATGCGCGCCGCGAACGTGTGGGAAGAATTCACCCACGCCGGCTGTTGGTGCCGCAAAATCTCGCTTTTCCTCACTTTTTTGGAGGTCGGATGTCCACCGACGTGATGATTTATGCGAGCGACCTGACCAAGAGCTACGGCTCTTTCCGGGCGCTCGACAAGGTGAATTTCGAGGTAAGGCGGGGGGAGATCGTCGGCTTTCTCGGGCCGAATGGCGCCGGCAAGTCGACGACGATGCGCATCCTCACGTGCTTCATCGCGCCCACGTCCGGCAAGGTCCGCGTGCATGGTTTCGATGTGTTCGAGGATCCGCTGCCCGTGCGCGAGAGCCTCGGTTACCTGCCCCAGCGCGCGCCGCTCTACCTCGAGCTCAACGTCTACGAGTACCTCAAGTTCTGCGCGGATCTCCGGCACCTCGACGCGGACGTCTTCAAGCGGCGCGCGAAGAGCGTCGTCGAGGTGTGCGGCCTCGCGCAGGTGCTCACGCAGGACATCCGGTCCCTGTCGCACGGGTACCGCCAGCGCGTGGGGCTCGCGCAGGCGCTGATCCACGATCCTCCGATCCTCATCCTCGACGAGCCCACGAGCGATCTCGACCCCAACGAGAAGGCCGAGTTCCTCGACTACCTGAAGCAGATCGGCCGGGAGCGCACGGTCCTCCTGTCCACCCACAACCTCAAGGAGGTCGAGATCGCCTGCGCGCGCGCGATCATCGTGTCGCGGGGTCGCGTGGTCGCCGACGGGCAGCTCGACGAGATCCGCGCGAGGAGCGGCCGCGTCCGCTACGTGGTCTCGGTCCAGGAGAGCGCCGCCGACTCCCCTTACCGTGGCAAGGGCACCCCGCCCGGCCAGCGCGAGGTCGAGGACGCGTTCAACAAGGTCGCCGGTGTGCAGAAGATCACCGAGCTGCCCACGGACGAGCGCGCGCACGCCTACGAGCTCACGAGCGAGAAGGACGTGGACATCCGCCCGGACCTGTTCCGGATGGTGGCCGACCGCGGGTGGGTGCTCCTCGAGCTCCACCGCGACACCCAGACGCTCGAGGACGTGTTCCGCCACCTGACCATCGGGGAAGAACGGCGCAACCGCCAGGTCGGCGGCGCGCCCCCGCCGCCGCGAGACGACGAGGACGAGGACGACTCCGACGAAGACGACGACGAAGACGAGGACGAGAAGCGACCATGAGCGAGAAGCGAAGAGCCGAGGACGAGGGCAAGAACCCGAAGGCCCGTGACGAGTCCGACGAGGAGGAGTCCGACGAGGAGGAGTCCGACGAGGAGGAGTCCGACGAGGAGGAGTCCGACGAGGAAGAGTCCGACGAGGAAGAGTCGAAGGGCGCCGGCCGCGACTCCGGCGAGGTGGCCGTCGGGACGGCCGCCGCCATGACGGGTCTCACGCAGAAGTCACGGAGTGCCCTCCGCGCCCAGCGTGGGCCGGTCGCGACGTGGTTCCGCAACGTATGGACGATCTCGAAGCGCGAGCTGGCGTCGTACTTCAACTCGCCCCTCGCCTACATCGTGGTGTCGGTGTCCCTCGTCGGCCTGGGGCTCATCTGCTTCTTCTACCAGGACTTCTTCCAGGTGAACCGCGCCTCCTACGCGCAGTTCTTCGGGACGGAAGGGCCCATCACGGTGCCCATCCTGCTGTCCGTCATCGCCGCGCCGCTCTTCACGATGCGGTCGCTCTCGGAGGAGCGCCGGCTCGGCACGATCGAGCTCCTGATCACGCTCCCGGTTCGTGACAGCGAGGTCATCCTCGGCAAGTTCGTGGGCGCCTTCACGATGCTCCTCGTGCAGATCCTCCTGCTCGCCGCGTATCCGGTGGTGATGTTCCTCTGGCCGTGGCACATCGGCGCGTTCGACTGGGGGCCCTTCTGGGCGAGCCTGCTCGGGCTCACCGTCCTGTCGGCCGCGTCGGTCGGCGTGGGCATGATGTTCTCGAGCTTCACCGAGAGCCAGATCCTCTCGTTCTTCATGTCGCTGATGACGCTGGCCATGGTGTTCTACATCGGCAACCTCGTGCGCTTCATGCCGGGGACCGCCGGGGACATCATCGCGTTCTTCAGCTTCCAGACGCGCTACGAGCCCTTCTCCCGCGGCGTCATCGACTCGAAGGCCCTGGTGTACTTCCTGTCGATCGCCGTCATCACGCTCCTCGTCGCCTTCCGGCAGCTCGAGAGCCGAAAGTGGAAGTGAACCATGGAACGTAAGACACGCGCCGCCACCGAGAGCGGCTTTCTCCTCCTCGTCATCGCGGCCATCCTGGTCGCGCTGAACGCGCTCGGCGCCTTCGGCATCAGCGTGCGCAAGGACACGACCAAGTCCGAGAAGTACACCCTGTCGAAGGGCAGCGCGAACCTCCTCAGGTCCATGAAGAAGGACAAGATGAAGGTCGACGCCTACGTCACCAAGGGCCTGCCCAAGCTCGACGCGTACGTCCGCGACCTCCGCGATCTCCTGGTCGAGTACCAGAACAACTCGAGCGGCAAGTTCGAGTTCCGCATCGTCGAGGCCAAGGAGGAGAAGGACAAGGAGGCCGCGAAGGAGGCCCAGTGCCAGCTCCAGCCCTTCGGCGAGGCCCGCGAGGACGAGGACAAGGCGGCCGTCACGCAGGGCTACATGTGCCTCGTCTTCAACTACGGGACGGAGCGCGACGCCATCAAGTTCCTGCCGCCCGAGCGCACCGACGGGCTGGAGTTCTGGATCACGAACAAGGTCCGTGAGCTCCGCGACAAGGGCGACGGCATCAAGCACAAGATCGGCGTGCTCACCGGGCACGACGAGATCAAGCTGTCGGACGCGAACCTGGTCCCCCACAACATGGGGCGGCCCAGCATGCAGCAGATCCTCAGCCAGAACTTCCAATTCTACCAGTTCCAGGACGTCGACCTCAAAGGCGGGGACGCGGAGATCGACGACTCGCTCGACGGCCTCCTCATCACGCAGCCGGGCAAGGACCTGACGGAGAAGGAGCTCAAGCGCATCGACCAGTTCATGATGCGCGGCAAGAGCCTGGCCGTCTTCGCCGGCGCGGTGAACGTCAAGGCGGGCGACGCGACGATGAACGCTTCGCTCTCGACGCACGGGCTCGAGAAGCTGCTCGAGGGCTACGGCATCGAACTCAGGAAGGACGTGGTCATCGACTTCGGCCGCAGCTTCCGCGTGTCCGTGATGACCCAGGGTGGCATCGCGAGCGCGCGCTTCCCGCAGTTGCTCGACGTCCAGGACGACAGCCGTTACACCGGCGACGAGCAGTTCCTCGACACGGCGTTCCCGGTGTTCTTCCGCATCCCCGCGGTCGTCATCCCGTTCGCCTCGTCGCTCGTGCTGCACAAGGAGAAGCAGCCCGAAGTCCCCGCCGACAAGTTCCGGGTCATCGCGCGCAGCACGCCGCGGTCCATCCGCGAGACGAGCGACACGGTGGACCTCAAGCCCTTCCGCTCCTGGAAGCCCAAGGGTGAGTGGCAGCAGTACGCGCTCGGCGCCACCGTCGAGGGCACGCTCAAGAGCGCGTTCGGCAAGAACGACGAGCTCAACATCCCGGAGAAGAGCGCGAAGCCCGCGCGCGTGTTCGTGCTCGCGTCGTCGCAGTTCCTCGCGAACCCGTTCGCCCGCGCGGGGAACGGTCCCGAGATGCCGCAGATGCAGGGGATGCCCCCGATGGGCGGCGACGAGCAGCTCCAGCAGCTCGCCGGTCCCTACGCGCAGCAGGCGCTCACGCAGACCATCCTCGCCTTCAAGAACACGCTCGACTGGATCACGGGGGACACGGATCTCCTGGCCGTGTCGGCGAAGATCCTCAACGAGCCCGGCCTCTCCTACGGCGACACCGCGAAGCCCACCTTCAACGAGGAGTCGGAGGAGCAGCTCAAGAAGCGCGACGACGAGCTCAAGGCCGCCAAGAAGAAGACGCAGATGTGGATCGAGATCACCCTCATCGGCATCCTCCCCGCCATCTTCATCCTCTTCGGCCTCGTCCGGTGGCGGACGCGCCTGTCGTCCCGCCAGAAGCTGAGCCTCGCCTAGTCGCGCGAGGGCCGCGAGGCCCCTCGCGCTCGCCTCCCTGGATCGAGGGGGCTCCGAGGCCCCCTCGAGCTCCCCCCGTCCTCTCACCAAGGTTTGATCGACATGTCACGAATGACCCAGATCTGGATCGGCGTCGTCGTCCTCGCAGGGCTCGGCGGCGCCGTGTACTGGCAGTACAACAAGGACAAGCAGGTGGGCCGGCCCGCGTCGGCCACCGTGGAGGTCCCGGAGTTCAAGATCCCCGACGACGTCGACAAGATCAGCATCACCAACGCCGACAAGGGCGAGGTCGTCCTCCAGAAGCAGGGCGACAAGTGGTCCGTGGCGAAGCCCGTCAAGGCCCCGGCGAACCAGGCCAACGTGAAGTCGCTCGTCGACAACCTGAAGGAGATCAAGCTCAAGGAGGGGATCGCCGCCACGATGTCCGACGAGGACCGGAAGGACTACCAGCTCGACGCGGCCCACGCCGTGCGTGTCACGGCGTACAAGGGGGCGGACACGAAGGCCGACATCTACTTCGGCAAGTACGGCGGCCGCGGGCAGATGGTGTCCCTCGAGGGCAAGACCGGCGCGTACACGGCGACGGGGTACTCGAGCTACCTGTACCAGCGCGACGTCAAGGCCTGGCGCGACACCGACATCTTCAAGTACGACGACGCGAACGCGAACCAGGTCACGATCGAGAACAAGAACGGCACGTTCTCGTTCACCAAGGCGGACGACAAGTGGGCGGGCACGCTGAAGGGCGCCCCCATCCCGCGCTTCGATCCGGAGAAGGTGAAGGACATGGTCCGCACCTTCAAGTCCCTCACGGCCGACGACTTCGGCGACGGCAAGCCCGACACCGGCCTCGATACCCCCGAGGGCACGGTCACGATCTCGCTCAAGGACGGGGCCGGCAAGTACACGCTCAGGATCGGCAAGGCGTCGACGGCGCCGAGCCACTACGCGCTCAAGGACGGCGACCCCACCGTGTTCGTCGTCAGCGGGCCGATCGCCGAGTGGGTCACGGCCGCGGTCGACAAGTTCCAGCAGCCCGCGGACGCAGGCGCGAAGGACGCGTCGTCGGGTCCGCCGAAGCCCCTCGACATCCCCGGCATGCCTCACATGCCTCACGGCATGGGCGGGATGCCGCCCGGGCACCCGTGATGGACGTCTTCGGCGGGCTGAAGGCGTACGACTTCGGCGAGGTCCACTTCAAGTTCGACCGCGCCACGGGTCTCAAGGCGATCGTGGCCATTCACGACTCGCGGATGGGGCCGGCCCTCGGCGGCTGCCGCTTCATCGAGTACGATCGTGACGAGGACGCGCTCGTCGACGCCCTGCGGCTCGCGCGCGGCATGACGTACAAGGCCGCGCTCGCGGGCCTCGCGCACGGGGGAGGAAAGAGCGTCATCATCCGCCCGAAGACGCGGTTCGATCGGGTCGCCTTGCTCCTCGCGTTCGGACGGTTCATCGACGATCTGCGCGGGCACTACATCACCGCGGAGGACAGCGGGACGGGACTCGAGGACATGGAGATCGTCCGCGGCGTGACGAAGCACGTGACCGGGGTCGATCCCTCACACGGCGGATCGGGCGATCCGTCGCCGTTCACCGCGCTCGGGGTCCGGCGCGGCATCGAGGCGTCCGTGAAGCACAGGCTCGGCCGGGACAGCCTCGAGGGCGTTCACGTCGCGGTGCAGGGGGTCGGCCACGTCGGGTACTGGCTGTGCAAGGAGCTCCACGATCAGGGCGCGAGGCTCAGCGTCGCCGACATCGATCCCTTGAAGGCGGAGCGCGCGCAGCGCGAGCTCGGGGCCAGTGTCGTCTCGCTCGAGGAGATCTTCGAGATCGAGTGCGACGTGCTCGCCCCTTGCGCGCTGGGAAGCGCGCTCAACGATCGTACGATCCCCCGAATCAAGGCGCGGATCGTCGCGGGCGCCGCGAACAACCAGCTCGCGGAGCCGCGCCACGGGGACGACCTCCACGCGCGCGGGATCCTCTACGCCCCCGACTACGCCATCAACGCGGGCGGCCTCGTCAACGTGGCGCAGGAGGTCAAGGGCTACGACGCGGGGAAGGCGCGCGAGAAGACGATGAAGATCTACGACACGATCTTCGACATCGCGGAGCGCAGCCAGAAGATGGGCTCGCCCACCTACCGCGTGGCGGACACGATCGTCGAGGAGAAGCTCGCCACGGTGAGCCGCCTCTCGGTGCCGCCCGCGCCGATGAAGGCCTGATCCTTCGAGGCTCGCGGCGCGGAGCGGGCCATGGAGTACACTCCGGGGTCCATGCTCCCCGCGCTCGTCCGGGTTCGTATCCACGCGGCCTCCGGCGTGCTCGCGGTCGCGATCGTCGCGGCCTGCTCGAGCGCGGGCCCGGGCCCCGCCGGCTCCACGATGGGCGCCACCGACGCAGGCGGCGCCGACGCGCCGATCGCGCCCGGCGACGGCGCGGCTCCGATCGACGCCGACCTCGGGCCGTGCGACGGGGGGCTGACCCGCTGCGGCGCCGACTGCGTCGACCTCGTGACCGACAAGAAGAACTGCGGCAAGTGTGGAAAGCCCTGCCTCATCGGGTGCTCCGCCGGCAAGTGCATGACCTCGTGCAGCCCGCTCGAGGACTGCGACGGGTATTGCAAGGACGTCACCCGCGACTGGGAGAACTGCAAGACGTGCGGGAACCGCTGCCCCAGGGGGCAGGCGTGCGTGGCCAGCGCTTGCCAGTGCGGCCCGAAGCCGAGCTTCGCGGCCGACGTGCAGCCGATCTTCGACGGATCGTGCGCGGACGCCGCGTGCCACGGCCCGACGACGCCGAAGGGGGGCCTCTCGCTGTCGGCGGGGAAGAGCTACGCGGCGCTCGTCAACGTGAAGTCGGGGTGCATGTCGAAGCTCCACGTGGTGCCGGGCGACGGCGATCTGAGCTACCTCGTCGCCAAGATCTCGGGGCCGGTCGGGATCTGCGGCGGCATCATGCCGCAGGGCGCGTTCACGATCTCCCGGGCGCAGATCGAGGTGATCCGCGCCTGGATCTGCAACGGCGCGGCGAACGACTAAGGGCACCGAGGGAGTGTCCGCGAGACCGAGGGGCGCCGGAGACGGGGATTTGCTAAAGTCTCCAGGACCGTCCCTTCCCCGAGAGGAGGCCTTCTCTTGAGCCGTGCCATGATCTCGCGACGCGGCGCCGCCGCCCTCCTGTTCGTCACGACGTCGTTCGCGCTCCTTCACTTCGCCGCGTGCGGCAGCACCACGGTCGTCGCCCCCTCCTCGACCACGCCCGACTCGGGCACCCCCGACGTCGCCCTCGCGCCCTGCGTCGTCGCGTGTCAGGCCGCAGCGGAGGCGTGCGCCGGCGTCGATCCGGAGGCGTGCAACACGGCCTGCGCGTCGAGGAGCGTCGCGGGCCGCGTCGACGCCTCCGTGCCGCGTGACGTCCTCGCGTGTTTGAAGGCGGCGGCCGCCGATTGCGCCGCGGTGACGGACTGCTTCCGGCCCCCGCCCGCCACGCCCTTCGACGAAGGACCCTACGGCACCAAGCCGAAGGACACCGCCGGCCCCTTCACGCTCGCCACGGCCGACGGTGCGACGTGGGACTTCAAGCGGGAGTGGACAGGACAGGACAGCTACGTCTTCCTCTTCTTCGCGCCGAGCGAGGTCGTGTACCCGAGCGGCGACTACGGCGACGGCCTCTACAAGGGGAACCTCGCGACCGAGCTCCTCGCGAAGTCGCCCGCGAACGTGCACTACTTCTTCATGCCGCTCCGCGCGACCAGCGCCTGGGGCGCCGCCAAGGCGCGCTGGGCCGCCATGGTGCCCGCGGCGTGGGCGGCCCGCGTGCACTTCGTGGACACGCCTGCGATCGAGCACAAGAACTGGATCGGCGACATGATGAAGGCGCGGAGGTCGCTGACGGATCGGCAATACGACAGCGTCTCCTTCGCGATCGATCGCTTCCAGAAGATCCGCGAGGTGGGCATGCTCGGCCAGCTCACGGGCAACGGGATCGCGCCGAAGCTCGGGTTCCTTGCGTACGAGCCCGCGTTCTACGAATTCGAGTGGAACCGCGACAGGGCCATGCGCGCCGCCGCGCCCCCCACCGTGGTCACGCTCGCGACGCAGAAGATCGTGCACGACACCTTCGAGGTCGACGTCACGCTCCCCGACGCCGACAAGATGGCGACGTTCGACACGCTCGAGGCGGATCTCACCATGGACTGCCCCGACCACCGGGACGCGACGTGCGGCGCGTGGGACTACCTGTCCCATATGTGGGTCTGCGATCCGGCGACCCATCCGGACGGCGGCGCCGCGACGTGGAAGTGCACGACGGAGATCGCGAGGTGGATCACCGCCTACTGGCGCGAGGGCCGCTGGGTCACCGACATCTCCGGCATGCTCCCCTTCCTGAAGAAGGGCGGGCCCACCCACCTCAAGTGGCACGCGAGCGGGCAGTGGGATCCTCGGAGGACCGACTACACGGTGTCCCTCTCGCTCAGGCTCTCCAACCGCCAGAAGGGGATGAGGCCCGTGGAGGCCGTGCCCCTCTGGAACGGGGGCAGCTGGAACGCAGGCTACGACGCGGCCCACCCGGCGCGTCAGGTCACCGTCCCCGCCGGCACGAAGAAGGTCGATCTCTACACGCTCATCACGGGCCACGGGGGCTCGTCGAACGGCAACTGCGCCGAGTTCTGCAACCACGAGCACAAGTTCACCATCAACGGGAAGCCCCACCTCCGCTCGTTTCCTGGCGCCCAGGCGGCCCTGGGCTGCGCGAACGAGGGCAAGGGCGTGGTCCCGAACCAGCACGGCACCTGGTACTTCGGGCGTGGCGGCTGGTGCCCCGGGCACGACGTGGCGCCGTGGATCGTCGACGTCACCAGCGAGGCGAAGATCGGCCAGTCGAACGACCTCGGCTACACCACGGCGTTCGGGGGGAGCCCGGTCACGGTGGACCGCGGCAACATCGTGATGTCGAGCTATCTCGTGTTCTGGCAGTAGCGGCTTGCTCAGGACCAAGCTCAGCTCGGCCAAGGAGACCCTCGACGTCCTGACGCGCGACCGCGCCGTCGCGCCGTGGGCCGGCTCGGACTCGGCCCTCCACACGGTGGACCTCGTGCTGCGGTGCGCGCTGTTCCTCGCGGCGCCCCTGTTCTTCGCGATGTGCTGGCTCCTCGGGCAGACCGAGCTCCTGGTCGTGACGGCGGGGCTCCTGTTGGTCGTGAGCACGGTCGGCTCCGCGGAGCGCCTGCTCGAGCGGGTCCCGGCGCTCGAGAAGTTCCGCTTCCTCGGCCCGGCGCTCCGCCTCACGCACGAGGTCCACGAGCACTACCGCGCCCGACGGCCCGCGCCGCTCGTCTTTTACCTCGCGTACCCCCTCTACGCCGTGATCGGCGCGATCGTATCGCCGAGCGTGCGGGCGGAGATCAAGCTGCACGCGCGGTTCCTCCTGCTCCTGGGGCTTCTCCTCGTGGTCGAGGGCGCGGGCCAGTACTGGGCCAAGTTCCGACCCCACCTCACGGTGGTCGACTCGGTGCCCATCCTGCTCGAGCGTCTCGGCCTCATGCTCGCGCTCGTGGTGGGCTACGTCATGCCGACGACGACGACGGTGTACACGCTCGACCTGTCGGGTCGGCGGCGCCTGCTCAGGGGCATCGTGGGCGTCGCCCTCGTCCTATCGGTCCCCGCGGTCTGGTCCGTCCACAAGGTCTTCGAGCGGCGGACCAGCTTCGCGGCGGCCAAGGTGCTCGACCTCCGCATGACGAAGCCCACGTTCCGTCAGGATCTCCGCGACCTCGGATCGATGTTCCTCTCGTTCCACTCGCGCGCGAACCGTCACGCGCACGTGACGGAGGCCCCCTCGGTGCACGCGGACCTGACGAAGCGCTTCCGAAAGGTGATCCGGGCCGATCTACCCGAGGAGGAGACGCTGTCGTTCAGCGTCCTCACCTTCAAGGAGCCCGGCACGGCGAACGTGTGGTTCGCGATCCGCTACACCACGCACCGGCACCCGTACCTCTTGATGGTGGCAGGGCCGACGGGCGCGGTGATCCGGAAGTGGGCGGACCTCCCCGCGTGGATCCCGGCGAAGTTCCAGGTCTCGCCCTTTCTCGAGAAGCGCGGCGCCGGCGCGCATTGGCTCGCGCGTCGCCGGATGGACGCGGAGCTCGACGAGGAGGACTGACCGCCGTTCACCTGCGGGCCGGCTGGACCGTGATCTTGACGAGCACGACAGGCGACACGCCGGCCGTCCCGGCGCGACACGACGTGGTGCCGGCCTTGAGCCCGGTGACGTACAGGCGGTTCGAGGAGGGAGACTCTGCCTCGAGGCGGGCGTGGATGATCGCGACATCGTCGCAGACGAGGCCGTTCGCGTAGCCGACGTCCTCGGACGCGGTCGCCCCCACCTTGACCGTCATCGACGCCTCCCGGTAGGGCGCCTGGCCCGCTCCGCCGTCGGCGGACGCCAGGGGAGCGCCCGTCAGGAGGGCGGCGGCGAGCGAGATCGAGCCCGGAGAGGTCAGCGGTGAGGCGCGCACACGCACACTGTACGTCTCGCCGCGAGGAAACGCCATCGACCGTCGATCGAGCCGTCCGCCGCCTACGGGTTCGCCCGTCGCACCGTGTCGATGAGTCGCCGCACGTCGTCGTGGCGCAGCTTGTACGACGCCCGGTTCGCCACGAGGACGCTCGTCACGTCCGCCACCGTCTCCCGCTCGACGAGCCCGTTCTCCACGAGCGTGCTCCCGGTCTCCACGAGATCGACGATCACGTCCGCGAGCCCCGTCACCGGCGCGAGCTCCACCGAGCCCTGCACGAGGACGATCTCCGCCTGAACACCGCGCCGCGCGAAGTGGCGCGCCGCCGTCCTCGGGTACTTCGTCGCGACCCGCGGTACCGCCACGGCCGCCGCGTCCCGTGGCGCCGCGACGACGAGCCGGCAGCGGCCGATACCGAGGTCGAGCGGCCGGTACAGATCCGCGTCCCGCTCCTCGAGCACGTCCCGGCCGCACACGCCGAGATCCGCGGCGCCGTACTCCACGTACGTCGGCACGTCGTCGGGCTTCACGAGCAAGAACCGCAGTCCCCCCGCCTCCCTCACCAGCGCGCGCCCCTCCGCGAGCAGAGGGGCCGCGTCGATCCCCGCCTTCCCGAGAAGCGTCGCGAGCGCTCCGAGCACGCGCCCCTTCGGCACCGCGACGACGAGCACCGTCAGCCGTCCGCGCCGTGGACGCGCGTCACGTCGCCGCCGAGGCCGCCGAGCTTCTCCTCGATCTTCTCGTAGCCGCGATCCAGGTGGTACACGCGCCGCACCTCGGTCTCGTCCTCGGCCACGAGGCCCGCGAGCACGAGCGACGCGCTGGCGCGGAGATCGGTGGCCATCACGCTCGCGCCGTACAGCTTCTTCACGCCCTGCACGACGGCCGTGTTGCCGCGCACCACGATGCTCGCGCCCATGCGCTGCAGCTCGGGCACGTGCATGAAGCGGTTCTCGAAGA
>SXGT01200617.1_pt1 | contig 20891 bp, 18 predicted proteins | sample 3176221 | NCBI WGS metagenome assembly SXGT01 (sample SAMN11356862, study PRJNA531348) | freshwater metagenome | isolation source: freshwater sample F1-120 | place: China: Fuxian Lake, Yuxi | collected 2017-12-25
CTGTCTCCCTGGGCAGTGGCCAGTGGTACTCCATCTCACCGAAGAGCACCGACATCTGCTGCAGCTCCTCGGGAAACCGTATGAGCGATTGTATCGCTGAATATTCACTGCAATGGACGGGGCCATGCGGAATGTCGGTTACCATGCCCGAGTATGGTTTTTCTATGACCTACCCAGATTAGAGACTAACCAGGAAAGCGTTGGGAGGCCATGCGCAGTACAGCATCTTCGTGCCATTCCCCAGTGCCCCTGTCCTTGGGTTGGGCTGTGGGCTTGGCTTTTCATATCTAATGCTCTAGATGCCCCTAGCGCGTCTCCACAGGAATCCTTGGGCATTGTCCTGGGAGCGCAGGCGTCTCGCCTGCTGCCGAGGCGGGCGGGACGCCTGCGCTCCCAGGGAAAAACCGTGCACAACATAGCTTGAGGAAATGTATTAGGGCTCTGAGAGAAGAGAAAACAGCGACAGGCTTTTCCGGGGTGCTCCGGTCGATCGTGAGCCCTCATGGCTGGCGGGTATACACCTTTGGCTCATACCCCCTGATGGCCTTGCCCATGATTCTACGTCCGGTCCAGCCCTCTGGGACTGGTAAGATGAGAGACGCATAAACGTAGTATGGGCGGGTTTGGCGAGGAGAGAAGCGTGGCCAGTTGTCCTCCATCCCACTCGCAGGCGCGCACAGTCTTCGACCAGAAGACGAAGAAACTAGGTTTGGAACCGTGGCCGGGACCCATTCCGGCATGGCTCAGCGTGTACCCTATGGAAACCCTCGCGCTCATCTGGCCCGAGAAGAGCTATGCGTTTGAGCAAATCGTGAGGTATGGAAAACCGATGAAGGAGGTGGCAGACGCCCTACAGGTGGTTGAACGGACCGTGCATGGCTTGATCTACGGCAGTGGTCCGCGCGAGGACAGGGACTGGGGGGCCATCGATTGGTTGCTGATCCTGCTCGAACTGTATCGTGAGGCTGACTGTGTCTATCCAGGTGGCGCGAGCACGCTCGCCGCCTGTTTCACCCCCGCCGTCTCGGCAGGGCGTCACTTGCTACAGGTGCCATTTCACCGCTCCCTGTATCTCGCCGTCCTGGAAGCCTTCGTGGGCGAGGATTCTAGTGTTCTGGAGGCCTCTTTTCCCTGGACAGACAGCAGAGAGGTGGTAGCGTGGCCGTATCTCAAAATGCCCCCACCTCTGGCACGAAGCTGGCTCCCAGGCCTGCTCGCGGTCCTGCAGCGCTGTAGAAGTCACGAGGACCTGGCTTGGGTGTGTCATCTGATCGTAGAAGCAGCCAACAACGTGGACGACCCCAAGGCGACCAGATGGGGGCAACTCTTGCAAGTACTCAACACGGGGGGCGCGGCGACCGTGGCGCGCGGCGGCGCTATCCCTGACGACCGGCTGGCAGAAGCCTGTAACCTGAGTGGGGAGCTGCTCCTGTCGGTGTCGAAGGATAGCGCCGCCGCCTTCCGGTATGCGGCACTCGGTATTCTGAGTCGTACATCCCTGCCCCGCGCCTCCTTGGGGGGCTATGCGAACGATTCCGTTTATGCCACCCTGGCGGAACCCGAGGATGTCCTTTATTGTGTCCGCCGCTGCTTTAGCTGGCCCTGACGTGTGGAGAAGCACATGCCCACGCATTGGACCTTAGTGATTGATTTACGAGGGGGAGACCGTGACACGTTGCTTTTTGAGGTGGGGCTGCTCAGTGGGGAACGCCTGAGCGGAGAGCGACAGTTGCATTGGGGTGATGTCCGCCCAGTAGATCGCGACATCTTTGAAGAGTTGCTGTGCCAGACACCTGCGCACTGCTTCCGTGAGTTCCAGCAGCCCGACCGCGCCGCGTTGCTTACGGAGTTTGGGGATGCTGCCGGTCGTGCCTTTGCTCTGGACCAGCTCCTCGACCAGACCGTTTTTGCCGAGACCGATACATTGACCATTGACACAGCGGTGACCGCCATTCCCTGGGATTTGGTGCATTTCAAAGGGGAGTTCCTCGGGCATCGGCTAGCCGTCGGCCTGAGGATTCCGACGATCCGGACGACGTTCCCACAGCGTCGTATCTACGCGAAGCAACCCCGGTTTCTCCACATCGTCTCGAATCCCTATGGGGATCTTGCCTCCACGGCGGATGAAAGCCAGCAACTGGAGGCGCTCATCAAGGCTGAAGCACCGGAGTTGGAGTATCAGCGACTCGACAATCCCGACCCGGTTGCGGTGATTGGGGCGCTCATGAAGTCGCAACTCACTCCCTTTGTGCACTATTCGGGACACGTCAAGCCAGGCGAAGGGCTCGACCTCGCAAAGCGTATCATGAGGCTAGACGAGATCGTACGGTATTTCCCCTACGGGGGAGCCATCGTATTTTTGAACGGCTGCGACGCCGTCTACGATCGTGAAGTCTTTGCACCCCGCGAGCGCGTCAAGCGTACCTTTGGCCGCGCGCAGAGTGAGGCGCATCGTCGGTACACCGTCGACATGTTCCAGCTCGCGTCGGTGGCCAATGCCTTTCTCGATGCTGGCGCGCGGGCTGTCATTGCCCCGCGGACGCGCATCGGAGACGTCGAGGCGTGTGACGCGGCGCTCCAGATATGGAAAAGGGTTCTCACAGGCGAAGGCCTGGGGACAGCGGTAAGGCACTATCGCCGGGAAAAGGTAGGCAAAGAACCAGCGTCACTCGCCGGGTATAGCTTCATCCTGTATGGCTCCCCTGCGACACGGGGGGAGCAGGGGAGCGCTGCGACCCGCCGCCTACGGCGAGAAACTCCAGTCGAGAGCGTGCCCCATGCCCTGGTGCAGGAGGCCTGGACAGCTGCTGGAGGCGTGGTGGCGCCACAGCACCTCTTTGGGGTGCTGACGCGGCGGTGGATCGTTGGGCACCTGTACTTCGCGTTCGAAGACCAGAGCTACATCGAGACCCTGGAGCGGCTGCGCCAGGAACTCGGGCTAGGTCTCCCAGAGCGTCCTGCGGTGGACGGCCCAGTAGCGCTTGAGGGAGTCGCCACCCAGGTGCTAGAGGCAGCCCTAGCACGGGGCAACGGGCAAGAGCCCGATGAGCTGGCTTGGCTGGAGGCCCTTGCCGAAGTGGACGATCGACGGATCGAGGTGGCCTTACAGAGCCTTTCTCTAGGCCCGCGCGTCCTCGCCGAATTTGTCGAGAGTGCGCGGCGCTGGATCGCCGACGGCCGTCCGGTCCCGCCCGTGCTCGTTAACCCGGACGGCTACCTCAACCGGGTGGTGTTCCTGCCCCATCTCCAGGAGACCATGCCGCCCTCCGCGGGCACGGCACCGATTGACTGTTGGGAGCTCGTCGTGGGCTTGGTGACCACGTCCTCGCATGCTGCGCAGCTCTGGCAGCGCGCGCTCTGCCCTACCGCGCCGACAACCCCCTGGAGCGTTGGGCAACCCCTGCATTGGGCGCAACTCACTGCCGCCGCCCAAAGAGCCGTGCTTGAGGCGATGCAAATGCGTGGCGAGGAAAACCAGGAGGCCGTGACCGAGAGCCATCTCATGAGCTGCCTGTTAGAAGCGGAGGCACTGCGTTGGGACGAACTTCCAGAGGACGCGAGGCGCTGGCTCGCAAGCCAGCATATCAACCAAGAACACTGGCACCAGTTTCTGTCGCAGGCCCATATTGCTGTGCTAGGCTGGGTGTAACAGACGGTCTGCAGTGCAAAGGGAAAAAGAGATGCCTTCGATACTTGATCACCTAGTAGCGCGCCCTCAGGCGTGGACACCACCTGGGCGGCGGGTATGTCCGCCGGCCGAGGGACTCATCCGCGCTGGACGTGGGCAACCTCCTGAGGGACTCACCTACGCCCAGCTCGCCCAGCACCTCCTCGGCTGTCCGCGATGTGCGATGCACTGGGAGCAGATCCAAGCCGCTCCGCACGTGACCCTCGGGGAATGCTATGCTCTCAGCCGCTCGACGTTTGCCCATGATCCGGGGAAAGCTTTTGCGCGGTGCTACGTCAAGGAGCACCTTGCACAGTGTGCGCGGTGCCGGTGGATGGACCGGCAGGTGGGCACGCTTGCGAGCCTCATGGAGTCCATGGAGGAGGCGCTCCACCAACTCGGAGAGGGTTTGCGGTCCCTGGATTTCGCAACGGTCAGAACAACCACCGAGCGGACACTTGAGGCGACCGTCGTCGACGCGGATGGCCGCCCCGAGGTACGCGGCGGCCTCGTCATACACGAGCCCGTGGAGGTTCGTAGCGGATGGCTCGCGGGCGACGGGCGGCTAACCGTTGAACTTACCGTGCCGGACGATTGCGCAAGCGTGCAGCTCGCGGTGAGTACCGGGGAGCACCCAGGTCCAATCGTGCTGTTACCGGCCGTCCAGCCATGCGACGGAGTGGTACAGTTTGTGGCGGAGACGCAGGCCGGGGGCGCTGCTACCGTTCTGCCTCTATCGCACCTCACCGTGTGGATCACACGCTTGTGAAGCGGGGGATCGCGCGTAGCGGCTTGGGGTATCCCGGGCAGCCCAGGCCGCAGTGCTTACGCCTCAGAGCCAGATCCGGTCAGGCTACGCTGTGCGTGTATACTCAGAGAACCCTGGTGCGACGAGCGACGAGCTGTTGCATAGAGGAGGGAGTCGCACCACTTACGTTTGAGTCAGCTCTCGACGGGTTCTAGCACTTGTAGGTATTGCTGCATAGGGGGAGTCGAGGTCTTCACGCTAGAACGCGTGAGCGAGGAGTCCGTCATGCCTCAATGGCCCACACGCATCATAGACACGCTCCACCGCATTTTCTCGCGTCCCGTCTCTGGCTCTGAGCAGCTGTTTTACTGCTACGCCCATGACTGTCTGGCTCCGTGGCCGTTGGCGTCCATGGGTTATGGCTGTGCCGCGTGCCAGCCACCTCGTCCAGTAGCCCCGGACCTGCCGCTCCCCGTCGATTGCACGCATGTTTGGGCTGCACACCTCTTATGCTCCCTCCACCACTTACCTATGCAACCATATTGCCCGGGGTGCGAAACACCAATCCACCCAAAGAATTCTTACCCCCCGATCAGTCTCTGGGGAGGGGTCAACGCTGGCAAAACGGTCTGCTCCGCTGTACTCGCCAAGCACATCCACGCCTCGCGTTGCCAAACCACGGATGGTCTGCTATGGACCCTCTCGTATCCCTTGATGGCTTTTGACATCTCACCGTACAAGCAGACAATGCTCTACGCTAGTGCCTCAACTGAGCTATTGTGACAGCCGCCGAAGGCCCTGGCCAGGCAGCCTCATCCCGGGCTGGCTGTGCGACCTATCGACTTAGGTCGGTTGAGGCACTAGCACTGCTGCCGGGGGTCGCCTCCTGATCCTTACAACGGCGAGATCCGATTGAGTGGCGTCAAGCTGGTATGCTAGAAAAAACTCTCTATACGGAGGATAGCACGATGGAAACACCCGCCCTGCTCTTCGAAGAGCCAGCCGACGACAGCCGGGAGTCCTTCCAGAGGGAGCGTCCCTCTCCCGTCCATCCTGGGCCCTTCCACGTGGGAACGTTTGGGCGATTCCGTCTGTCTGTGCTCGACAGGCTGTTCGGCAGCCTGGACAGTCCCCCTACGTGGCTCGGCCCAGGCGTGCTGACCGCCGCGGCGGTCGTAGGGATTGGGATCTGTATAGGCGGGGTCCCTATCGCGGATTCTCCTCACCCGCTCGCCAGTTTTGTGGTGGGGCTGATTACGGTGCTGTCGTTTGTGGTGCTTATTGGCCTTGCGTGGCGCGTGTGGGAGCAGGGCAAGCAGAGTTGGGAGAGCCTCCGGCGGGAACGCCATGTGGTGGCGAACGTGCGGCAACACACCCGAGCGATCGTTGCAGCACTACAGGGGGATCGCCGCGCGGTGGTCGCCCGCGCTGAGGGACGACCAACTGACGAAGCAGTCCGATCGCTGGGAGAGATAATCGGTGCTGAGGATACGTTGTCTGCCATTGCCCTGGATGAGGTGCGCCAGCGTTACGTCGGGGGAGACGAGGTGCGGCTGGAGGATCTGACCGCGACACTCCGGCACCATGAGGACGCACATCTGGACCCCTTGCGGAAGTTGCACGAACTGGCGCTTGCGCTGGGGTTTGTCGGCACCCTCGTGGGCTTTGCGGTGCAGGCGTTCATTACCCAGCATGTCGCGAGTGCTGAAGGCGCCTTCAGCCATTCGTTCCTCCTGGGCATTATGCTCAAACTGACCACGACGCTCGTTGGGCTGCTCATTGCTGCCTACGCCCGTGCTCTGCAGTGGCGGTTGCTCCAGGGCTTTGAGCACGTGTTGGGGGCCGTGCGTCAGTGGCTCTGTTTTGATATCCTGCCGACATGTGACGCACGGAGTCGACTCATTGTCGACCTCGGGGGCATCTTTGGCCAGACGGTCGAGGAGTTCCGGGGGAGTGTCCAGCAGATGAGCCAGGCACTGGGGAGCACGCTTACAACGGCTGCCACGCAGGCCGGGGCAGCCCTCGCGCAGAGTATTCAGTCCACCCTAGACGAGTTCACCGAGCGCTTGCGGACGCAAGTCAGCGAGCCCTTCCGGCTTGAGATGGGCAGATTCCAGACCACTGTCGAGAGCGTGGGCCATACCGTCCTGGACGAGTTCACCGAGCGCTTGCGGACGCAGGTCAGCGAGCCCTTCCGGCTTGAGATGAGCAGACTCCAGACCACTGTCGAGAGCGTGGGCCATACCGTCCTGGAGGGTGCGTCTGCTCTGCAGACTACAACCGCTCGGCTCTCAAGTGAGCTTGAGCACGCCATACGCATACCAGGTCAGCTCACGCGGGACCTGCAGACCGCTGCGAGTGTGATGACAGACGTGGTGTCCCAATTCGATAGGGTGGCTCAAACGGTTGACCGGGTGGGGCAGCAATTGGACGCAGCGGAGGCCCAGATCAACTTGTCTCTTGACACCCTGCTCGGGCGAGAATCCCAACTCCATGCCCAGCAGCAGGGCGTGCTGAACGAAGCGCGTGCGCTGACGCACGAGTTGGGCGCGACAGCCGAGGAGGTACGTACGACCGTAGACCATCTCACGCCACTCGTCGGGGCGCTGGCGCGCCTCCCCCACCATGGACCCGGGTTTGTAGAGACGGATAATGCGGAGGCATGACGCTATGAGTACGGGCCAGGACCGGGCACAGCTCCGGGGAAAAGTCTCGTTCATTCCGTTCATCGATTTGACGTTGCTGTTGTTGATCGTACTCTTCAGCGCGGTCACCGGGTTTGGGTACGTGCTGAAGCAGATGGCCCCTGTCGTGGAGCATGTGCACCAGCACTCGGCCCAGCTACGCGCGCAAGGGACAGCGTTGCTGCCGCTCAATGAGGCCGCCTACTACCCCGGCGACGCCCTGGCCGGGCTCCTCACGGCCATTCCGGCGGAGGGGCCTGCCGACGTGGACATGCTCCGCCGGTTACTCGAGACGAGTAAGGCCTCGGCGGCCAACGCGCACGTCATGCCGCGTCTCGCGCAGGCGCATGATGCCGTGTGGGGTGGCCGGCTCAACGCCCTCAGTCGCAGCCAACTGGCCTTCTGGACCAAGCGCGCCCAGGAGCTGTGCGGGCCACGGGAGCAGCACCCGATGGCTCCCAGCCTGGCCTCGCCGGGGAGCCCGGGCGAGGCCCTGGACACCCTGACGGCTGTCGCCGCGTATGGGGAGCAAGTGTGGCAACACTACGTCGGTTGCCAAGAACCCCGCACGGTAGTGATCAACGAGGAGTTGCTCCACTTCAAAGTGGATAAATCGGACCAATTCGAAGCCGATCCGACCCCCGCTTTGCAAACGATCATGGCCTATGTGGAGAAAAACTTGCCCACGCATAAGCATATGTACGTGATCGGCCATACGGATGACCAGGCGGATGAGCGCTATAATGACTTTTTGTCTTATCGGCGCGCCCTCTACGTGGTCGATAAGATGCGGCGGGCGCTACGAGAGCGGGGGCTGGTCGAGGGCATAGACTACACGCTATATCCCTTAGGTATGGGAAAATATCAACTCCTTCCACGGAGTACGACCGAGTCCCTGGAGGAGTATCGTACACGCTGCCGGCGGATTGAGTTGTCCTTTCGCAGTGACTTGCGAGACCGGCTCGCGGCGGGGAGGCGCTCGTAATGGGAGAGGTCATACGGTTGCAGGCAGGCGACCGGCTCCGCGTGGCCCTCGTCTCCCTGGAAGAATTCGCCACCTTCGTGCGCCAGGAGCACTACTTCAAGGAAGAATTCTGGCAGCATGGCGTCCGCCCCGAAGCCCGGGGCGGAGACGAGGTGCTGCGTCGTCTGGGCTTTCAATGGCACAAGCGGTCGTCGCCGGTATGGGGCATCACCTGGTTCGAGGCCGCGGCCTTTTGTGAGAGCCAGGGTGGGCGGTTACCCTGGTACAAGGAGTGGCAGGAGTTCGTCGTGCCGCCGCGGCCCCAAGCGCCACAGCGAGGGTGGTTCCGTTGGGTAGGGCCGGGGAGCCCGCCACCACCCGAGCGCGTCCACCCCGAACGGCAGAGCGGGCTTCTCGAATGGTGTGCAGACTGGTATGACCCCAATTTTAATGGACCCGAGGTGCAGAGGCCTCGGGGGTGGCCCCCAATGCGGCGCGTGGCTGGCAGGGCAGATGAGCGGGCCGATCCCCATTACGTAGGGGCCAAGGTGGGCTTTCGCGTTGTCTATCCACCACAGGCGCGGCGCCTCTAGGCAGGAGGATAGCTCCTAGGTTAGGTTGCAAAAACGGTGACTCACGAGACAAGCTCAGATCACCCCTGCGTCTACAGGCGTCTCTCCGCACCTTGTGCGAGCCCTGTGGGATGACAGGACGTGAAGCCCACGCGTAACGGGAAAGGAGGACGTTATGCCCCTATGGCACCGCAAGCCCCGCGTATTACAGCCAGCGCTGTTGAACCGTAGGCACCAGGTATTTCGGCCAGAGGTCTTTGACGGATCAGCTTTCTATTGCTACTACAACGAGTGTCTTGCCCCCCAAACGCTGGACCACATGCGCTATGGCTGTGTCGATTGTCACCCTAAGCGTCCTTTGTACAAGGATTTGGATAAGACGGTGCGGGAAAAGCTGCCCGAAAAGCTCACGCAGATCTGGACGACACGCCCTCTGTGCCTGGAGCACGACCTGCATCCCGTCCAGCCTTATTGTGCGGTCTGCGAGCATCGAATCGATGAGGACGGATGGCACCCCCCCATCGGTATCTGGGGTGGGCCGAGCGCCGGCAAGACCGTGTTCTGCGCCGTGCTGGCCCAGGCGATCTACGCGGGGACCCTGTTCACCCACACAGGGCTGGTGTCGCAGCAGCTGGTGGACCGCACTGAATACCGTCGGGATGTTATCACTCCCCTGTTTCAGCGTAGTGGGCTCCTCCCAGCCAAGACGAACCAAGGCGAGCACCGCAAGCTGGTCTTGAAAGTACAAGGAGCTACCCCAGGCGACGGCTGGCCTGTCCGGACCATCACACTGACCGATATGGCAGGGGAGGATTTTAATCCAAACAACAACGAGGGGCACGACGAAATGCTCGAGAGCCGGCAGCGGACGGTTCTCTTCGCGCGCGAATCAATTTTCCTCGCCAATCCAGAAGCCGCACCTGGCCTAGGGGCCACTACGCGAATCGACCTGTTTCCTTTCCTCGCTCACCTGCTGCCAAGCATCCAGCGCGCGCTCCCCGGTGCCACCAGGAGAGCGGGCGAACGACTCCTCCAGGTGCTGACGCAGGTGTTGTCTAATAACCTTGACCTGCTAGATGCCGAGGCTTCCTGCGACTCCCTGGCCCAGGAGATTGCCTATCAACTCCCGCATGCCCTGCCACCGCCAGCCCTCGAGGCCCTCATACCAGCGATCCGCACTGCTTTGGAGACCGTAGCGGGGATGATGGCTGAGGCTCCCACGCTTATGGACCAGCTCAGTGATGTCGTCCAGCTGATGTCCGACGGCGGATACCAGCGCCGGGCACACGATCGAAAGCTCGCGCATCGGATCGCGATTACGGTGTCAAAGCAGGATATCCTGGCTGGCTCGCCGCAGCACCCCCTCTCACGACTGAGTATGGCCTATAATGACATCCTCAAACGCGACGGATTGCGGATAGAGCATCCGGCCGCACCCCCACGGGCCTCGGTCAGTACCTGGCGACGGGCCCTCGGGGATATCAGCCAGGTCTCGCGCGAAGCTCTCATCACAAGCGGCGAAGCGGCGTTTGTGGCGTTTGTCGAGAGTCAATTCGCCGAGGTCGGGTTTTTCTTCGTGAGCAGTTTGGGGAGAGACACAGAAGCCTTCTTGTGCGAAGATCGCATCCACGCACCGGCGCCGCAAGCAGCCCAGGCCCAAAATCCCTTCGGGCCACAAGCGCCCCTGCCTCAGCCCGCGGCCCAGTTGGGTCCAGCGTGGGTGCCGGGCAAGCGGGTAGCGTTGGCTCCGGGCCGTGGGGGACGCACCCCTGAACCGCGCCACGTGCTCCTCCCACTTCTCTGGCTTCTGGCCGGGAGTGCCGTCTAAAGGGAGGGTTGGCTAAGATGATACGATACCCAAATTGGCTTTGCCCGGTTTGCCTGAGCGGTTTTGAGCGCCTAGCCCCGTGTACGTGTGGAGTGCGCCCACTGGTGCCAGGGGCACCTGGAGAGAGCCCCGCCTTCATTGGACACTTTAGGCTTCTTAATAATGTCCCAGCTCCCGCATGCCTCCTCGACGCGGTCTGTGACGGCAATCCACGCTATCCAGTCGAGCCCGCGGCCGCGGGTTGGACGGCCTGTCAGCGCCACAGCGCCCACTCGGTCTGGCTGTGGCAGGACAATATCGACCTGCTACCTCCTGCCGGCACCGTGCTCGATGCCGGGGGGCTGGAGCGTCTGATGCCGGTCCTACGGGCATTGAGCTTCACGAATCTGCTACTACTCGAAGTCCTTGGCGACGGCCGACACTTCCAGGCTCGTTCTGCCCGCCAGCGCGCCAGGCAAGAGCCACCATCACTGGCCGTGCTGATTGACCGACTCAAACCGTTCTTGACCGACTATTGTCCGGAGGTGCAGGCGATTGCCCTCGTGGATCCGGAAGGGCTTGCCACGGCGGAAGATCTGGCCCGACTTCGCCTCGCTGGCCCTACCTTGCAGATCTCCCGCACACGGGAGATGGCTCTCCAGTGGCTGCTCACCGTGCATATTGGTGCTCCCGCACAGAGTAAAGTGCGCCCTCTACGGGCAGCGCACGTGGGTATAGCAGACGTGGGCGGGGGAGTGGGGCGACACCTCCTGTCCTGGCTCCATGGGGCTACGCTCAAAGCCGCCGCAAGGGCACCAGAGGCGGCACTCGTGCCGTTGCCCGGGGTCTCTTTCGGGCTAGGGCAGCGAGTATGGGCCCAGCCAACGACGGAAGGGCTCGCTTGGGGCCGCATGCATCAGATTCGGCAGGGTCCCCCCGCACCCAGCGATGCACTGCCAGCGTGGTCGGGTCTCATCAAGCGCTGGTGGCAACCGGCGCAACCCTTCACCGTCCAGCTCGATCACGACGCAGATCTCCCGGGATCGCCGGTAGGAACAACCGGCAGCGCAGTGCTTGTCGGGGTAGGGCCATCACGCCGTCTCGGCCGATGGCAACTCGCCCGTCTTGTGGAGCGCTTTTGGACTGGCGAGGTCGTCCCCGCAGCACTCCTGGAGGAGCCAGGCGCCGATCCGTTGCTGCTCGGCTGGGTGAAAGGAGCTTTTCCAGGTGCCTCTCCCTACCCGCACACCCAGGACTCGCAAGCCACGCTCCAGGGGGGCCTACGGGCGCTCCGCGCGGCTCTCCGGCGAGCGGGTGCGACGGTGAGCGTATGATCTATCCGCTCGAGCAGCATATTTTCACGACGGGGGGCTTGGCATTCCGAACCGTCGCGGCATCGCCCGGCATAAGCCGCGAGACCCGCGCCGAGCTCGAGGCGCGTGCACGTTACTACGACCGAGGCGCTGAGAAGGAACCACCCCCTCTCGTCTTCCGGTCCTTCCCCCTGTCCTCGACCGGCACTTTTGCTGTGAGCCTGCTCATGGATACAGGGGCCGCTTTCTCGCGGGCCCGTGGGAACTACCTCGCGCATAGCTACGTCATACCCCACGCCCTCCTGGACGAAGTAGGTGCCAATCTCGCCTGGATCGCCGCCTATCTCCCTATCCGGACGGACTATCAGCCGCGCTCAGGGGTGGAATCGTTAGAACCGTTGCCGTGCGAAGTCGATGCGGCGAGCCAATTCCGCCTGGTGGCGTTCTTGGTGCGGGATCTCGGCCCCACGGGCGTGCACCAGCTCTTGGGTGCTCTGCTCGAACACCTCGCCAATCCCCAAGCGCAGGGGCCGCTGGTGGTCGAGATGCCCCCTCCTCCTGAGAACCTCGAGATGCTGATTCATGAGACCCTGAGAGGACCTGAAGGCCACGCTCCTCCGCCTCCCCCACCAGACTGCTTGCGGCTGTGGCGGTTGACGGCGGCCCTGGCATTTTTCCCCACGGTCTTTCGCCAGACCGCCAGCTTTACCATCAACGAGACGCAAGTGCGCCGGCAAGACACACTTGGGAGTACGTGCGCCCTTTTCGTGCTCCGGACGCCGCAGGCCGAGGTTCTCGCCTCGGCCCCTGGCCAGGGACGCCAATGGATCGACCATTGTATCGCCCTCGTCTCCCAGGGACACCGCGAAGAGTTGGAGCGGCTACAGGCATGGCTCAGCCAACTGCTCCGGACCCCCTCCAGCGCAGCCCTCAATGGAGGAGTGGCCTTCTACCAGACCCTGGTCAACCCTCTCCACGGGCTGGGAGGCCCGCTTCCCTATACGGCGGTAGTCGCGTGCATCAACGTGTTCCGCGCCAGTCCTGGCGTGAACCTTGCCCTGTTATACGAAGCCGCTCAGGCCTAGATAGAGCGCACCGCCTCACCTCTGGAGGCCCAGATGGCCATCTACGCAGCGCTGTGCGAGGTGGCGGCGCGGACCTCCGAACCGGCCCCGCCGGCTTTGCTTACCCGCGTCCTCGCCTGCCTCGCCCAGCGTACGAGCCCAGAAACCGACCAGCGCCCTGCCTTTTTCCGCGCCCTCCCTCTGGTTATCCAGCGGCAAGTATGGGTACGTGCTCGTGACCAGGGGCAACCGCCAGCCCGTGTGCCTGTGGACCAGAGAGGGGCATGGGACCCGGCCGACTTGCGCTTTACGCTCGAGGTGCTTAACCCTCGTGGTTGGGAATTGTTCCAGCAAGAGTGTTTGCACACGGCCACCCACATTGTCCAGCTCCTCCAGGCGACTTGCGGCACGTTCCACGATGCTTCTGTGCAGGAGAGCGCGACCCTCACAGCCCGTCTGAACCTCCTGCAAGCCCGTCTCAATACCCTCCTCGACATGGTCGGTGACCTCACAATTGACGACAAGTTTCTTGAGACGCTTGCTGCTGCCTTCGCTACTGACCTCGTCCCACCGAGTGCTGCCCACATCAGTGGCCATGTCTCCGGCCTGCGTGCCGTCGTTGCCGCGTGCCTGTTCAGCAGGACGCCCGCGCCATGTTGGCCACCCTTTGTGGCCCACGTCTTGGCGCGCCTCATTGCGACGCTCGAATCCAGTGCGGAGGAGTCTGTCATCCCCGCGCTGCTCCATACGTTAGGGCCAGGCGAAGGCGTACAGCGGCAGCGCACTTTGTACCTCTTAGAGACCCTGGCGCGCTACTATCCCTCCTCCCAGCGTCAACGCGTTGGGGAACAGATTGCCGTCCAGCGTGAGTTTATTGGTGCTCTACAAGATGAGTTCTCGACTCGCCGCACCCCCGCTGGCCCCCAGATCACACTCCCGGCCTACGAGGCATGGCTAAAGCCAGGCGCCCAGCAGTCGCGGTCGTTCCTCCGCGGGAACAGTGCCTATACGCTGCAGCTTTCCCGGGAGTACCGCAGCTTCCACGCTCAGCTCCGCACCACTCTCGCCGAACTCCCGATCGGGGCATTTCTACCTGTGGCAGCGAGCTACCTCTGTCTCAACCCGTATGTGCAGGACGATTTGTTATCCGTTGTGCTCACACAACTCCAGTCCTCTGCCCACCAGGTGCAATGGTTACTTTTTCACGAGCAAGAAGAGAGGCGTCGCCGCGCCTATTGGCAGCCGGCACGGTTTTTTGCCGACATCGTCAAGTTCACCTTTGAGCGCGCGGCCGAGGTCCACAAGGCGCATGCCGAGGAGTGCCTGTGGGCCCTGGTGTGGGGCCTCTCTCTAGCGTACCGCAAGGCATTGCTCGATTCTCTAAAACCGCACCTGGGCACCACCTCCTGGTGGCGACACTTTGAGCGTACGGTCCGGAACGCCCGGTGAGTACCCAGGACAGCCAGATCCGGTTGTGCGGGGGCAATGTGATAGAAAGGGTGGGTGTCAGCCAGCAGGGCAACAGGCCCCGAGGTAATCACGGCAAGCAAGGCAAGAGGAAGGAGGACTGCCATGAGTGGAGAGAAATGTGCGCAGGCCAGTTTGGCGCGGGAAGCGCAGGAAAACCTGAACCGTGAACTGGACCTCATCCAGGAGATCACCACAGCCTTGGCACGTGCTGCCAATCTCGCGAGGCAGTCGGAAAGTCTGGTGGCTGACCTTGGCCGCGACGTCGAAGTCTACATGCCAGGGCAGCTCACAGCGTTCCAGGCGACCCTCCACACGTTCGACACGCAGCGCCAGCATCTCCAGGCATTGCTGGAGCAGCTCACGGCGTTGTCCCGGGGAAGGGCCAGTGGTGCACTCGTCGAGGAGGTGCGTCAACGCCGTACGAACGCCGAGACACTCCTGCAGGGCCTCGAGCAACGCGCCGAGGAGGTCCGTACACACAGTAACCAGCTCTACACCGGGCTTGAGGACGCCCGCGTCGAACACCTGCAAGCCCGTGTGGCCCGCCAAAAGACGAGACGGGATCTCGTAGGCTTGCGCGCCGAACTGGCTCGCCGCCTCGAACCCCGAGCCATCGGCAGTCTGCAATGGGTAGCACAGGATGCGATGGCGCTCCTGCACGAGGTGGACCAACATCTTGCGCAGCCTGCCAGTGTCCTCGATGCCCAACGCCTCATAGAGTGGCGCGACCGACTGGCTCAGCTTGTGGGCACAGCTGAGGAGTGCGACCGCCAGGATGGCCAGCGCCGGCGCATCGCCGCGCTGCTTGATCAAGCCTTCGAGGCCAGCGGCTTCCAGCGCGTTCCGAGCGAGGAGTCGAGCACCCTGTATGACCCGGTGCGCTCCCGCCACGAGTACCAGCGTCCCGACAGCACGGCGACGATTTACTCCACCATTCCAATGCATGGCCCTATCGACTTCGTGATGCTGGGCCCATCAGGGCACGATACGGCCGTCTACGGCGCCGACCAGCTCTGCGAGTCGCACCTCCACAAGATTATCCTTCAAGCCCAGGCTCTCGGCCTGGACATCCGGGATGTGTATGTGAAGAATCCAAGTGGCAGTGGCTGGAGTATTGTACCGGTGGATGTGGATGAAACCGATCTGGATGTGGATGAAACCGATCTGATGGAGCACGCAGACTAACGCGCAGGTTGAGCGGAGGATAAAGCTGTGATCTCTGCTGAGGGCATAGGCATCCACAACGGCACAACCAGCCTCACCACAGGGTGGATGAGCCGCTTTGACATTGCGGTACGTACCCGCCGGCGTATTGTGCTACACGGCAACATCTTGGACCTGGTGTTCGACGAGGTCTCAGGGCCCTGTCCGCTCCTGGAGTGGTTCAGGAGGCGCCTGCTCGCGCGTGGGTTCCAGCGCATCCTCCATTATGATTACATTCACCCTCCGCGGCTTCTAGGCGGGGAGATGCCAGCGGCCATGCGCGATGTCGACCGTCTACCACCTGCGCGCCTTGATGCGACGTTGGAACTCCTGGCGGCGGTGCTCGCCGATACGAGCCCCACCACTGCTGCTGCCTCTGGGCAGCCGGCGCCGCTCGTCCGCACTGCTCTCATTCTCAGTGGCGCTGAGCACATCATCCGCTCCCCGAGCCGGGAGGCAGCCCTCCTGCAGGACCTCGGTAGCGGGACACGTAGTGAGGGGCCACGTGGCTTAGTGATCCACCTGTATACGCGCGATGCCGCCATTCCCCAGGCGCTGATCACGGCGGACCCTGACACCGTCGTGCTCCTGGTCCCACCACCCAGCTTGTCCCAGCGCCTAACCTACTTTAAAAGCGTAGATGAAGGTGCAAGGCTTCTCCAGTTCCAGGAGCATGTTACCCCGGTCATCCCCGAACGCTTGGCGCGCGTGACGGAAGGCTATCGGCTGCGGGAACTCCAACAACTCGAAGAACTGGCTGAGATGGAAGGAACGGAAGGGAGCCTCAGCAGTTTGCTCTCGCTGTTTCGGTTCGGGCGCCGGCACGACTATTGGGTTAATCATGACGTCGAAGAGATCATGAAGCGGCTACGCGAGGTGGTCTTAGGGCAGAACGCCGCCATGGACCAGGTGCGCGACGGCCTCTATCGGGCCAAGCAACATGTCGATGCCCTGATTGATGATACGGGGCGCCATCCGGCCATGGTTCTGTTCTTTGTCGGTGGCACAGGGGTCGGCAAAACCTTAATGGCGCGGGCTATCTGCGAGGCCGTGACTGGGACGGGGGAGAATCTGAAGATCTTCGATATGAGTGAGTTTCAACGGGAACACTCTGACCAGCGGCTTATTGGCTCTCCACCCGGCTATGTCGGCTATGAAGAAGGGGGCCAGTTGACCAATTGGGTACAAGAGCGCCCGCATTCCGTGGTCTTGATCGATGAGGTGGAAAAGGCGCACGAGCGGATTCTGGACTTGTTCTTGCAGATCCTCGATGGGGCACGCTTGACCAATGGGAAGGGCGTGACCGTGGACTTCAGCGAGACCATTCTCATTTTCACCAGCAACATTGGAGCCGCAGAGGGGATGGCCGCCGGACTTGACAAAAACGACCCGGCAGCTGTCGCCACGCATTTCTTTGCGAAGGTGGAGGAGTTCTTTAACGAGGATATCGACCGCCCGGAGCTCTTCAACCGGTTGAAGAAAGGCATTGTGGCCTTTCAGTTCATTACGGAAGAGATAGCGCGCCAAGCGCTCACACGCAAACTCCACGCCGTAGCCGAGGGGGTGCACGGGCGTCTTACTACCAGGGATGTCCGGATCGTTTTTGATACTACCACACCCCAAGATCGAGACGTCGTCGATAAGCTGCTTGAACGTGCGAACGTCGAGACGTACGGTTTGCGGGAGGTCGATAGCGTGCTCATGCAACTCATCGGGGCGGGGGTGGGGAGATTTCTTGATGCCGCCCCACGGCCGGGCACGTATCATTTCCGCTGGGATGCCCGACACAAAAATATCGGCCTTGTCAGTACATCGCGGGTAGGAGGGGTACTGTGACAAGCATGCTGCGTGTCCATCAGGTCTGGGATGGCAGTTGTCCGCTGTTGGGACCAAGCTTCTATGTCTGGGTCCAAGGCTGCCCGCGCCGTTGCCCCGGATGTTTCAATACGAAAGCGCTTGAAGACGATGGCCCCGCCGCTCTTATGCGGCCCGAGGAGCTTGTCGCACTCTGGTCGGCGCAGGGCGGTGGCTTAGTTCTCTCGGGTGGTGAACCTTTTGCCCAGGCAGAGGGATTGGCCTGTCTCTGTCGTGGGGTGCGAGCTCTACGCGCCGAAACGCCCATCCTAGTTTATACGGGATATCGTCTGGAGGAATTGCTTGGAGGGGACAGGACCGATTGGCTGGCACTGCTCCGCGAGGTCGATGTGTTGGTCGACGGCCCCTTCATACAAACTCGCCTGACGAACATGCCCCTGGTCGGATCGGACAACCAGCGGGTGATCCTCTTGGGCCAGAGAGTCGCGCGCCAGCGCGTCGCGGCCTTGACCCAGGCGCGCATCCACGTGCGCCTGGAGCCAAACGGGCAGGTACGGCTCGTGGGCACTGGCAGCGCGGCGCTGGCTATGGATGACTTGGTCGAGCGCATCCGCGCGTACGGCGTGGTATTGGAGGAGTAATGGAACATCGCTCTAGGGGACTCTGGATGACCCACGTTGACGAGCGTCCCGTGTGGTTACTCGACTGGCCGCTACCCGCTATCCCACGTCGTCGCATCCTCGTGGCTGTGGATAGCACGGATTCCTGCGCGGACCACGCCCCCCAGCGCCAGGAGCTGCTCCTGGCGCTAGCGCAGACACTAGCGCCAGGCGATGAGTGTATGGTATGGCTGATGGGTCAGCCCAATCATGTTCTCCGGCAACCCTTCCTGGCCCAGCACCAAGCCTATCCGGGGGAGTTCGTGGCTGCGCTGGCACAGGGGATCAAGCCGATACGCGGTGGCACATGGCTTGCGGACACGCTGGCGTGTATGGTCCGCGCGGCGGCACTCGCCCAAGAAGAGGGGCGGCACCCCTTCCTGCTGCTGGCCACTGACGGCGAGGTCTTCGATGCCGAGGAGCTCCGCGAGATGCTGCACGGCAGCTCCGTCGGCTTCGTCCGACTCGGTCAGCAGGAGAGCCCGCAGCTGGTGTGGCTGCGAGCCCATACTGTCGAGGTCCAACGCACGCGGGAGAGTCTCGAGCATTTTCTCACTATGGCCGTCCGCCAACGCGCCCTGCAGGCATCCGGATGGGCGGGGACGGAGATCAAACGCTTTACGGCGGAAGGCAACCTGGTGACGGGCGATCCCTGGCAGATCGCCCCGCATGACACTTACCTCGGGGCCGCCTTTGTGGGGGGAAACCCACCATCTCTGAGGCTTGAGTCCACCGAGGCGAAGACGCGTAAGGCAATGCCGATAGACGATCCTAAGCCACTGCCTACCCCCGTGCCCGAGCATCTGCAGCACGTGCTCGAGCAGCTGAGGCAACGCAAAGTGCGGTGGGACCCAACGCGCCTGCAGGCTCTGGTAGCGGCGCTCCTCAAGGCGCCTACGGCGCCAGCGGTGATCGCAGCATGCGTGTGCAGCAATCCACACTGCTCCGCGCGGCAGTTGCCGGTCACGCTACGGGATCTTGAGGAGTCCCTGTTTTGCCAGTGTCAGGCCCTCTTACTGACGGCGGAGCTGACCATGCTTTACGCCTTGCGCAAGCAAGGGGTCCTCCGCCAGTGGCGCTGTCGCCTAGAGGACGACGGCTGCGTCGGCGAGCCTGTCCTCAGCACAGGGTCGTCCGCCCAGAAAGCCTGTCAACTCGTCGAGGACGGCGGGACGTGGTTGGAGTTAGACCTTGGCCGCATCATCTACTAACGACCCTTTTACCATCCATCGGGCCGCGTTTCAGCACGAGGCCGCTGGCGATATGGCCACCGCATCGGCCCTGTTCACGCAGGCCTTAGCCCAGTTCTCGGTGTGGTTGCATGGCCCAGATGGTCAGGCGACGTGGATGGCGCACGCGCACAAGATTCCGGATGGACATCCCCAGGACGTGGTGCAGGTGTTCCTCCAGGAGCTGCCTGGCTGGCTCGTGGACCTGCACTTCGAGCGCCTCTCGCGTGCCCTCTCCGCAGTGCACCTCCCTGTGGCGCGGCGGCATTGGCAGGTGCTCGAGGCCGCCGCGCAGTTCCCAGCGCTCCAGCAGGCCGCGGACCTCGAACTCTTACGTGAGCGCCTCTGTCAGCGTTTCCTTGCAGAGCCCTTGCTGCAGGCCGGTCCCCACGAGCGGGAAGAGGTCCTTGCCATCGCGGAGCGTCTGCTGCAGGTCGACCCCTCCAACACGCCGGCCCGCGTGTTCGCACTCCGGGGGTACGTCCTCGACCTCCAGCTGGGGCTAGAGCGCCTGGGGCGTGGGCGAACGCGGCGCGACGACCTCCTCCCGCGGGCGGCGCTGCCACCGCCCGTCAGCCGTCGGTTGCGCGGAAGTCTCCGGCAGCACTCTCGGCGCTTACGCCGCCACGTGACTGTACTCAGCCGTACGCCTCAACGCACCCAGCCCGAGGTCGCCGATGGCTATCTCGTGCTCTGCCGCTACTACGTAGGTATCCAGGAACACGAGGTGGCTGTACGTATGGCCCAGCGGGCCCGTAGGCTCCGTCCTGCAGACCCGCACATCCGCGGGCTGGTCCGCCAGCTCCGCCGTCCAAGGAGGTCCTGATGAGTCGCCAGAACCCGTTTTTGCTGCGGCCTGATCCCTATCGCGAGAACCCGTTTGCCCTACTCGGGGTCGCCGCTGAGGCCAATCACCCCACTATTGCGTATTATGCCGAGCACTACGAGGCCCTGCTCGAGCAGGGCCACCAGCCGGTGCCTGGCCTCACCCTGCAACCGGGCGATTGTATAACAGCGGCGGCGGCGCTGCAGGATCCCGTGCTGCGCCTGGCTTGCGATCTGATGCACTCCGCTACCAGGGAGGAAACAAGGGATGACCGCACGGATCGGTATTGATCTTGGCACCACCAACTGCTGTGTCGCCTACGTCGACCCCAACACCAACATCCCCAGGCTGTTAGAAGTGGAGCCAGGCCAACCGTTCTTGTCCTCGGTGCTGGCGCAGACCGCGCAGGAGGAGACGCTCGTAGGCTGGAACGCCAAAATAGCGAAGCACCCGGTATACCGTTATGCCTTCGTCAAGCGTGCCATCGGCATGGATCTGCAATTTCCCCTGGCGCACGGGGTACAGACGGCGACGTGGATCAGCGCCCAGTTCCTGCACGCCCTGAAAGCGTGCGCTGAGCGGACGCTGGGCACGGATGTGGCCGCCGTGGTGACAGTCCCAGCCTACTTCACCGCTGGCCAAGCACAGGCAACTCGCCAAGCCGCCGAGGAGGCTGGGCTCACGCTACTCACGCTCGTGCCTGAGCCGATTGCCGCTGCCCTGGCGTACTAAGTACCTAAGCAAAAGTAATTTGATATTCTGATCCGACCTGGCTCAGGATGGTTTCTAATGCCTCGCTCAACGCGTTCAGACACGTATACGCCGAGAACGGGAGCCAGGTGTATTTGATGCGGCGCCACAGGATTTCTA
>SXGT01898100.1_pt1 | contig 20890 bp, 11 predicted proteins | sample 3176221 | NCBI WGS metagenome assembly SXGT01 (sample SAMN11356862, study PRJNA531348) | freshwater metagenome | isolation source: freshwater sample F1-120 | place: China: Fuxian Lake, Yuxi | collected 2017-12-25
GAGCGCTACAGCCACGTGATGCACATTGTTTCGCAGGTTGAAGGCAGACTCGCGTCGTCCAGCACTCCTTACGATCTGATGCGCGCGACGTTCCCCGCCGGAACCTTGAGCGGCGCACCAAAAGTCAGGGCGATGCAGCTCATCTCGGAACTGGAGCAAACGACCCGGGGGCCTTACGGCGGATGCGTCGGATACTTTTCCTTCAGCGGCAACCTTGATTGTTGCATCACCATCCGCACGGCGCTGCTCAAGGACGGCAAGGCTTACGTCCAGGCGGGCGGCGGCTGGGTGAACGATTCCGTTCCCGAGGCTGAATTCCAGGAAACCATCAACAAGTCGAAAGCGATGCTGAAAGCCGTGGCTCTCGCGGAAACATTCGCTCCGGAACAACAAGCCCGTTGACTCCGCTCATCGGCGCCACCAAGTTGATCCAGCCAATAATTGCGAACATTAGATCAATAGCCGCAAAGCAATCCTCAAGACAATCACGACACTCCACGCCATGACCGATCGCGAACGTTTCCTCGCCGCCAGCCGATGCCAGCCGGTGGATCATCCACCCGTCTGGCTGATGCGCCAGGCCGGACGCTGCCTGCCGGAGTATCGCGAGCTGAGGGAGAAGTATTCCTTCCTTCAGTTGATTCAAGATCCTGATCTCGCGACTGAAGTCACACTTCAGCCGATCAAACGCTTCGGGTTCGATGGAGCTGTGCTTTTCAGCGACATTCTGGTGATTCCACAAGCTTTGGGACAGGGATTTGAATTTGGGGATGCAGGCGGCATCCGCATGGACTTCACACTCCGCGATCAAGCAGACATTGAGCGGCTTCAGGTCGATGCCGTGGTGGAAAGGCTCGAATATGTGGCGCAGGCGCTCAGACAATTGCGGCAGGCCCTGGGCAATCGCACAGCACTTCTGGGATTTGCAGGATCTCCATGGACGCTCGCGAATTTCATGATGGAAGGTGGCAGCGCGAAGGAATTCACCAAAGCGAGGGCGCTGTTCTACGAGGATGCGACGCTTTTCAACCGGCTCATGGAAAAGCTCGCCAGCGCCGTCACCCGCTTTCTTCAGCTCCAGATCGATGCCGGCGCGGATGCCGTCCAGATCTTCGACAGCCTGGGAGGCATGCTCGCGCCGGAGGTCTTCGAAGCCGCTTCCGCCCGGTGGATGCGGCAGATCATTGAATCACTCGACCGTTCCTCGCCCGTGATCGCGTTCTCAAAAGGAACCCATGGAAGCTGGAATGTTCTGAGCGAACTTGGATCGCAAGTGATCGGGATCGATTGGGGAATCCGGCTCGCGGATGCGCGCAAACTCATCCCGGCGAACATCGCACTGCAGGGCAACCTGGATCCTGTGCTTCTGCAAACCACGCCGGCAGCGGTCACACGTGCCACCCGGCAGATCCTGGACGATATGCGCGGTCACCCGGGGCATATCTTCAATCTGGGACACGGCACGCCGCCGGGTGCAAAGCTTGACTGCATCGAAGCGCTCGTGAACACCGTCCGAAACCACCGCCCCAATCCCTGACCTGATCCCCTCCTATGAGCCGCCTCAACGTCGATCTCGAACTGGTGAAGAAGTACAACGTGCCCGGACCGCGTTACACGTCATACCCGCCTGCAACACAATTCAGCGGCCCCGTTGATCGCGCGTTGTGGGAGGAAAAGATAAAACGAAACAATACGGCTGCGCGCGATATTTCACTCTATTTTCATCTGCCTTTTTGCCAGACCCTCTGCTGGTTCTGCGGCTGCACGACGGTCATCACCACACAACAGAGCCAGAGCGGCGGCTATCTGAAGTATCTGGAGAAGGAGATGGACCTCATGCGCAGCCATCTGAACCTGGATCGCAAGGTGACCCAGTTGCACTTCGGCGGCGGCACCCCAACATTTCTGACTCCCGAAGAATTGCGTCAACTAGGGCAGATGATCCATTCCCGCTTTGAGTTCTCGAAAAACATAGAAGCAGGAGTCGAGATCGATCCGCGCCGATTCACGCGAGAGCATGTCCACGCATTGAGTGACGTGGGATTCAACCGCGCGTCTCTCGGCGTGCAGGACTTCAATCCTCAGGTGCAGGCGGCAGTCCATCGTATTCAACCACTCGAAGAAACGGAACGTTCCATCGAGTGGCTTCGCAGCAGCGGCTTCAATTCCCTGAACATCGACCTCATCTATGGACTGCCGTATCAAACGGTCGCATCGTTCGAGGAGACGATCGATGCCGTGCTCGACATCTGTCCCGATCGACTGGCGATCTTCAGCTACGCCCATGTCCCCTGGATCAAACCCGCGCAAAAGATTCTGGAAAAGGAAGCCGCCCTGCCCTCCCCCGAAGTGAAGCTTCAAATCCTCAAGCTCACCATCGAGAAACTCACTGACCAGGGCTTTGTTTACATTGGCATGGATCATTTCGCCCGGGCCAATGATGAACTGGCCATCGCCCAGCAGCAGGGAACGCTTCAGCGCAATTTTCAAGGTTACAGCACGCATGGTGGAGCCGATATCTATGGCTTCGGAATGTCTGCGGTCTCGCAAGCGGAGGATTTCTACTGGCAAAACGAGAAGGAACTGCCGGATTACTACGCCTCCGTGGATCGAGGGGAACTGCCCCTGGCCAAGGGATACTTCATGACTGCCGACGACCAGGTCCGGCGCCACACGATTATGAGGCTCATGTGTGATCTGCGTCTCGACTACGACAAACTCTCGAGCGATCTCTCGCTTGATTTCCCATCCTATTTTGACCGCGAACTCGGTTCCTTGGAAGACCTCGCACTGGATGGCTTGATCGAACGCAAGCCGGCCGGCATCGAAGTCACCGAGTGCGGGCGCCTGTTCATCCGCAACATCGCGATGCGCTTTGACGCTCATATCGCAACCACTCCGAAGCGATTCTCCCGCACCGTATGAAGCCCGTGGCAATCATTGGAGGCGGCATCACCGGATTGACCGCTGCGCTTCAGTTACGATCGAAGAACATTCCTTTCGTCCTGTATGAAGCGGCCCCCCGTTGCGGCGGAGTCATTCAGACCGTCCACCAGGACGGGTTCATTGCCGAGTGCGGCCCAAACACCATCTTGGAAACGGCGCCATTGATCGGCAAACTTGTCGCCGATGCCGGACTCGAATCAAGCAAGCGCTATTCCGCTCCCGAGGCGAATGATCGCTACATCGTCCGGAATGGAGGTCCTGTGAGTTTGCCCGGCTCGCCACTTGGTTTCTTTGCCACACCGCTCTTTTCCATCGGCGCGAAGCTGCGTCTTTTGAAAGAGCCGTTCATCGCGCGTGGAATGGTGGAAGAATCACTGGGCCAATTTGTTCTCCGGCGTCTGGGACAGGAGTTCCTCGACTACGCGATCAACCCGTTTGTCGCGGGAATTTTTGCTGGTGACCCAAACAAACTTTCAGTCCGATACGCATTTCCGAAACTACACGCCCTGGAACAGCGCTATGGATCCCTCATTCGCGGCCAGATCCTGGGAGCGCGTGAACGCAAGCGCAGCGGAAGCGTCTCGAAGCAGAACGCAAAGAAGCTCTCGTTCAACGGAGGTCTTGTCGCGCTCACCGATGCTCTCGCCTCCACGCTCAAGGAGGACATTCAACTCAACTCGACGGTACGATGCCTGGAGAGGACTGGCGCCGGATGGACTGCCCACCTCAATTGCGCGTCCTCCTCGGAATCCCGCGAACATTCGCGCGTGTTGCTGGTGGCACCAGCGCACAAGCTCGCCCAGATCGAACTGCGCGGTTGCGGCCGGGCAAGTCTGAGCTCGCTCGGCAAGATTCGATATTCCCCAGTGGCTTCCGTCTCTCTCGGCTTCCGCCGGGCAGAGGTGGCACACTCTCTGAGTGGATTTGGAGTTCTCATCCCGGAGATCGAGCGCTTCAATATTCTCGGATCCATTTTTGCCTCATCACTCTTTCCTGAGCGCGCACCCGAGGGCTGTGTCCTGCTGACGAACTACGTCGGAGGAGCGCGAGCGCCGCACCTCGCCGACGAGACCACCGACAGGCTGGTGGCAATCACAGTAGCCGACCTGCGCCGCATGCTCGGTGTCTCCGGTTCGCCGATCTTTCAACATGTCACGGTTTATCGCCATGCGATTCCGCAGTACGAAATGGATTTCGGAACCCACCTCCAGAACATGAATGACATTGAGCAACACGCGCCAGGATTGCTGTTGCAGGGTCACTACCGCGATGGCACCGGCTTGAGCGACTCGATTCTCTCCGGCTACAAGGCCGCGGACCGGATCGCGGAATCCATTGCCTCCAACTCTTCACACTCTCAACCAATACCCGTCGCCGCCTGATGAAAAAGCAAGGTGTCCTCCTGGTGAATCTGGGTTCCCCGGATTCTCCGTCCGTCCCGGATGTCCGTCGTTATTTGCGCGAGTTTCTGATGGATCCACGCGTTCTCGACACTCCGTATCTCATTCGTTTTTTTGTGGTAAACGCACTGATCCTTCCTTCCCGCCCAAAGCAATCCGGAGCCGCCTATCAGAGCATCTGGTGGCCGGAAGGCTCGCCACTCGTCGTCCTCAGCAAACGACTTCAGGCACTCCTGCAAAAACGCGTTCAATCCCCGGTCGCGCTGGCCATGCGCTACCAGAATCCTTCCATCCCGCACGCCGTCGAAAGCCTCCTGTCACAGGGAGTCAATGAAGTGGTGCTCGTTCCACTGTTTCCGCACTATGCAATGTCGAGCTATGAAACCGCCGTCGAGCGGGTTCGGGAGGTTCTCAACAAGAAGGCACCAACGGCCACACTCAAGGTGATGCCTCCTTTCTACGACGAGCCGGCTTACATTGAAGCGCTCGTCACCTCTGCGGAGCCGCATCTCCAAAAGGGATTTGATCACCTGCTGTTCAGTTATCACGGCCTTCCGGAAAGGCACATGAGGAAAGCGGACACGACGGGTCGTCATTGTTTGAAAGTTCCGAACTGTTGCGAAGTGCCCAGCCCGGCACATGCCACTTGCTACCGCGCCCAATGTTTCAAGACGACTGCGGCATTCGTCCGTCGTGCAAAACTCGCCACCGACCAATACTCCATCTCGTTTCAGTCACGTCTCGGACGTGAACCATGGCTCACTCCCTACACGGACAAGGTCATCGAGGAACTTCCCAAGCAAGGAAAGAAGAGACTGCTGGTCATCTGCCCGGCTTTCGTGTCGGATTGCCTGGAGACGCTCGAAGAAATCGGCATGCGCGGTCGCGAGTCTTTCATTCACTCCGGCGGCAAGGATTTTGACTTGATCCAGTGCCTCAACGAGCACCCGAAGTGGTTGGATGCCTTAACGGAGCTGGTCGCCCGGCAGGGAATCCGATAGCGATACCGCCAGAGGCGGAAACTGATTGTTTACCACAAGACGTCGCCTGCTGGTGGACTCGATCCACACCCTTTCTTGAAACCGGTGATTGCTCCGCCTTCCTCCAAGTTTTATTAGGCGCGCAGCAACCGCTTGTGCTTCCGATAGCGCCGCGCCACACCCACTCCGATCAAAGTTATCGCTGTGAACGCGGCGTACGATTCCGGTTCCGGCACTGCGGTAATCGTGATCTGGCCATTGGAGACAGTTGGAAAAAACTCGGCCTCTGTGCCAAATTGAACGTATTTACTGTCCACCGCCTCTCCGCTCTGGAAGGTCGCCATGCGCAACGCCCAGTTCCCAGAGGTGAATCCAGTCGTGTTCACCGTGATGGTCCCCAATTTGGTCTGGCTGCCGGCACCCAAGGTGACTCCGAGCCCCCCCGAAGTCCACGACGGTGCGGAAAGCAAATTCCGCATTGAATCCTCCGGGGGGAGGGGGCGTCTGCGTTCCGACGGATTGGAAGACCGTGCCGGTGATAAGGTCTATGCCCGTGATGACCGGGGCGTTGCCGCCACCCAGCCCATCGTCGATTTCAAACTTGAGGGTGGCGCCTTGCGTGATGAAATCATCGCTGCCGGTGTTGTTGATGAAAAGATCAATGGGTTGCCCGGGCGTCTCGGATAGCAGTGGTTGGATGCCCACGTTAATCTCCAATAAGATCGCGGCATGCGCTGGAGGGCTCACTAGGCTCACCAGCACGAGGGCTAGCGCGGCGTGTTGTGTCAGTATCCGTGTGAAGTTGGTGCGGTAGGTTTTCATTCTGGTCATTGGTTTGTTGTCTTGAGTCATCGATTCATTCGCCGACGGGACGATTCTGGACTGCGCGGTAGAACCGCGTCTCTGAGTCGGGTGGGATTGGGATCAGCCAGCCTTTCCCCTCGGGCGTAATCCATGCGGCTTCAGGAAAAGACTGCCAGCGAGCGCGAGTGACATCGTCTGTCACTTCCAACGACCATTCACCTTCAGCGTCCGGAGTCGCCAGAAAGACCTCATCGGAGCCATGCCTGCGGGCAACAAGTTGCAGGGAAAGATGAACCGTGAACGAACCACCTGAAACGGAGTTCCCGTCCGGTCCTTTCCTCAAAAGTTCAGAGAGTTCGAACGCAGACAGAGCCACGGCTCGTTGCGACGACTCCCCTGATGGACCGGACAATCCGCTCGGGCCTGCCAAATTGATCAGCTTGAGTGCGGTAGTGCCGTCGGTCTGATGGTTGAAGGGCAGAAGCACGTCGCTCACATCCACTGCTGTATCGCGATTGATGTCCAAGACGGAAGTGATGCTCGCCGTGCTGCCGCCGGATTGCCGGTTGAAAGGACGCAACACATCCGTCACGTCCACCTGCGCGTTGGCAACACTGTTTCCTGCCTCTCCCACAGCGTTTCCGAAGTAGAATACATCATCCGCTGCCAATCCCGTGTTCGCCGTCGCCTTCACGGTGACTTGGAGCCACTGCTTCTTGATCGCGCCGTCGGGCCAGATCAAGGTGACCCGGTCTGCGCCATCCACACCAGCGCCGCTGCGGACGGAGATGAGGGGACTGGGAGCTGAGGGCCAGCCGCTGGAGTTATTGTCGTTGCCAACTTTGAAAACGAAATCGCTGAGAGTTGGCGTGCCACCCAGGCCCGCGATGTCCACCATGATCCCGTTGATGCCCCGGCTGTAGCTGGTGTAGTTGTTGAACGTGGCAGTGCCTCCCGCAAGTAAGGGAACTTTGTCGGTGGCAATTGCGGCGTCGTCACTGAGATTTGCCGATGGGTCGTTCCCATCGAAAGCCGAGCGATTGTAGAATATGTAACGGCCAAGCACAGTCGAAGCTGCCGTGGTGAAGGACCAAAGCGGCCCATCGGCTGTTAAGCTTCCGTCCGACACGCTCACTCGCCAGTAATAAGTCGTATTCGGCAGCAGCGTGCTTGGTGTGAATTCGGAAGAGTTGCCTACAGAACTCAGGCCCACAGACCGCTTTGTTCGCTGGCTCCTCAGCAAAGCCACACTCACAGAAGGAGATTTAACGGCAGAACTCAGCACAGGAGGATTCGGATCGGTTCCAAATCTGACTTCGTAGGTCAAAGGATCTCCATCAACGTCCGAGCTGGCCCATTGGAGCGTGCCGGTCCCGGGAGGTACACCGGCTCCGGCGTCGATTGGGAACGGGCTGTGTGGTACGGCTGGCAGCGTGTTCTGCCGGTTAATAGTCAGAGGACTTCCTGACACGGTGCTGGCGGTTAGCCCCGCAGCATCCCGCGCTGTGGCGCGGATGACCAGACTCGTCGTCGCGACGTTAGGAACCTCCCACGGCTCCGTTCCATCGTTGGTCAGACCAATGCCGATCTCGCTCCAGGAACTGCCGTTGTCCAACGAGTACTCCAGGTCGATTCCTATGACACCTACATTGTCAGTTGCGATCCATCCAAGATTCGCTGTCGCACCGCCCGTGAGAGAACTGCCGCCCACTGGTCCCGTGAGGTTAATCGAAGGAGCATCGAGGTCTGCCACGGAAAACGCGCCTGACTCAGCAGCTCCAGAATTGCCCGCCGCATCGTGGGCCGTCACGCGGACCACACAGGACGTTGACGCGATGTTTGACACGGTCCAGGTGAAACTCCCGTCGTTGCTTTCGCCCTGGGCGATAATTGCCCACGTGGCTCCGCCATCCGTGGAATAGTGCAAATCCACTGAGGTCACTCCAACGTTATCATTGGCGTTCCACCCGATTCCCAGGAGGGAACCGACCGAAACGACTCCGTTCCCGGTGGGAGAGATCACTTGCACCAAAGGTGGAAATACGTCCGTCGCGAAACTCACGTCCGCACTGTTGTAGAAGATTTCAGCGCTGCCATCGACACTTGAACTCCACACCGCGTGAAGCCGACTGCCCAGCCCCGCGAAGGCGGCATCTGCGCTATCTCCAATCACGATCTGGCTGTCGAGATTGACTTGAATTGGGTTCATCCATGAATTACCAACCCGCAGGCTATGCCAGAGTTTGTAAGGCCACTCATTGTTTTCCCAGACAACGTGAGGCCGATCCAGGCCATCTGCGATTAGCGAAGCATTTCTTGCCTGGCCGGCTCCGTGAACCAGTTCGTATGGACTCCAGCTCTGGCCATCAAAGTGGCTATAGCGGACGTCCTTCTTGCTGGTGGATGAATTGTAGTAAAGCCAGGTCACGTGGATACTGCTGCCGTTGCTGCAAGCGATATCTATCGAATCGTCAACTTGGCTAGCGACAACCGATAAGGACGACCAATCGCCGCCAGACTTCCGCATATAGGTGACGCTTGCCGTGCCGGAGGGGATGGACAGGAACGCCAGATGAATATCCCCATTTCCACCGATCGCCATCGAAGGCGAATACGAGTAGCCGGTGGTGAGTTTCACGATCGAAGACCAGCCGGTGACCGGACTCCTGCTCCGATAATAAAGCGTGCTCACGCCACTCACCGTAAAGTCGGGATTCCAATAATAGCCGTCCACCCACACAAGATGCGCGGTACCCGAAGAGTCAACTTGCAAGCAGGGTAGGACAGACTTTGTTTGCACGCCTGGGAAGTCCGGGACGTTGGCAGAGACGTTGACTGGCGCGCTCCAGGTAACGCCGTCACTTGTCGTGTGGAATATGTCATTCTGATTCCCCGCAGTGATTCCCCCGGCGTAATCGCTCCTCCAGACGGCGTGTGGATTGCCAGAAGGACTGACCGCGACCCTCAAATCGGCAAGGCTGTAGAAACCCGTCAAAGCACCATCCGTCACCTGAGTAACGGAGTAAACCGTCTGCACCGCTGACCAAGCAGAACCTGTCCGCCTCTTGTATCGGATCGTCTGAGTGATCGTCCGTGGATTAAAACCGGTGTCGGTCGTCGTGAGGTAAACCATGTGCAAATTCCCTGCGGCGTCAGTCGCGATTCGAGGGCCGGCGCCAGAGTCTCCGTTGCTCGGAGAGGTGATCTGCAGGGGGTTACCCCAAGGTGGTGGTGGTCCTGTTGAACTGTCTCGAATCGTGAAAAACCCGTCGCTCCAATCCTCGCTCATGTTGCCATTCACGTCCCAGGCCTGCAGACGGATCTTACCTGTGGTTGTCGCAAGGTTGCTTGGCAGCGTCCACGAGTACGCTATTGATAGTGGTGAACTGATCGTCGTCACAAATTCTGTGACCGCTCCGTGAGTGAAATAAACACGAATTTCCTGCAATGGGCTCGCGGACGAAACATTCCACCTGATTTGCTGCACCGTACCCATGTTCCACACCTCGCCCCCATTCGGTTCAACCACAGCGATGCTCGGTGCCGCGCCATTGAGAATCGTGTAAGGCCCGGCGATTCTTTCGCCCCAGTTCCCAGAAGTGTCCCGCGCCACGCACCGCACCTTGAGCACCCCACCGATCGGCAAGCTGGATGGAATAGTCCACGCGAAGAGTGCGCCATAAGTTGGCGGGCTCGGCGGCACGTATCCTTCCTGTATCGGCGTCCAGTTCAGCCCGTCGTCTGTTGAGTAGTAGAAATCAACCGTTTTAAGGCCAACATTGTCCTGGGCCGAATAGACAATCGAGTTGGCGACGCCGGTTTTCACAAACGGGTTGCTCAGGTTGAGGGCTGTAACCTCCGGGTCTTTCCCGTCGATGTAGTTGAGTTCGATGCTTCTGATGTTGTTCTCAAAATTCTTCTCGTTGAACGGCCCCGGCGGGCCGGAATCAATCCACGCGTCGATGAAACTCTGGCCTGCTACCAGACCATTCAAAGTGGCCAAGAAGGAAACCGCCTGCTGTTGCGCCGGCTGAAGTTGGGGAACCAAATCCGGCACATTTGGAGTCAGGCGAATCTCTTTCGCTCCTGGAGACCGCGACAGATAGAAGTGAACGTATGCGCCCGGCGAAACGAAGCTGCCCTCGTTCTTCACCGTCACCGACAAAGCGACCTGCGCGCCCGGTTCAATGGTGCCTGCCGCCGCGAGTCCATTGGCCACGAGGTCTGCGTAGCTATAGGCCGTGGTGAACCGCCAAACTGGTCCATCTGTGGCCGCGCCGAAATTATCACGCGACTTAATCCGCCAATTGTAGGTCGTGCCAGCGAGTAATGTAGCGGGATATTGAAACGATGAAGCCGAACTCCACGCGCCGTACGCCGGAGGATTCGGATTCGAGGGGTTTGCTGGATCAAGGCAAAATAAAAACTCGATTGACCCGTCCGGATCACTGCCGGACCAAGAGAAAACAGGCTGTTGCCGCCCGAGATCACTTGCTCCATTGGCCGGGGTGGGGTTGGAAGGAGCGTTCGGCGGCAGGTTCACGAACACGGGCGTGTAATTGCCCGATCCAGTCGCGGTTTGTCCAGCGCTCACGTTGACGACGATACCCGCCGGTGTGCGCCAGCCGCCTGGAACTGCCTTAAACTCCACGAATCGAGGACCCGTGGGCACACTGATTTCTGAGTCACCGTTGTTGTGCCAAGCTCCACCATTCACGCGCCACTGTGCGCCTTGGTCAATTGCGCCTTGCGGCGTGATGGTGACACTCACTGTGCCGGCATTCGAACTATCAAAATAGTTCATTGGTAAAGTGACCGAGGATTGATTTCCTGCAAAATCGATTGCAGTAACGACGATCGTGTTCAGTCCTGGAAAAAGTCTGAGTCCGCCTGGCAAAAACCAATTACCGGCTGTAGAACCACCATCCAAAGTTGCCTCACCGGTTTCACCTTGGCTGTTCAAGTATCGTACGGAGGAGACTCCACTTAAACTGTCACTGTAGGTGCCATACAGAAGCACCCATCCTGGCAGGTCGGGGGAGATAAGGCTGGTCGGACTGGTGATTGCCACCGCAGGTAGGGTTGTGTCCAAGCCCAGGTTGACAGTGGCCCGGTTGTTATGGTTTCGGTTGCCTGTGCCATCTTCCAGCCAGACATAGAGCGCCTGTGTGCCTTCAGACACCGTAGGCGTTATTGGGAGTGGGTTGAATAGTGCCATGGCTAACGACAAACCGTCGGTTGACGTTGTCGGCGGTGAGCCAAGCTTCCACCAAACGCGCGCAATGCCAGAGGGGTCAGTTGGGTTGTCCCAACCGATCCAAAACAGATTGTTTCTGGACCACGGCGATGGAAATGCAGACAGATTGATCGGGGGTGATGGCGCGGTATTGTCTGGAGTTGCGGCTACAATAAATGAGGCCGGAGGAGATTTGATACTGCCATTAACAACCTTGACCTTCCAGTTCGATGCCACATTCCCAACTTTGACATCGTATCTGAGTTCGGTAGGGCTGACGTAAGTGGGTGTTCGTCCTGAGTAAGTCGTAGAGTTGTCGAAAAACTCCAACTTGGATTCTTGCAAAAATCCCGTCCCGGTGATGGTTAACAATTGCGTTTGCGGCAGAGGCAGGCCAGGCATTATTTGAGGGGTTAGAGTCGTGATGATTGGTGTGGGGATGAATGTGGCAGCAGTCGAGAAACTGTAGCTACCGGGTGAGTAAGCATATCGATCATCGCCACCATTCGCACTGGTGATTTTGGCGCAGATCCAATAGGTGTTTGGCAGGACGCTCGCACTCGACCTGACACAAGAACCATGTGCAACGCCATCGCCGCTACTCGTGATGGGCTGCGTCCAGATGGGCGTTGCACCAGAGTTATTGAAAGGGTTGGAGTCCGTATCTAGGAACCATTGAATCGTCGCTCCACTGTCGAAATCCTGATAGCGGTACGAAATGGAAATGTTTTCTCCAATCTGCACCAGTCCAAACGGAGCGCTCGGAACAGTTATGTCACTAATGTTGGCCCATTGACTACCTTTCCGCTGAGAAAAATACCGACTCACTCCGCCGTTCTCACGATGTTTGAAAAACACTCCAGTTTCAGGCCGATCATCAACGCCGCCGCCTAATCGGCTGTAATAGAAACCAGTCTCGGTTTTTTTGGGGTGAACACCACCAAACCAGTACGATCCAATAGTTGCCCCTCCATCGTTATCAGAGAACGGAGGCCCAATCGTTGCATGGTACCAGAGATGAACGTCTGAATGTTCAATTGAATAACCAGGATTAAATTCATCATTAGGCTCGACTGTAATTCCAGGGCTTGGGTCCTCCAAATGGAGTATCGATTCGCTTAATCTAACTCGGTAAGCGTAACGAACAGGTTCACCGTTGAAATCCGCCCATAGAATTGGGTTCCAAAAAAGCCACAATGGGTCTCTGCGCCAATAATCGTCGGCAAAGACGACGTTTTCATACAGTTTGATAGCTGGATCAGGGGGGATCAGCCAAGTTCCATAGTCTGGCACGTCTATCGGATGCGGATCCAGGCTAGTCAAATGATCGACCCAGACTCCCTTTTCCCCCAGTAATCGGGCCAATTCAACGACAACTGAACCTCCTCGGCTATGGCCGATGAAGTGTAGCGGCAACGCAGCCAGCGGAATAGAAATTCCAAGATTGTCGTAAGTATCCAAGAAAACTGGTAGGAGTGCATCCGCGATTTCATCTGTGGAGATTCCAGTGAAAGGCAAGCCAGACGTTTGGAGGTGATTGGAGGGCAGGGACCAATCCAAAGTTATGATGATCTCGCCTTGGGGAAACTGACCAGCATCCTCACTCTTTCTAACCAAGGGCAAGAGCACAGGTGTTTTGGTGAGGACGCCTTGCATGCCTACAGTCGCATGATACCACGTCATTGCCTTCCCATTGGCGTAGGCTTGGTTAGTAATCGCAATCGCCATTCTATCTACCCATCCAGGATAATCTTGGAAGAGTTGCAGCCCGTGTGTAATGAGCGTGACACCTTCGCCGTGGGCGGATTTGGTTGGTGCGAGGAGGCAGACACTAACCATCAATCGCACTGCTGCAATTTGGATCTCTCTCATTGGTGGCCTGTTCCAGCGAGCCCGGCCATGCACGAAACAAAAAGGGCGTGACCTAATCACGCCCTCTGACAGGCACTGGCATGCCTTGGAAGGAACGCTTTCGGCACGCCCAGGTGTGGGCGTGCTTCCAGCGCGGTCCTTCCAGTGAAATTGCCAGTTTCGTCAGAGACAGCGGCCGAAGCTCGCGAAGTGTAGAAAAAAGTCGGTTTACATAGGTGTCTTTTCTGATCGATGACGATTGAACCCGGCGGCACCGCTTCACGCAAGAGCAGTTTTCGCGGGCTTGGTGTCCGTATCCCGGCAAAGAAATCAGGAGCCTGAAGCAACAACTCAGGACCGTTGCAAAGTGATACTCGATCACCGGTCTCCCGATCAGGCGGTTGTGGATGTGTTAAGAGAGAAGTTCCGGACAGACGGTGCATAGGTTTAATGGTTAATCGCTCCGCGCCGTCGAGTTCTTGGAAGAATTTCAAAAAATCTTTGGTTCATCCCGGATTTCCTGGAAAGCAATACAAGCCCACTTATCGATGGAAGGTGATCGAAGTGGCTTTGGATCAGCGGGGTTTGTCCATGAACCGTCCATCGGAGCGCGGACAGCTTCGTCCGCGCGAATCCAATCTTTCCGACCTGCGGACATGGCTGTCCGCGCTCCTGGTCATGACTGGTTCATGGTCACAATGCGCGTGCGAATGCACGTGGAGCTCTCCAGGAAGCACACCCAACCACGAAAGGAAGCGAAGGCGGTTTCTGGTTCCTCCGATGCCCCAACAGGCGGGACGCGCTGTTCTACGCTTAACGGTTAGCGGCTCACCAGTTTGTTGTACTCTTCATGTGTGCCGACCCAAATCCACTCGACGCCGCCTTCGATTTGCCGGCCCAGCACCCGATAGTGATCTCCCACGCGAACTGAGAAACGGTTTCCTTTGCCTTGAAGTTTTTTGAAATCCAGCGATGGATGGAAAGGAGTTTGCCGCCACACCAGGTAGTTCTTCACCGCCAGCCTGCGAATAGGTTCAGGCAACTCCTCGTAGAGCTTCCAAAATCGCCGCGTGGCTCTGGAAGTCATGTTGCATCCGGGGGCCAATCGCGGAGTTGTCCCGCCTGGCGTTGAACATCTGCTTCTTCAAACAAGGAGTCCAACTTCCCGGCAGCGGCGTCTTCATCCATCTGGCGAACCCATTGTTGGTGTCGTCGCGCATCGATCCAGGAGGCTAATTGCGCAAACTCGGGCGGAGCCAGCCGCTCCACAGCTCGCTCAATTTCTTCGACGGTGCTCATGGCGCGAAGCTAGGGTGAGAATCACCGAGATTCAAGCGCGCTAACGTGGAGCGTGCGCGGATTGAAGAAACCTGAGCCCTTGAAGCATAACCTGAAAAGCTGCTGGTCACGGCGCATCAATGACGAGCATCAGCTCGTTTATCAGGTTACTGACGAGGCGATCATCATTCTCTTTTGCAAGTTTCACTATTGAGCCAGATGTCGATGAAGAGACAGGCCCTCGATCTGCCAGCATTTGTTTCGGACTGCCTGGAAGCGCTCGAAGAAATTGGCGAACCCGACCGTGAGTCATTTGTTCATGGTGGCGGCAGGGATGTTGACTTGATCCCGTGCCTCAACGAGTAGCCGAAGTGGGTGGATGCGTTGGTGGAGCTGGTCGGTCGGCAGGGTATCCGATAGCGATAAACCGCTGAGTGTTCGGCCTTTTTCCAGATCCTACTGGGCTCGCTGTGATCGCTTGTTCTTCCGATAGCGACGCGCGACACCCACTCCAAGCAACGCCAGTCCGCTGATCAATGCCGTCTCAGCGGGTTCGGGGACGGCGGCCAATAGGGTGATCGATCCTACTGTCACATCGGGGAAATGCGTACCGCCACCAAACACCTCGTACTTGGAACCTTGAGGGTCCACGTTGAGCGCTGACATCTTTATGGTCCATGTCCCACTGGACAATCCGGTTGTGTCAAAGGTCACCTTGGCGAGTCGCGTTGAGGAGTTGGCCGGTAGCTTTGCTGATTGCCCGCCTAGAAAATTGGCAAACACACGGACATCCCAGAATTCCGGATTAGTAGTCTGATTATTCTGAATGCCACCCGCACTGCTCCATGGCGTCAGGTTCAATGCATCTATGCCAGTGATCACGGGAGCATTTCCCCCACCCGTCCCGTCATCCACCACGAATTTCAGCGTGGCCGCTGTCGAGAAGAAGTCGGTCCCGTCGGGGTTGCTGACATTGAGTATGACCTGTTGAAGGGCCAGGTCTGGCAGGAGAGCAATCGGCTGACTGCCGAGGTCAATCATGATTGCCGCACCGACTGGTGCGGTTATCGCGATCAGAGTGGCACTGAGGAATAGATTGTTGAGCGCTTTGACGAATGTGGACCTGAGTTGGTGTTTCATAGGTAGGTTTGGTTCGGGTTAAATCATCTGGTTATCGTTGTTGTGAACTATGCGCATTCATCCTGGTTACACGGAAGAATCGGGCTGTAGAATCGGACTGCAAAGGGATCTGCCATCTGAGGACACCTAAATCGCTTTCCGTAGGAATCGATTCGGTCCGCCATGTGGAATGGTCAAGATGATCGCTACTCTGAAGCTCGAGAGGCCCCTCCTGAGCTGAGGCTTCGAGGACCAGCCATCCTGTCTCCACTTTCACATTTTCGATGAGCTTGATGGGTACTGTGATTGACGGATGATCGACGGACGTACCAAGATCCAGGATCGTCTGGAACTGCTCACCTGACATGGGCCACACCACTGCCGTGCTCGCAGGGCCTACCCCACCTCCGCCTAGGTCGATCAGCTTCAAGGCTGTCGCCACGCTCGTCTGGTTGTTGAAAGGCAAGAGTACATCAGAGGTGTCCACAGCCCGGTTCCGGTCAAGATCCACTTTAGATGTGATCGTTGCTGCGCCAGCACTGGTTTGTTGATTGAAAGGATTGAGCACATCGGTGGAATCCACCACGGCGTCAGTGACGCTGTTGCCGACCTCGCCTAATGCATTGCCGAAATAGAACACATCATCAGCCGCCAGGCCGGTCGTGGTGCTGGCTTTCACTGTCGTTTGAAGCCACTGCTTCTTGATCGCACCATCTACCCAAATAATTGTGATCCGATCCGCACCGCTCACACCGGCACCGGTTCGGATGGTGATACTGGCTGGAGACTGCGCTGCGGCCCAACCACCAGGCGTGTTGTTGTTGCCAACCTTGAAAGCAAAATCGTTCACGGTCGGAGTTCCGGGCAGGTCAGAGACATCCACCATGATGCCATTGATGCCGCGGCTGTAGCTGGTGTAGTTGGCGAAAGCTCCCTTCCCGCCGGGAAGGAGCGCTGATTTGTCGGGCGCAATGGCAGCGTCATCAGCAGAGTTCGCCGCCGCATCATTTCCGTCAAAGGCCGAACGATTGTAAAAAATGTGACGCCCCACCACAACAGACGGGACCACATCAATCGCAACGGTGGCGATCGCCGGACCGTGGGTGGTCAGGTCATCGGGTGTGAATGTGACCGACAGCACCTGTGCATTGCCGATGTTCAAGATGGTTCCGGAGGGAGGGGTGTACTCGAAAGTGCCAGCCAGCCCTCCGTCTGCTGAAGCGTTGAGTTGCAGGCTGCTCAGTGCGGTTCCGTAGGTGATCGCAGACGGATTGGCCCACGTAATGACTGCCGGCGGTGGTACAGCTCCAGCGTCATCAAGCTGGCTGACAAAGGCAACCAGGTTGTTCATCTCAGTTGGATTGAGCGTGACTCCGCTATGCGCACCGATCGCTTCCTCCAGCGTACTTGCTGAACCATCATGCAGGTAAGGCGCAGTCGCCCACAGCCCGTACAAAGTCGGTGTGTCGAGTCCTGTGAGCGTCGCACCCATGCGCTGGCCGCTGGCTGCTTTGAGAGTGCCGATGTTGTGGAACACTCCCAAGGTGCTGTCTGTGTATTGAGATCCGGAATGGCACTGCGCGCAGTTCTTCTGCTGGAACACGATGTAGCCATCCCAAGCGGCGCTGGTCATGGTTCCGTCCGAGTTGCGATCCGGGCTCTTCCCCTGCGCGGTGAGCGAACTGATGTAGCTGGCCAGTGCATCCAGATCCGTACTCAAGCCGGCTTTGGTGTCGCCCAGCGGCTGGGATCGCGTGCCGGCATGAAAAAGGGCATCACTCATCAGTCCCGTGCCGAGCGCGAAGTTCCGGATCTGCCCTTCAAAATCCTGCACCTCGTTGAAATTTCCCGTCCAGTGCAACGGGCCCTGAGCCACACCGCCGTGACCACGCAGAGTAATGGTGTTGCGCAAGCCTTCTCCAAACTGGGTGAAGTCCCAGACACGTCCATCCTGGTCGCCATCGTTGTGACACGAAGCGCAACTGAGGTACTGCTGGAACGCAACCCGTATATCCCTTGTGTCATAGAACAATTGTTTCCCAAGCAGGACGGTCGCACTGAGTTTCTCCAGCCCAACACAATTCAAAATCACCGGCACAGGCGGCGATGTCTCGGTGCCATTGGCCAGCGCGTTCAGATCATGGATGCTCACCGTTCGATCCATGAAGTTGTGAACATACAACGTGCGGCCATCAGGGGAGAGAACTAAACCCTGTGGCGCCCTGCCGGTTTCGAATCGGAGAATCTCCTGCTTCCCGTATGCGTCGGCCACCGCCACCTCGCGACTGCCTTCCAAAGCGGTGAATAAGTAAATGCCATTCGGACCAAACGCGGCGGCACTTCCAATGCCGGCGTTGTCAAAGTCAATCCTGCCCGCCAAATCCTCCGTCTGGCTCGCCATGACAATGCGCGAGGCGATGCTCCGGACGCTCATGTCATGCGTGAGCGAACCACCGTTCCCAATCCTAAGCGTGCCACGTTTGATGTTGTCCTGCTTGGAGGGAACCCACGCGCTCTGCCCATCCGGGGAGATCGCAGCAGCGCCGAGATAATTTGGAATTCCCTTCCCCGAATTGGATGTATCCGGCTGTTCGCTGTGGTGAAGTATGATCGTGTCATCCGATGTCAACGTCGCTGTGTCGATCACGAGAACTTCGCCACCATAGTCAACGCCACTCACAGTGGTTTGCACGATCGCGGTCGCTTCGCCCGGCAGGCGCGGCGTGATAAAACGCGTGGCCAAAAGCTTGGCACCATCGGCCGTTACGGAAAGGTGGCGGACATTGAGTCCAACATTGAGTGCCGCCAGCGTTGCGCCCGTGGTTGGATTAAGTTTGAGGACCTTGCCCGTGTCCTCCAATGCCACGTAGGCATTGAGGCCAGCCGGGTCGAATACCAGCCCAAACGGCCTGGAACCTCGAGGGAGGTTCACCGTCTGGGCAATGGAGTAATCGGATTTCAAGATCGTGAGGGAGGCTGATTCCTTGTTCACCACCCAAATCCGGCCATTTGGGCCCACGGCGAGACTTCGGGGTGCCTGCCCTACCGTGATCTCCGCGAGTTTCGCCCGAGTCACCACGTCAAAGACGCTCACGCTGTCGTTATCCGGGTTGACGACCCAGAGGCGAGAGTTGGCACCCGTCCGAGATTCGTAGGCGATGCTGGAGGAAGATGTTGGCCGGCTCGCAGTCAGCGGCGCGTAAACACCCTGGCGATAGCTGGCAGTCACTTCGCGTCCGGTGTCGTCGCGAACCGTGACCGTGACGAGGAAGCGGCCCGCCGTGGGATAATTATGTGATGTCGCAGGTGAAACCGAGAAGGCTGTGTCTGGTGTTCCATCGCCAAAGCTCCAGCGATACATCGGATTCAACCCGCCTGACGCCACGGCAGTCAGCGGCACGGTTGTTCCCGCAACCACCGCAACTCCGCTGATCGGTTGAACGGTAACCGGATTGTTAATCGTCCACGTGAAACTCGTGCTGACTGGCGTCGTGTTGCCATCGGTCACGGTCACGGTTGAAGAAAAGGTTCCGGCCGAGGAGGGAGTCCCTGTGATCAGTCCGGTGGCCGCGTTGATGGTCAGTCCCGACGGAAGCCCTGACGCGCTCCACGTCAGCAAATCCCCATTCGCATCGGTAGCCTGCATCTGGCGGTTCACGGCGACATCTTTCACATTAGTCAGGTTCCCGGGAGCGGTTAGGACTGGAGCCGTTGGCAGCGCGAATGCATTCACAGTCACATTCCAAGCGGAAATGTCATGATTGTTGAACGCTCCGCCGGTCGCGGCGGTAAATCCAAGCCAGGCTTGCGCTCCCAACAACGCTGGCAAATCCATCGTCGCCGTCATGACTGCGCTCGCCGGACGAGTCGTCACGATTCCCTGGGCCGCGTAAACACGAAGCTGATTCGCCAGACCATCGTAATCCACCCAGAGCGTATGGCTCGCGGCATTTTCCAAATCCCAACCGGGTGTGAATGTCGCGATGTGAGTCGCGACGATGCCGCCGCTCAAGATTCCCAGATGATTCGCGTTGGGGTCACTGCCCCCTTGGTAATTGTCCACCTCCACTGCCACGCTCGATCCGATCCCCTCGTATCCAAGACTTCCACCCGCAGCACCGATGGCGGTAGCACCCGTTCCTTGCATCACGAAGGTTAACCCATCAGCTCCGTCCGTCGTCCCGGAAATCTGGAAGACAAACCGGGTTGAGATTGAGGTGTTCGGACCGATCGTCACCGGACTGGTCAAGAATGTTGACCCAACTTTGTTGCCTGAGTTCGGTGTGACCCGAAGCACGGAACCCGAGAGCGCAGCGTTGCCATTGAAGGTGAGACCGCTCGCTCCAGTAAAGTTCGCATAACTCTGCTTGAACGTCACCGGCTGTACAGTCCATGTGAAATTCGAGGAATCAGAAGTGTTGCCGTCGGTGGCGGAGATCTGCACCGTGAAGGTGCCGACCGTAGTTGGCGTCCCGTTTATCAAACCTGTGGTGGAAGCTATGGACATTCCCGCCGGCAAACCCGTGGCAGACCACGCCAACACACTTCCGGCTGGTCCACTGGCCACCATCTGAAGCGAGGCGGATTGATTGACGTAGGAGGACTGATTTCCAGGCTCTGCGACACTCACTCTGCTGATGGCGTCAACCAGAATGATCTTGGACTGCGAGTGGATGCCATCCTCGTCCAATCCGAACAGCATCCAGTACCCCGGAGTCATGACGTTAAGGCTGGAGTGCGCGGTGATGTCATACACGCCCGCCGAAATTTCACTGAACGGCAGTGAAAGGTAACGCAAGTCTGTGTTCACCGAGTGAGTGATGGCTGACATCTTGATAAAGCTGAATTTCTGCAATCCTGGAGTGCCTGATACTGTGAAATGCGTCGCGACTCCGATGGATTGGGGCGCGGAATCAAGAACCGGACGCGCTGCCAGAGTACCATCGGGATTGAAGAGCGTTGGAGGGCTGTACAATTGCGCGTCTCGATGATCGCCGCCGCCCAAACCGCCGCCGCCGGCGAGCACCCGACCGTCCGGCAGCAACAACGCCAGCGAATGATAATTGCGGGGCACAGACATGTCCGCGGCGACACGCCACTGACCTGTGGCAGGATTCCAGATTTCCGGAGTCAGCACATGGCCCTCGACAAGGAGGGTGGAATGAAGTTTGAGGGCAAGGAGATGGAATGAATTTGGTGGCGCGCCGCTGTGGACTCTGATTGGATTGGCGCATGTCCATCGCGCATGCGGATCAAATGTTGGCAGGATTGCCCGC
>SXGT01588906.1_pt1 | contig 20879 bp, 7 predicted proteins | sample 3176221 | NCBI WGS metagenome assembly SXGT01 (sample SAMN11356862, study PRJNA531348) | freshwater metagenome | isolation source: freshwater sample F1-120 | place: China: Fuxian Lake, Yuxi | collected 2017-12-25
AACGGCGGCAACGCTCCTGCCCCCGCGCGCTCCGTCAACCTGTCAGCAGTTGGCCTCGCCTGCGCAAAAACACCTACCGCCGCGGCCCTGTTGCTTACAAAGTAAACCATTCAACTGCTCCGAATTCATAAAAGGCATTGCGGCTAAACCATCACCACGATTCGCCACAAATGCGTACCCTTTGGCAATGGTGAGGGCATGTGACTGTTTCCTGGGATCGATGTAGATACCAATCTGACGGATCTGAGTTGGAATGCTGACGTCGAAGACCACGAGACTGTTCCAGTAGCTCGTTGCAAAGAGAAGTCCGTCCTGTACCACGATCCCTTCGGCGTTGTTGCCCATTGGGACGACTGCAACTCTCCGCGGCTGGAGAGGCTGGGCGATATCCAACACTTGAAAATTCCGCTCGAAAGTCTGGTTGCTGATTGTCCCCCCGCTTAAGTAGGCATAGTTCCCAACGATGGTGACCGTTGGCGCTTCACCTCCAACATCAAACGAGGCCACTACTTTGGGCGCATCCGGTGCTGCCACATCAATGACAATGAGCTGGGCGCTGGGGAATCCTGGTATGAATCTCAACTCAGTCGCGAATGCATACCGCCCTGCAACAGCCACGCTCTTGAGCACGAATTCTGTGCTCAGGCTCCCGATCAGTTTTGGATTCGCTTCATCGCTAAGGTCGAGAATTTCAAATCGCCCTCCGACTCGGCCTATGGCCGCATCCTGGCCAGCGAGATAAGCACGATTTCCTACTATCGATTGCCCATAGACAAAAGTGGCGGAAGGATAACCTCCGACTCGCCTCATTGCTGCCGGCTTTGAAACGTCGAGGATGAGAAACAAGTCCGTCTGAGGGAAACCATGTCTCGACACGTATAGCCGATCCCCATTAAGCACCAGAGTGTGTTCTGCTCCAGGAAAGTCATAACTGGCAATTTGCCGAGGTTGGGCAGGTGTTGAGATATCGAAACTCCGGATCCCCTTTGCCTCATCTGCTAAGAACAAGAAATCCCTCGTTGCTGCAACCGCAACGGTTTGACCCGCAGGTTCTGTTGCGCCAAGGAGGAAAGGTTGATCGGCAATATCCACCACGTGAATTCCTGAAGTCCCGCCAGTGAGAAACGCACGCTTCCCTTCGACCCAAACTTCGGGCAACGCATACGCAAGGCCTGGCAATGATAAGAAGCCTGCGTTCTGAGGGGCTTCAGGCTTTTCTGCGTTAATGATCCGTAACCCTGACTTTCCATTGCCAGAACCTGAGGCGGCGTAGATCAGACCACCAACTGCTGCCACAGACCCGATTCCCTCCCCTGCTAGAATTCGCTTCAGCTTGCGGGGGATGTTTGGGTTGGAGATGTCAAAAAGTGTGAGACCATCACCATCCGCGATCGAAGCCAACGAACCCTGAACTGATACGCTTCGTCCAACAAACCCAGTATCCCCAACCGCCACCAGTCGTGGATCGGAAAGTTTGCTGATGTCAACCACCATGAAGGCATCCCGCGGCACGGGATCAGAAGGACGAGATGTTTCCGTGGCAACAAATGCGAAGTTTCCAGACACTGCTCCATCGTGCGCGGCGCCCCGGATGTCAATCTTCGATAAGAGTAGTGGATTGCTGGGGTTGGTAACGTCGAAAATGTTTAACCGACCTCCAGGACCATCCTCAGTCCACCAAACTTCGGTCACGAAAGCATGGGTGCCATCGACTGTAATACTCGTAGGATTCCAACGAACAGAGTAGGTGCTGATTGCTCGAGGATTCCGTGGATCAGCGACGTCCAGAACCTCGAGTCCAGTGAAGTTGCTTGCCAGAACAACGAAATCACCCACGACTCCAACAGCGCTCCATTCGCCGATCCCCAAATATTCACCAATGTGGAGCGGAGAGGCTGGATCGCGAAGATCCAATATCTCCATCCCTCCATCAATCACCACAAAAGCAACATTGCCCTTCGATACAACCTCTCGTGCGACACCTCGGCGATACCCCGGCCATCTCCCCACCAACACCGGATTCAACTCCCGCCCCGGCTGGCCGGTAAACGTGTCATCATCGACGATGGTCACTTCCGCCACGCCAGGCGCGGCGACCGGCTCACCGGCTCGCGTGATAAGCCGGAGAGTGAACGACTCATTCCTCTCAATCACGCTGTCGTTGAGGATAGGAACCATGATCGTCTTCACGGTTTCATCCGCTTGAAAACTGATCGTGCCGGAGACTCCCACGAAGTCGACTCCGGTGATCGCAGTGCCGTCGGCGCTGGCAAAATCGACGCTGGCGCTTCGTCCTGCCACGCCAATGCGGTGGACTTCGATGGTCGCGAAGCCGGAACCTTCGAAAACATCGTAGCGCGGCTGCGCGAACTCGAACCGCCCCTCGTCATCAAGGATGGTCACCACCGTTTTGGCGGTGCCGGTCCCTGCGCCTGGTGACACGTTTTGGAGAACCGCCTCGAATGTTTTGTCCCCATCCAGAATTGAGTTGTCCAGAATGGCGATGGAAACGGTCTTGGTTGTTTCTCCAGGATCAAATGTGAGCTTCGTCTTCAAAGTCGTGTAATTCTGATCTGCAGTCGCCGTCCCAGAGGTAGTTGTTAGCTCGACGCTGACCGTTCCCGAATGGTCGGATTCTCTGCGCCGCACCGTCAGGTCCAACTTGCCCTCATTCTCGCGAACCGAAATCTGCGCGGCTTCGAACTCGATCAGGTCGGACCCGTCGCGGACGACCAGTTCGGCGCTCGCGGTCGCGCCGAGAAGACCGCCGGTGGTGGGATTGGACAGTTGCAGCAGCACAGCCTCGGGCTGTTCCGCAAGGGAGTCGTCGAGGATCGGCACGGTGAAGGTTTGTTCGGTAACACCCGAGGGGAAGTTCACCACGCCGCTGGTCCCCGTTGGGAAATCGACGCCGTCCGTGGCCGTGCCGGATTTGGCGGACCACTCGACCTGCACGGGGAACGAGGTGACGCCGGAGCGCTGGACCCGGATCTTGGCGGCACCGTCTTCTTCATTCGCGGAGAAGGACGAACCCGCGAAGCTGATGCGGGAAGATGTGTCCAGTATGCTGAGTCCGGCAAACGAGTTCGGGGCATAAACGTATCCATCCGCGACCGCCACGCCGAAGAACCAAGGTTCCGCAACCTGGTATCCTCTGTAAGGCAGGGAACTCGCGCCGATTCTCCGTGGAAAAGCTGGGGCGCTAATGTCGAACAGGTCGATGCCAGCGTAGCGCCGGTTGACGTAGAGAAGATTCCCCTCAATAGCCAGTCCTTCCGGGAAGCTCACGTCCACCGATGCGATCTCCACGGCCTTCGATCGATCCCTAACGTCCAGCACGACGAGGCGTCCTCCAATGGCGAACGGATCCTGAAGCGCGAGATAGCAGTAGTCGCCTGAGACCGCCAGCCCCTGAACCGGAGTGTCTGCATCGTAAGTGGCGGTCCGCGCCAGTCGCGAGGGATTGGTGGCATCGATCACATGCAGCCGACCTCGGGTGGGTTGGAGATTCAGCTGGGGATGCACAGTGTTCTCGACGAGGAACGCGTGGCTTCCTGATACCGCGACGTACTGGGCATATCCTTCCACATTGAAACTTCCGGCGAGCTTGGGCCGGGCGGGGTCGGCAATGTCCAACACCAGGAGGCGTCCTGTGGCGCTGGCTTGATACCAAGTGTTCGCGACGAACGCGTAGCGGCCCGAAATCACGGTATGCAAATGGAAGGGAGACGGCTCGATCCGATAGGAGCCCACTTTGGCCGGTCGGCTGGGATCGCGGACATCGAGCACTACGATTCCCTCGCCTGGTCCTCCCCAGCCGGCGTCGCCAAGCAGGGCAAGGTTCCCAGCCAAGGCGACCGATTGGACGCTGGAGCTCGTACCGTAGTGAGCCACCGCCACCGGCTGGGCGGGGTTTGACACGTCGAGAATGCGAAGACCATCTGTTCCGTTTGCGACGTAAGCGTGGTGCCCACTGACTGCAACGCCGCTCGTCGAACCGCTGGTCTCCTTGACACCAAGCCGTGCGGGAGATCGCGCCTGGCTGACGTCGAATATCTGCAAGCCCTCCCAATGCGCCGCCACGAAGACGTTCGAGCCAGCAGTGAAAATCCTTGTGGACTGGATCGATTCCCCTCGGAGGGCGGCGGTGCCCAGAAGCGTTGGGCGAACGGGATCGCTCAGATCAACCGTTTCGAGCGTGTGCCCCTGTCCGGTTTGCCGCCATCCCGCGACGGCCAAGACGCCTTCGGCCAAGGCAGCTGAACCACCTTGAAATGGCGCGGTCAGTCCTCCGACGCGGCGCGGGTTGGCTGGGTTGGAGATGTCCAGGACGGTGACCGCGTCCGCCAAGCCGGTGAGATACGCACGGGTGCCTGAGAGTGCGATGCCGGCCGCCCACAGCCCCGGTCCGTAGCTGCCGGCGAGACGCGGGTTGGCGGGATCGCGAACATCCACCACCGTGAGCGCGGCGCCGCCCAGACTCCCAGGCGCCCCACTTGACCCTCCGGCGATGTAGGCGTGGCCACCGGCGATGGCGATGGCTACCGGGGTCCCCGAGTCCGAGGCGTATGTTCCCAGGAGGTGAGGCAGGGAAGGCTTCGATACGTCGTAAATCCAAAGCCGCAACCCGGAGCTATTGTTCCCCACGCCACTGACGTAGGCCCTCTGATCCACGACCGTGATTTCCCGCGAATCCGCATAGCCCTCCCGCAATGCCTCCCGTGAATCCCCTATCCTGACAGGCTCAACCGGATTCGATAGATCCAACACCAGCAGACCCATGTTAAAATCGGCAAGATACGCGTGGCCTCCGGAGAGCGCGATAGCCTGCACCGATGTGGTCTCGGAGAACTTTCCCACATGGCGCGGTTGCACGGGATTGCTCACATCGATGATCTGCAGTCCGAACCCGGCGACGTAGGCATAGTTCCCCGCAACCGCCACATCTCCTGCTGGGCCCTGGTGGAATTCCGGCCAGCGTCCCACCAGCACAGGATTCAACTCCTTCCCCGGTTGCCCGATCACACCGTCATCATCCGCAATCGTCACCTCGGCCTCGCTTGGATCGGCCACAGCCCAATCATCAGCGCGGGCGGTGAGCCGGACGCTGAAGGTCTTGGAACTCTCGATCACGTCGTCGTTCAGAATGGGCACGTCAATGAGCTTGGTAAAATCGCCCGGATTGAAAACGAGAGTTCCAGAGACTGCGGTGTAATCGCGCCCGGCGCGGGCGGTGCCATCGAGCGTGGTGAAGTCCACGCGATGCGTTTTGTCGGTGGGACCGGTGCGCTGGACTTTGATCGGCGCGATGCCGATGCCTTCGGCCCAGGTGTGCCGCGCGAGGGTGAATTGGAACTGGCCGTCGTCATCGTTCAAGTTCACCAGGAATGTCATCGGGCCGTTTTCCCAGATGAAATCGGTTCCAGTGGGATTCTTGAGCGCGATGCCAAAAAATTCCCTGGGCTCCATCGCGTTATCATCCAGGATCGGCAGATTGAAGGTCTTCAACGTTTCGCCCGGCTCGAACACGAGTTGCCCGGACACAGGTTGAAAGTCCAGGCCTGGCGTCGCGTCTGGCAGCGTCGCACCCCCTTGAGTGTACGTCTCGTAATCCACCGTCACCCGGCTCGTGGCTGGAGGGAATCGCTTCACTGGAATGGCAACCACACCGGAGCTCTCATGGAATTCAGGCATGTTACCAAACAGCAGCCGGCCCGCGCCGTCGCGGAGTGTCATGGTGACCTCGGCTGGCTGGACGATTTCCACCAGGGGCGATTCCGCCGCAAGTCCGATCACAAACGTCTCATCACCCTCGACCAATTCATCTTCCATGATGTTGAAAATGACTGGCGCGAAAGTGCTGCCCGGTGAAAACGTGATCGTGTCGGATGTCAGCCGGTAATCCTTGTTCACCTGGGCTGTTCCGCCTTTGGGTGAAATCTTCACGACAAGTTCCTCGGTTGGCGCCGGGGTGCAGATCCAATCCACACGCCACCTTCCGCCACCTTCGGCCACTGTGGTTCCTCCTGTAATCGTGTAACGCTTCGCTTCAACTGCCAACTCCGCCTCGTTGCTCATGGTCGAACCCTTCGCATCGGTGACGACGACGGAGTATTTCCCAGCATGACTGGGCAGAGCTGAAGCAATCGCGTACCGCGCGATCGTCGCTCCGGGGATCGGCACCCCATTCTTCCGCCATTGGTAGGACAGTGGGATCGTGCCGGTGGCATTCACCACCCACGCCACGGATGTTCCGGCCTTCACGTTCTGGGATTGTAGCTGGCTGTGAATGACCGGCCCTTGCGGTTCGCCAAAAACAAGCAGCCCCTGGCTGGCCGAGGCGGCGTAGATGGTGGAACCGGACACGGCGACTTCCTTCACGTTTGTGAATGCGTCTGGCGCCAGATTCCACAGGAATTTCGGCTGCGTGGGGTCCGCAATGTCGTAAACGTCAAATCCGTTTCCGCGAGTAAGGTACGCGCGATCGCCGCTCACCGAAATCTGGAACGCCACCTGGCCAGGAACCATCGCCACTCCGCCGAGGCGCGTGGGAGCTTTGGGATCGGTGAGATCGAAGATGTGCAAACCGCTGTTGGCCTCCAGGACAAACGCGCGCCGCCCCGACAATGCCACGTCAGATATGTATCCCAGGTGATGCGCCAACAAAACCGGTGAAAGCGCAATGCGTGCATCCACAACATACCAGCCGTCTTCACCGGCCGACAGGCAGGCGAGACCGCCACTGAGCGCGATCTTCGTGAAGGGAGCTTTCAGCGGCAGGAAACCCATTTGGCGGGATTCACCGCTCGCGCTGACATAAATGGCGCGAAGGCCGGCGTTGTAATCGGCGACGAAATTGAACTGCCCGGATGCGGCGACAGATGTGGCGTTCGTGGCGGGGAGGTCTTTGACAAATCTTGGATTCCGAGGATCAGCAACATCCACAATCCGGATCGACGATCCCAATGTCAGACAGGCATAACTTCCCACGAGTGCAACGTCGGTCGCATTGGCGGTGGTTTCATGATGACCAATGGGCGTCGCGCGCGTCGGGTCCGCGATGTCGAAAATCCGCAATCCGCCGTGGCCATCCGCCAGGTAGGCATGGTTGCCAGCCACTTCGAGCCCCTGCCCTGAGCCTTCACGGAAACTCCCAAGCCGGCGCGGATTCGTGGTATCGGACACATCAAGCCACTGAACACCTGGATAGTCAGCAGCCGCGACCCTGCCGTTCTCCACATGGATTCCGTTGGAGCCGACGCCAGCGAGCCGCCCTTTCTCCACGGGCTTTCGCTTGTCGGTCAGGTCGAGAACCTGAAAGTAGCTTTCTGGCACGGACGAAAACGAGACGTAGGCGTTGTCCCCGTCCAATGCGAATGAACGGCCCGATCCTTCAACCTCGAAGCGAGCCACCTCGACGGGTTTGGCGGCATCGGCGAGGTCGAGGATGTGCAGGTGCGAGCGCGCACCCCCGCTGCCATCTGACGATACTTGCAATGCGTACGCATACCCACCACCGAGGGCGACATCGTGGGTCCAAATCGACCCCGGGAATGTGCCCGGATAGAAAAAGGTCGCCAGGGTTCTCGGGACGGCGGGCACGCTGACGTCCACGATTTGCAGCCCCGAATCTGGCGCTGTCTGCCAGTCCCCAAGGTGCCCGACGATTGCCAATTTCCCGTCCGTGGCGATCGCCGTGATCTGACCCGCCATGGGCATTGATCCCAACTTTTGCGGATGGGCCGGATCACTGATGTCGAGCGTGACGAGGGCACGCGGATTGATGGTACCGGCAACGATCAAGGAGCCCTTCACGGCGATGCGCTCCGCGCCACCGCCGTTCGCCATGCGCAACTTACCAAGTTCACGCATCGTGGGAGGCTGGCTGATGTCGAAAACCCGTACGCCGCTCAACGGTTCGGCAATGATTGCCTTGGCACCAGCAACCGCGATGTCAGCCACAGTTCGTTCCGCATCGAACCCGCCCACGCGTCTGGGCTTTGCCGGATCGGTGAACTCGATCACCTGCACGCCGGTTTGTGTCGTGGCGAAGGCGTGATTGCCCGCCAGGGCAACCCGCTCGAACGGACCACGCCTGTACTCAGGCCAGCGTCCGATCTTGACTGGCGAATTGGCGGCAAAGGATTCCAGGAATGCCGCTCCCATCATGACGATGATCAGGGCTGGAAGGACGAGTTTGGTGTTCATTGGAAGTCGGAGATAGGGGGCATTTACTCGTTGGGATGCGATTCTTCTAACAGGTTCTACGGTTTTTCCAAGCTGTCGTGACAAACTTTTGCACAAGTGAGCGCCCGCTCGGCTGTCTCTCACTTCAGACAACGATTATTTGCCCCCAATCCCGCCATGGATTTGAGGAAATGTTTTACTGACCTATACGTCGCTCCGGAGCGAATCTGTCAAAAAATCTCGATGCTGCCGAAAGATACTGACGAGAGCGTGGGATAGCCTACGAATTCCGGAGAGTGCCGTGGGTGTAGATGGAAGGCGTGAGCGCGGGAGGATGCCCGCAGTGCCCTCTGACCAAGCGAGCAACGCAGCAGATGCGCCTGCGCCACCTCCGCGATTTATAGGCTATGCTGCGGTCTCCTCAGTGAGGCGGTGGAGCTGACTGTATTCAGTAAAAAGGACTCCACGGATGGGTTGTCCCGTAGGGACATTTGACAGAAGCTCAACGTTTCAACGGCGGGTTACGGATCTGCCGGAGTCCACAGAGAAGAAGAATCCCGGCGGGATTGGAGATACTTATAAGGAGCAGGAAGGGGCGTCACAGATGTTCCAAGACACCAAGCGAGGGATTTGATCTCTCGCAGAGGATTTCCAATTGAAAACATGATTGCGTTTGGTAGCGCCAAACGTCATTTTGATTATCCATGATCAAACGCCAATCCTGGCTGGAACGGATCGAAACCCTCTGGAGGATGAAGTCCGTCCTCTGGCTCTCGGGCGTGCGCCGCGCCGGCAAAACCGTGCTCTGCAAGAGCCTTCCCAAAGTGGAGTATTTCGACTGCGAACTGCCGCGCGTGCGCCGTGAGATGTCCGATCCGGAGGAGTTCCTTCGCACCTTGCGTGGCCGCCGTGTGGTGCTCGACGAGATTCACCGCCTGAGCAATCCGTCCGAACTGCTCAAGATCGCGGCGGATCATTTCCCGACCGTGCGGATCGTGGCCACCGGTTCGTCCACGCTCGGGGCGGCGCGGAAATTCCGCGACACGCTGGCGGGGCGGAAAGCCGAGCTGTGGCTGACGCCGATGACGCTGGCGGACCTGGCGGATTTCAAGAAGGCCGATCTGCGCCATCGCCTGCTGCACGGCGGACTGCCGCCCTATTTCCTTTCTCCCGAACTGCCGGAGCGCGAGTTCCAGGAATGGATGGACGCCTATTGGGCAAAGGACATCCAGGAACTGTTCCGGCTCGAGCGCCGTCACGCGTTCCAGACCTTCCTCGAACTGCTGCTCGCGCAGAGCGGCGGCTTGTTCGAGGCGACGAAGTTTGCCGGGCCTTGCGAAGTGAGCCGCGTGACCATTCAAAATTACCTGCGTGTGCTGGAGGCCACCTTCGTGGTCCATGTGCTCCGCCCCTTCACCAGCCGCCGACAGACGGAAATCATCGCCGCGCCCAAGGTGTATGGCTTCGACACCGGCTTCGTCTGTGCCCACCGGGGCTGGACCGCGCTGCGGCGGGATGACCTTGGGCACCTGTGGGAGCATTTCGTCCTGAACGAAATCCAGGCCGCGACCCAGAGCCGGGACGTGCGCTTCTGGCGGGACAAGCGCGGGCACGAGGTGGACTTCGTCTGGACGCGCCGGGGCCGGAAGCCGCTGGCGATCGAGTGCAAGTGGTCGGCGGACCATTTCAGCCCCGAGGGCGCGCAAGCCTTCGCACGCGCGTATCCCGACGCGGAAATCGTGGTGGTGGCGCAGGACGTGGAACGAACGTTTCACCGGAAGATGTGCGAAGCCGAAGTGACGTTCCTTGGGCTGCCGGCCTTGATCGAACGGTTGGTGGACTGAGGGGTGCATCGGTGTTGAATCACGGTGCCACCGCCCGGTAGTAGCGCATGGGGGCGTTGGTGGCGGAGGCGTCGAGCAAGAGGGGTGGCATCATCAAAGTCATGAGGCTAGTCCCGTCGGAACCGGAAGAACGCACCTTCACTTCGCAGGATGGTGTCGGTGTAGGGAGAAACCCAGCCCCAGTCCTCGAAGTCGCGCAGGTCAGTGGTTCGTTCGAGATAAACTTCCGCGGCTGGAAGGCGGCTACCTACGAGGTGTCCCGTGGCGCGGACGGTCCACCGGCCGGAGGGAAAAACGTGGAATGTCCCGGGCAGGAATCCGAGATCATCATTGACCAGTGTAATCTCCACGGCCGGCAGGTCCGCTCCCTCCGGCACAGAGAAAATCCGGATTCGCAATGATCGGTCTTCGTCCAGGACGATGTTGTCGATGACGCCTAGCGCGATGGTCTTTTCCGACTCTCCAGCCGCAAAGGTGAGTTCTCCACTGGCGGCGAGGTAATCGGTACCCGCGCGGGCGGTGCGGTCTTCGGTCGCCCACCGGAAAATCAGAGCGGTCGTAGGATTGCCCAGGCGCAAGAGCCGGATATTCGTCATCCCGGCGTTCTCGGGAATGCGCGCGGAGCTGGCGGCCACTTCGAGACGCGGTACTGGAGCGCGGACGTCCAGCCGGGCTAGGTTGGCGCGAAGCCGCCCGTTCACCAGGACAGCGCCTTCCAGAAACAACTGGGTGCCACCCGCGACGCCGCCGGGGGTCGTCAGGGACAATCCCACGCTTTCACCGCGGGAAAGGATGACCTCCGGCACCTGTGTTGATTGGGATGGATTCATCTGTCCGTTCGTTCCCAGGTGGACGAGACGCACTGGCAAATTCTCCAGCTGTCGCGCCACCCAGATGCCCGCTTCATCCGCCGCCACTGCTTGAATTGAGCCTGGGCTTGCGACCCGGTAAGGAATGAACTCGGGATCGAACTCGCCGTTTGGTTTGAGACCCTGCACGGTTTCGACGAATGTGCCGACTTCAGGAGCGTGGCGATCGAACCACGCGACCAGCCGACCAGCCGGCAGGTTCGCCACGTCCTTGAGAAGGAGGTCCGTCGGCAGCGAAACGAATGCAGGGTCCGGCGCGCCACCGGGCAGGAGTCTTGTCAACCGATGCTGCGGACGACCGTTCACGGCACCGAACTCACCTCGTGCGAGCACGCCACCATCGGGTTGTGCAAGGAGTTTGAAGACTTCTCCGTCGAACTCGACCGGCGACGCGACCGACCGGCCATCGTTGCGCAAACGGAAAACTTTCTGTGAACCATCCGGCGGAGAGTAACCGGCCAGGGCAATCTCACCGCTGCTCGTGACGGTCAGCGCCATGACACGTTCCACGATCACGTTCGGATCAAGAACGAACGCCGTGTCGCGCGTACCGTCCGCTTTCAAGCGCACGAGCGTGCGAACGACTTCGCCATTCCAACGAAATTCGCCGGGTCCGTATTCCCAGTCTCGTCCCGCGAGGATCACGCCGCCATCCGAAGTCGGGGCGAAATGGGCCACAAACTGGGAAACGTCCGACGGCGCAAAGGCCGGATCGATCGAGCCGTCTGCCAGCAGCCGCAACAACCGCGAGCCCCATTCTCCGGTAAGCCGGTCCAGCACGGTGTTGACGAACACCCGGCCATCCGGCAGCGGCGCGGAGTTGGGGCCCCAGGGAGAGGGAGATCTCGGACCATCCGTCGGCACCTCGGGAACAAAATCCGGATCGACCCGCGCCGGCTGGCGATGCCTTTCCAGAATGACAAACTGGGCTAACTCGCCGGCCAGCCGCACGCCGGCAGAGGGGTTCATGAGCCGCACCTGGAAGTGCTCTTCTCCCTCGATCACCATGTCGGCGTGGAGGCGCACGCTGAGATTCGCACTCGTCTGGCCGGGTGCAAAGGTCAGGGTCCCGCGCGTGACCTCGAAATCGTCTCCCGGCGTTGCACCGGGCAGCAGACGAACCGCATCGACGGCCTCCACGCTGTATTCGACCGTGCTGGCAAAATCGAAGTCCCCGTGGCGGACAATCATGATCTGCACCTCAACCTCGCGCTCGGTGATGCGAGACTCGCCGTCGGGTGAATCCACGAAGCCGCGAATTCCGTAGCCGGCTTCGTTGTCCTCGATCCCGAAATCCCACGTGCCCTCACCCTCGATCGCCGCGCCCCCCGTTGGGTTGCTCAACGTCAGTGACAGCGACTCGAAATCTTCACTCAACGAGTCGTTGAGAATCGGAATGCGGATGGTCTGCAACTGTTCGTTCGCGGCAAACGCGAGCGTTCCGGAGGCCGATGTGAAATCGACGCCGGGGGTCGCGGCCGGTGGATTGCGTCCAGCTGTGACCAGGTAGTCCACCGTGGCGGGTGGCAGATCATTCCCTTCCCGGCGAATCGCGACGATGAATTCGCTTGCGCTCTCGAATTGCGTATTGGGGCCACTGGAGAAGAAACCGCGTTCGTCGTCGTAGAGGAAAACGACGGTTCCGCGGACGTTCCCGAGTGAACCGGCCACCGGGTTGACCAGGTCCAAAGAAAAACTTTCCGTTCCTTCCAGGAGCGCATCATTGAGTATCGTGACGAGAATCGACTTCTCCAGCTCGCCGGGCTGGAACACGATAGGATCCGTCGGGACGGAGAAGTCCAGTCCCGGGGTGGCCGAGGTGTTTCCCGAGCCGGAAGCGTTGATGGCCAGTTCCACCATGGTGACGCCGTTGGTCTGCGTGCCGCGATGGATGAGCACGATGAAAGTCCCGGCAGGTTCGCCGATGGCATAAGCAGACTGGCCGAATTCGATGCCCCGCTCGTCATCACGAATATTGACCGTGGCCCGCCGACTTTCGCCCAGAGCGCCGCCCATCACCCTCGTGAGATCCAGATGAAACTGCCTGTCGCCGTCGATCACATCGTTGTTGAGCATGGTGACGGCGATCACCTTCTGTGTTTCGCCCGGCTGAAAAACGACCGGGCTGGCGGGCGTGAGAAAATCAACTCCGCCAACTGCGTTTCCCCTCGGTTCGAGAGCGTTGATGGCCAGTTCCACCGTGGCGATACCGTTGGTCTGCGTGCCGCGCGAGAGGACGACCGAGAGCGTCCCGGCATTCTCTGCAACCTCGTGATAGCTCTGCCGGAACTCGATTCCTGTGTCGTCGCTTTGGATAAGAACCTCGGCGAAATAATTGTTGCCCAGCACTCCTTTGGAATTACTTGTCAAGAACAGGCGCACACTCTCCAATCCCTCGGCGAGATCGTCGTTCACGATTGTCATGTTGACCGTTTTCTCCGTTTCACCCGGCTGGAAGACAACGGGGCCAAGAGGCAGCGAATAGTCCACGTCTGCCGTGGCGACAGACCCGATTTGAAACGGGCTGAGTGTCAACACCACCGTCGTGGTACAGTTCGTGCCGCTACCACGAAGGAGTCGCATCCCCAGCATTCCTTCGCCCTCGGTCACTGCATACGACTGTTGATCGAACTCAACTCCACGCTCGTCGTCAACGATGCTAATCAGTGCGTGTGATTGGTTGCCAATCGAGCCGCCACTGACAGCGGTCAATCTCATTTCGAAGTACTCAAGACCTTCCAGCAGGTCGTCGTTTACGAGCGTGATTACGAGGTCCTTCGAGGTTTCTCCGGGCGAGAAAACCAGAGGGCTTGGGGGAAGCAGGAAGTCCACTCCCGACGTGGCCGTGATCGGGTTAAAGTCAGCCGTGAGAGAGAAACTGACCGTGCTGGTTGTGTTGGTGTTGGAACCACGCACCACGCGCACAACGAGCGAACCCGCGTTTTCATCCGTCAGGTTGCCGTATCGCTCGAACTCTATGCCGCGCTCGTCATCGGCCAAGCCCACTCCGATGCTCGCTCGGTTTCCGAGACTCCCGCCCTTGGCCCGGACGAGACGAAGCAAAAAAGACTCGTAACCCTCGAACAAATCGTCATCTACCAGTTCAACTTCGACCACCTTGAGTGTTTCTCCTGGCGCAAAGATGAGCGGCCCTTGCGGCAAAACAAAATCCGCGCCAGGCGTGGCGGCGCTCGCCGCCTGATTGAAGACTACTTCGATCTCGACGCTTGCTTCTGTATCCAAAGTTGAGCCACGCGTCACTTCGATCCTAATCGGAGTTTGACCCTCCGTTCCCACATAATTGCCCACGAACTCGATGCCTCTTTCATCGTCCTGAATCTCCACAAAGGCTTTGAGCTGAGTGCCAAGTATTTGAGGCGTGTCGCTCCTGAGCCTCAGCCTAAATGCTTCAAACCCCTCGGTCAGGTCGTCGTTGCGAAGGCTAACGGTCACGGTCTTCTCAATCTCACCCGGTTGAAAAACAATTGGCCCGACTGGCAGGACGAAATCCACACCAACGGTAGCGGAATTATCCGGTTGGCTGGGATCGAGAATCAACTCGACAGCGCCGGTGCCGACAGCGCTTGGTCCACGAAGTATTGTGATTGCTACCATCCCGACATCTTCGCTTGCGGCGAAATAGGGGTGAGCAAACTCAACCCCGCGCGGCGTCTGGGCGATGGTGGATTGCAGGAGCGCATCGAGGAGGAGTGCGGCGGTCAGGAGAGTGCGAAGGTGTGAGGTTTTCATGGTTGGAGTTGAGTTGAGATTTCTCGGAAACGATTCGCGCCTGATCTCGTGAGCCGTAGCAGCCGACGTGAGTCGGCTCTGACTCATCTCTGGATTCAGATGGAGCTGACTCACGTCCGCTGCTGCAGGATTCTGGTAGATGTTCATGGTGCCACTGCCCGGTAGTAGCGCATGGGGGCGTTGGTATCAGAGGCGTCGATCGAGCTGGCGAATGAGTCGGGCATTATTTCTTTCGGAAGCCAGCTGCATCGGGATAGACCTTTGTCGGGTCGTCGAGGACAGCATCATCTTCGTTTTTCAGATGCTTGCGGAAGAACGATACGAGGCAACCCGCAATGGTTTGCGCGACCCGGCGCGAGACAAGGCTGGGAGACTCGACGAAGGGCAAAGGATCCGCGTAAGTGCGGTGTTCGCTGTTCGCCAGTCGGAAGGAATAGGCGCTGTTGGTTGAGTAATCAAAGAGCACGCTGGTGCTTCCCATCAGGATGAGCGGCCGTTGCAGGCTGTTCGTCCGCCGGAACAGCACATCGCCCAGGGAGCCATCCAAGCTTGCGAAGGCAAGGAACGACGGATCGTCGAGACACAGCTTCAACGTGGCACCGGCACCAAAGGACCACCCGAACGCCCCCTTCTTCTCCAGGTCAATGCGTTCTCGCAGGATTGGATCGTCCCGGTTCAGATCGGACAGGGAGCCCGAGATAAAGTGGAGATCCGCCACCTTGTTATCGAAATACCGCTTCCGATCAGAACCTACGTCGCCTGCGCTCACAACTTGGCCGCCGGGCGTCAAGGTGGCCCCGCAGTCCAGATGATCCGCTGACGCGACGATGAATCCGTGACTGGCGAGTTCGGCGAAATCATGGAGGTTCTCCGTGCGCCAACCGTAATTGCCGTGCGAATAAAGGAGCATGGGAAATGGAGCGCCGTTGGTGGCGCAAGGGGCGCCGGAGTGCGTGTGGTCCACCAGTGCGGCGAATCGTCTGGCATCATCCGAGCCTGCGCCATAGATCCAGTCCGCGATCTTGGAATCCATGAACGGCACGGGCCATTTCCCGACGGTGGCAGCGGCTGGATACCAGAAGGAGACAAGGAATGAACTGTTACCCTTGATGCCGTGGCGATACGTGCGCGTCGGGTCGGCAAAGAAGCGGGTGAACGTGCCGACTGGGTGAGGCCCCGTCGGCTTGGGGTAGGCAGTGGGGAAATGGTTGGTGGGTGTCCGGTAATATCGGGTGAGCTGATGGGCGGACGTCAGGTCAAGAAATTCGACCAGGTTGGTGATGCTGTTTGTTCGGAGGAGAGTGGCGAGGGGTTCCCAATTCAGGAGATTTGCCGAGTGCTCTATCGGGTAGAGGTCGTAGTAGTTCCGGAACAGGGCAGCGGGCCTGCCGGCAAACCTCAACAGTGCCGTGCTGTCCGAAGTAATGGCGATGGATTGGAACGAGTGCGGGACGGGTGTTTGAGCCGTGCTGGAAGGGCAGAAGACGCATGTAAGCAGGACGGCAGAGGTCAAGTGACGGAGAAGCTTTTTCAAGGCGGGAGCGAATTGGTTGAGTGTGGAGTGCGGAGAATGGTCCGGCACCCTGGATGGCACGGCAGCTTTTTGGGTTACGCCAGTCCTCCGGCGCTTTGGCTCGGGAAAGAGTATGGCAATTTGGAGTTCGGATGCGATTTCAAGTTTCAGGGTGACAGGTTGAGATTGAACTGGCTGAACTATTCCCGATGGTCGTGAGTGAGCGTTCACAAGCTTTCCCATTGTAACAACGATTTTTCGACCCAAATCCCGCCAGGAATTTTTAGGATCACTTTTATGAGACATACGTGGCTCCAGAGCGGAATCTGTCAATAAATCTTCCTTCCGCGTCCGGGCTAAGGAAATTGCTGGTGTAAGCCACTCCCGGGATGGGCTGATTCGCAACCACGATCATCGTTTTGCTTGGATGGCTGAACCATCGACTGAGCCGCCCACCTCGATCTTCTCGGCCCAAGGGCTGTTCAGGCGTGAATTCCGCGCTCCTATTGCTGAATCACGGCTCGGTGCGATTAAAAGCGGGGAGGCCACGCCTGGGAACGCTGGCATCCTTGCCGGCGATTTCTCTACCCGGGTCCCCGTCCACACTCGCTGCCCGCACCGGCAGGGATGCCGGCGCTCCCAGGTCGGACCGGGTTAATCACACCCAATCACGGCCTAGATCCAATGTTTCCGATTGCCAAAGTGGTTGGAACATAGGAGAAACTCCCGCTCCATCACAGATACATGAATAAGAACGAATCGTTGCTTGAGTTTTTCTCCGCCCAAAGCGCGGAGATTCATTACGGGCTGTTCCTCGTCAACTTCCTGCTGGCGGCTCTGCTCGCTCACGTGCTGGCACGAGTTTATGCGAAGTTCGGCAACACCCTGTCGAATCGCGACCTGTTTGGACGGAACTTCGTCGTCCTCGCGATGACGACGATGCTCATCATCACGATCGTGAAGTCGTCGCTGGCACTTTCGCTTGGTCTGGTCGGTGCCCTCTCCATCATCCGGTTTCGCGCCGCGATCAAGGAACCGGAGGAACTCAGCTACCTGTTCATTTGCATCGCGATTGGACTCGGGCTGGGCGCGGCGCAGACGGTCATCACGTTGATCGCGTTCGGAGTTCTGATTGGAATCATCGCGCTGAAGCATCTGGTCAAGGAAAAGGAATCCGGCCCGAACCTGTATCTGACCCTGTCGAGCCCCCGGAACACTGGCGTTGGGCTTCCAGAACTCACCACCGCCCTGAAGCGCCATGCCAGCTTCATCAAGCTCAAGCGATTCGACGAGACGGAAGGAGTCGTCGAAGCCTCCTTTCAAGCGCACTTCGATTCTGTCAGCCAGGTCGAAGCGTGCGTTCAGCATTTCCGGGACACTCACCGGGAGACGCACGTTCGCTTTCTCGACGACCGTGGCATCGGCAATTAACCGCGGTTCCCCTGCATGAGCGACGGTCAGGAGAATGGATACCGGTTCGAGCGCAAATACCACATCACCGAGGCGCCCACGGGAGAGATTGAGCATTGGGTCCGGCGTTGCCCCGCCATGTTCAGCGAGGTTTACGTTCCTCGCTTCATCAACAACATCTACTTCGACAGCCCCAATCTGGAGGCTTACTTCCAGAACCTCGACGGACTGGCGGACCGCACCAAAGTGCGCATCCGATGGTATGGAGATCTCTTCGGACAGATTCAGAAGCCGGTGCTTGAGTTCAAAATCAAACGCAGCCGGGTCGGCACCAAGGAATCATTCCGCCTCATGCCGTTCACGCTCAACCGAGGCTTCCACGTCAGTGAATTGCGTCCCGTTCTTGAGGATCCCGCGTTGCCACCCCGGGTGCTTGTTGAGTTGAGCCACCTGGAACCGGCGTTGATCAATCGCTACCATCGCAAATACTTTGTCTCCGCGGATGGGCATTATCGGATCACGGTGGACTCAAAATTGGAGTTCTATCGGGTCCACCGGCATGCCAATCAGTTCCTCAGCCGAAGCACGCTCCCTGAAAGCACGGTCATGGAATTGAAATACTCCGGCGAAACCGCCGCGTTGGATGAACGGATCATGAATTTCTTTCCGTTTCGCGTCACACGCATGTCCAAATACGTGACCGGCCTGGAAGGGGTCGAGGGCTGAGACGGCACCATCGCGCGATGACCACTCGAAAGACGATTCAGATTACTCCCATGGGAATGGGCCTGATCCTGTCGGGGATTCTGGCGATATTGGTGGCCATTTTTTACCAGGATTTCTTCCGCTCGATCCGCGATCCGGAGCTGCTCATCTCTGAAATCATGTCTGTGAATCAATCGACCCTCACAGATGCCGATGGCGATCATTCTGACTGGATCGAAATCTACAATCCAAAGACCCATTCCCAGAATCTCAAAGGCTGGTTCCTCACGGACAACTATCGTCATCCTAAACGCTGGGCGTTTCCCGAACTGGAGCTTGCGCCAGGAGGATTTGTGATCGTGTTCGCATCGGGAAAGGATCGGACAAACCGGCTGGATGATCTTCATGCCAGCTTCAGTTTGAGCGAGGAGGGCGAGTATCTGGCTTTGATCAAGCCGGATGGGAGAACAGTGGCGCATGAGTATCTTCCCAAGTATCCCCGGATGGATGCGGACGTTTCCTTCGGACTGCGGGCAAATCAATTCGCAACCCATGACCGCACCAATGGAAATCAGGGATACCGCAAGCATGCCTTCTTCTCGGCATCAACCCCGGGGCAGACCAATCAATCTGAAATGCTGGGCCGGGTGGTGGACACCAAGTTCAGTCACAATCGCGGCTTTTACACGGAGCCCTTTGCGGTGACGATCACCACTTCAACTCCGGGCGCGGAGATCCGGTTCACCACGGACGGCTCGACTCCAGCGCCTGGAACCGGGACTCGTTACGAAGCGCCGATTCCCATCCATGGAAACACCGTCCTCCGAGCTGCCGCCTTCAAGGGCGCCTACAAGGCAACAGACGTCGATACTCACAGTTATCTTTTTCCTGCGCAGGTGCCGCGGCAAACAGGCGATGGATTTCCAAAGCCATGGGGCGTTCGTAATGAATCTCCCGTCACCGCCGATTACGAGATGGATCCGGAGATTTGCAACAACCCGAAGTATCGGGAACGCCTGATCCGGAGTTTCACAGCCATTCCAACGCTCTCCGTGGTCATGGATCGCGAAGAGTTGTTTGACCCAAAGATCGGAATTTATTCGAACCCGTTGGAGACGGGATCCGAATGGGAGCGCATGGCTTCGATTGAACTGATCCACCCGGATGGAGCTCGTGGGTTTCACGTGAATTGCGGAGTTCGAATCCAGGGAGGATGGAGTCGGCGGCCGGAGGAGAGTCCAAAGCACTCGTTACGACTCGAGTTCAAGCAACGTTACGGATGGTCGCAACTGAACCACCCTTTGTTCGGCGGAAGCGGACCGGGCAAGTTCAAGTCCCTGATCCTGCGCGCCGGCAGCAATAATAGTTGGCTGCACTGGAGTTCCGCCGAACGCCGGCGGGGGGATCTGGTTCGCGATCAATTCATGCGTGATTCGCTCCGTGACGTCGGCGAGTTGTCTTCGCGCGGGGCTTTTTTTCATCTCTATCTCAACGGCTTTTACTGGGGCATTTACAACGCCAGCGAGCGCCCTGATCAATCATTCCTCGCCGGGCACTTGGGAGGCGCTCCCGAGGAGTTTGAAAGTCGCAACGGTTCCAACATCCTCATGGGAGACGAGCAGGTGTGGAACCGCATCTTCGAACTGGCCAACGCAGGCCTCGAAGATTCCGGACGATACGACGAGTTGAAAAACCTTGTGGATGTCGAACGGTTTTCCAACTTCATGCTCGTGCAGATTTACGGTGGAACCTCCGATTGGGATGCCGCCTCCAATTGGTACGCCGGGCGGCGAATAAAACCGGCCCGCAAGTACCAATTCTACATTTGGGACAGCGAACGCAGTTTGGAGGAGACCAACACCAACATCCTCGGCGTGGATGATGACCGATCGCCGACCCGGTTGTTTCAAGCGCTCAGGAAGAACCCGGCATTTCAGGCAACATTCCGCAAGATTGCAGGCAGGCATCTCGGAGTGAGCGGCGCACTCTCACCCAAGATGACACGGGAGCGCTTCCAGAGATTGGCGGAAGTGATCCGGCCCGCGATTGTGGCCGAATCTGCCAGATGGGGTGATTATCGCCGTGACGTGCATCCGTACAAGGAAGGACCTTACGAACTCTACACCGTGGATGATCATTGGCAGCCGGAGGTTGATCGTTTGCTCAATTCCTATTTCCCCGCGCGAACGGCTGAGGTCATCAGGCAATTGAAGGAAGCCAGCCTTTACTGACCTTGAAAAAGTATCCGAAGGCAGTAAGCAATTGAGCACAAGCGCGGCCTTGCCGGGCACACAACTCGTCCACATAATTTAATTCAACCGACCTAAAGAGAGAACAACTATGTCATCCGAATCCAAATGCCCGTTCAACCATGGTGCCACCGCACCTGCCACCACCAACCGCGATTGGTGGCCAAAACAGTTGAAACTCGAACTCCTCCAGCAGCACTCCTCCAAGTCCAATCCCATGGGCAAGGATTTCAACTACGCCAGAGAGTTCAAGAGTCTCGACCTCGCGGCGGTGAAGAAGGATCTCGCGGCCGTCATGACGCAGTCGCAGGCCTGGTGGCCCGCCGACTACGGCCACTATGGGCCTTTCTTC
>SXGT01674978.1_pt1 | contig 20877 bp, 20 predicted proteins | sample 3176221 | NCBI WGS metagenome assembly SXGT01 (sample SAMN11356862, study PRJNA531348) | freshwater metagenome | isolation source: freshwater sample F1-120 | place: China: Fuxian Lake, Yuxi | collected 2017-12-25
GCCTTGCGGGCCGCCCACGACAAAGCGGCCTGTGGGATTGATCAGGTACTTGATTTCACCCTTGATCAGTTCCGCTGGCAGAACCGGCTTGATGATGTCTTCCACTACTGCTTCGTAGATGGTTTCGTTGGAGACGTCGGCGGCGTGCTGGGTAGAGATCAGGATGGTGTCGATGGCTTCCGGTTTGCCGTTGACATAACGGATGGTCACCTGGCTTTTGGCATCGGGACGCAACCAGGATAAATGGCCGGTGTGACGCAAATGGGCCTGACGCTCCATCAGGCGGTGGGCCAGGTAAATGGGCAGGGGCATCAAGACCGGGGTTTCGTTACAGGCATAACCGAACATCAGGCCCTGATCACCAGCTCCCTGATCCAGATTGTCGTCAAAGGCGCGATCGACACCCTGGGCGATATCGGGTGACTGCTTTTCGTAGGTGACCAGGACGGCACAACCCTTGTAGTCGATGCCGGATTCGGTGTTGTCGTAACCAATGCGCTTGATGGTATCGCGGGCAATGCCGATGTAATCGATATTGGCCGTGGTAGTGATTTCACCCGCCAGAACGACCATGCCGGTGCTGCACAGGGTTTCAGCGGCTACCCGGGCATATTTGTCTTCGGTCAGGATGGCATCAAGGATGGAATCGGAAATCTGGTCGGCGACCTTGTCAGGATGCCCTTCAGACACCGATTCCGAGGTAAAAAGATAGGCGTTGCTCACAGCAGGAATGACCTCGAATCTGAAAAAGGAATGGGGTGTCACCAGGACGACCCCGGTAAATCAGCGCAGCCCCTCCTAGGGGGGGCGTAAACGCCGAGGCGGGATTATACCAAAGGTCAAAGGCAGAAGGCTGATTTCATCATCGTATGAGTTGGGTCAGTTCAGTGATGCTGCGGGGAAAGTCTATGGCTTCCTCCACGTTCTGGCGCAGGAAATTCATGATGTCGGGATTCAGGTTAATGGCTTCGTCGATGCGGGGATCGGCCCCCCGCTGATAAGCCCCTACGCTGATGAGATCGCGGTTTTGCTGGTAAAGGGAATAGACCTGTTTCAGTTTGCGGGCCGAGGCCAGGTGCCTGGCATCCACGATGTCGGTCATCACCCGACTGACCGATGCTTCGATATCGATGGCCGGGTAATGGCCGGAATCGGCCAGGGTGCGGGACAGCACGATATGGCCGTCGAGTATACCCCGGGCCGCATCGGCTACCGGGTCGTTGGTGTCGTCGCCTTCGGCCAGTACCGTGTAGAACGCAGTGATCGAACCGCCTTCCTCGTCGCCATTGCCGGCTCGTTCTACCAGTTGTGGAATCTTGGCGAAAACCGAAGGCGGATAGCCGTTGGTGGCCGGCGGTTCATCGATGGCCAGGGCGATTTCGCGCTGGGCCTGGGCAAAACGACTGAGTGAATCCATCAGCAACAGCACATTGAGTCCTTCGTTACGGAAAAACTCGGCAATACTGGTGGCGAGCATGGCACCGTGCAGACGCATGAGCGGCGGGTAATCAGCCGGTGAGGCCACTACCACGGCTCGCCGTCGCCCCTCCTCGCCCAGAATTTTCTGTACGAATTCGTTGACTTCGCGACCCCGTTCACCGATTAACCCCACGACCACCACGTCGGCACTGGTGTAGCGGGTCATCATGCCCAGCAACATGCTCTTGCCCACACCGGTGCCTGCAAACAGCCCCAGTCGCTGACCGCGCCCTACGGTCAACAGGGCGTTAATGGCACGTACCCCCACATCCAGTGGTGCGTGGATGGGCTTGCGGGTCAGGGGATTGATGATGGCTCCGGTCAGGGAAACCTTGTGATCGGAAATAACCGGTCCCTTGCCATCCAGGGGTTTGCCCGACCCATCAATGACCCGCCCCAAAAGGTTCATGCCGACCGGTACGGTAGAGCCATGGCTGAGCGGGGTCACCCGGCAACCGGGTTCCAGTCCCTGAATGTTGCCGGTGGGCATCAAAAACAGCCGTTCCCCGGAAAATCCCACCACCTCGGCTTCCACCCGTTTGCCGGTGGCCGTGCTGACCACGCAGCGGGCTCCGATGGGAGCCCTGCACCCCACGGCTTCCAGTGTCAAACCCACCATACGGCTGAGCTTCCCGGCCACGACCGGAGGCGAACGTTCTGCCACGCGCTGGCGGTATGTGGTCAGTTGTTCGAACCAGCGGGCATTGTGGGTTTCCCGGTTGTTGGAAGAGATCATACGTTTCGGTATCGTCAGGGTGAATAAGGATTTGGGGCGCGGTGAGCCTTGGTCATCGAACAGCCCAATCGTAGCCTCGATGTAGCGAAGCGAAATCGAAGGTTTACGGTGGTGGATGCGATGATACAAGCCAGACTGGCCAGTCGAAGACGTTCATTTTTGGACTGAAGGATGATCAAGGCCGCGCGGTGATACGACGGTGCCGTTGCATGGAACCATTTTTGATCAACACTCGACCGACTGGCAAGCCCCCTCGATGCATCTTGACGTAGCCGACCGGAACCTCAAGAATGAAGCCCCATTTTGCGGAAGCCAGACGATTCCATATCACCCATGTCACATCCCAAGACCAGGCGTTTCTGATGGTGGCCAGAACATCCGTCTCCCCCGCCCGGAGCAAAAAGAAAGGCAGCCGGGCAAGAACCACCGGAAGGTCGCGTGCCCTTAACGCATTGCCGCTGACGCAACGAGTCGCGCTTTACTGCGCCGAAGTCATGGCTTTGCTGGGGACGGCTTGGGTGCTGGTCGTGGCTCTCCTGGGCTATTCGGCTGCCTGGTTTACCCGGGGCGATACCGAAACCCATCTGCTGCCCTTTGCCGGAACCGTGCTGGCATTGGGATTGTCGGCATCCATTGTTCTCAAAGGATGGCTGTGGCTCCGCAAAAAACTGATACCGCGATCCATTTATCTGCCCTGCATCCTGGCCACCGGTATTGCTGCCATTGCGGCCGGCTACGCCAGCCAGGACGCGTTTCACAGCCAGATGAGCAGCCTGAAAACACTGCTGGGTGGCATGCGGGAAGCGGAACGGACAACGCTGGCGCATCAGGTTTTTGCGACCTACCGTCGATCCGATCTGAATGCCGTTCAGCGGGTACTGGATCGTTCGCTGGTGTATTGGCCTACCGTGCGGGAAGTGGCGCAGGTTTTTGAGGTGGATCCGGAAATCATGATTGGTGTCGGGGCTACCGAGTCCTCTTTTTATCCCAGGGACAGCAAGGATGGGGGGTATGGGTTGTTTCAGATCACCTCACCGCCCCGGGCTGCGATTGATCAGGTCAGAAAACACTTTAGGGTAGGACAACTCGACAAACTGAATCAGCGTCATAACACCTGGCTGGCGGCAGCCAGCCTCAGGCATTACCTCAGGGAGATGGGTGGGGACCTGTTTCTGGGCTTGCTGGCCTATAACATAGGCCCGCGCAATGGGGGGCTGCTGTCGATCATGAACCAGTACGGTGCCAAGGATTTCATTACCATCCAGCCCTATCTCAGGAATCTGCCCCGGGATTATCCCATTCGGGTGCTGACTTCGGCACTGGCCTTCCGCCTGTGGCAGCACGAAGGCAAACTACCGCACTACGAAGAAGGAGACTGGGCGACCCGGATACAGGAAATCGGCATTCCCGGCCTCAAATCGGGTCGACCCCGTTTGCCGGATCGGGTCAGCCCCGCTTCATGACCCGCTGTTTTTCCCGTTGCCAGTCCTTGTCTTTCTCACTGGCCCGTTTATCGTGTAATTGCTTGCCCTTGGCCAGGCCGATTTCCAGTTTGGCCCGACCTTTCTTCCAGTAAAGTGAGAGGGGGATCAGGGTATACCCCTTACGCTCGACGCTGCCGATGAGTCTCGACAATTCCCGTTTGTGCAGTAATAACTTCCGGGTTCTCAGGGGATCGGGCACGATATGGGTCGAAGCCGAAGACAGGGGCGAAAAGTGGGCACCGAGCAACCAGGCCTCACCCTTCTTGAGTATCACGTAACTCTCCTTCAACTGTGCCCTGAGTGCCCTGAGGCTTTTGATCTCCCAGCCCAGTAACACCAGACCCGCCTCCAGGCGTTCCTCGATGAAATACTCGTGGGTGGCCTGCCTGTTTTGGGCGATGGTAGAACCGCCACCACCCTGTTCCTTCTTTTTCTTTGTTGCCATGGATGAAACCAGAACCTTGCTGTAGGGGTTGGAAAACGGGGCATTTTACTGCATCCTTGCCGACTTGATACCTGTTAATCCGGAGTCGACATGAAACAAGAAGAAGATCGTTTGATACACGGCCAGTGGTCGTCCCGCGTGGCCTTCATCCTGGCGGCCAGCGGGTCTGCCATAGGCCTGGGCAATATCTGGAAATTTCCTTATCTAGTGGGCGAAAACGGTGGCGGTGCCTTCGTTTTGGTCTATCTGCTTTGCGTCGTGGCCATCGGTGTTCCCATCATGATGGCGGAAACCCTGCTGGGCCGTAAAGGTCGGCGCAGTCCCATCAACACCATGCTGAATCTGGCGACCGAAGCCGGAGCTACCAAGCTGTGGGGTTATGTCGGCTGGTTGGGGGTTCTGGCCGGTTTTCTGATCCTCTCCTATTACTCGGTAATAGCCGGTTGGTCCATGGCCTATATCGTCAAGATGAGTTCCGGTTTCATGGAGCAGGTGGATGCGGAAAAAGCCCGCAGTCTGTTTCAGGGGTTACAGGGCAGTTCGGAGATGCAGTTCATCTGGCACACCCTGTTCATGCTAGCCACCCTGATCATCGTCAGTCGGGGTGTCAACCGTGGACTGGAGACCGCGACCCGCTACCTGATGCCGCTGTTGTTCATCATGATCGTAGCCCTCGACATTTACGCCCTGGGGTCGGAAGGGGCTGGATCGGGTCTGGCCTTTTTGTTCAAACCGGATTTCAGCCGGTTGAGCGGTGAAAGCCTGATGATTGCCCTGGGACAAGCCTTTTTCTCGCTGGGACTGGGGATGGGAGCCATCATGATGTATGGCTCGTATTTACCGAACGGGGTCTCGATTACCCGCTCTTCCCTGATCGTGGCCGGTGCCGACACCCTGATGGCCTTGTTGGCCGGTGTGGCCATCTTTCCCATCGTGTTCACTCACCATCTCTCGCCGGGTATGGGGCCAGGACTGATTTTTGAAACCCTGCCCATCGCCTTCGGCAAGATGCCCGGTGGCCATTTGTTCGGTACGGTTTTCTTTATCCTGGTGTTTTTTGCTGCCATCACTTCAGCCATCGCCCTGCTTGAACCGGCCGTCGCCTGGTTGTATGAGAATCGGGGCATGAGCCGGGAAGCGGCTACTCTCTGGAGTGGTTTTGCCTGCTGGTGCCTGGGACTGGGGACGATTCAATCGTTCACCAACCCGGCTGGCTGGAGCTTCGCCGGTAAAAGTTTTTTCGAGTGGCTCGATTTTCTGACGGCGGATCTGATGCTTCCCATCGGCGGTATCCTGATTGCGGTATTCGCTGGCTGGGTACTCAAGCCCGCCGCTACGGAGCAGGAACTGGCACTCGGTCATCGCTACCCTCTCTGGTACAACGCCATACGTTACGGTGCCCCGGTTGCGGTGGGATTGATACTATTGCGGGGCGTGGGGGGAATGTAGCCCGTGCCGTATCAGGTTGCAGTGACCAGGGGGGATTGATCCAGGCTGGTGATCTTGCCTGCCTTGGGGTTGCGGGGAATGGTCGGTACGAACTTGAAGACAGCACCGCCATCGGCATCGGCTGCATCGGTGCCGGGACGCAGTTCGTCACCGAAATAAACCACGCCATTGGGATAAACATGCAGACCTTCCCAGGACAGGGTTGCCAGCGCATTGCGCCAGGCCACTTGTCCGGAGACCGGTTTGCCACTGGCATCGGTAAAACCATTGCCGTTACGGGCGACCACCGAGACATCCGTCGTGGGAATGGGTAGGGGGTGAACGGTTACGTTTGAATCAGGTTCCCGCACCCGGTTCGAAGCCGTGCACCTTGGCGCGGGGTGTGAATGCCGGGACTGACCAGGGCGTTGTGGTGCTTCCGGCCAAATGACCCGCCAGCCAGAGAGCCTGCTGACGTACCGGCATGACGTAGGCGTAAATCGCACCGTCTGCACATTCGGCGACATCGCCCAGGGCGTAAATAGAGGGATGACTGGTGGTTAAAAATTCATCGACCCGAATGCCTCGTCCGGTGGTCAGCCCGGCCCGGGCCGCCAGTTCAATGCGGGGTTTGAATCCGCATGCCACAATGACGCCGTTGAATCCGGTCACGGTGGTATTGTCCAGCTTCACACCAAAATGTGGCCCCGCCTGCACTACCCCCTGTACCGCCACCGGCAATTGCACCGTAATGCCCTGGCTGCGCAGTACGGTCAGCAAGCGGGTGGAGTCGTCTTCACTCAATTGACGCTCCATCAAGCGGGGCTGGGCATGAAACAGGACGACGGCATCGCCGGCCCTGGCCAGGTCAGCCGCGACTTCGCAACCGATGAGTCCCCCGCCAATCAGTGCCCAACGGGGTGTTTGCTCCTGATCGAGGCACTGTTGTCGTACATGGCGAAGTCCGATGAGATCATCCAGGCTGTTCACCACCCAGACCTTACCGCTTTCAGGCTGAAAAGCGGGAGGAATGAAGGCTTCCGAGCCAGTGGCCAGTACCAGACGATCATAAGTCAGCGTTTCGCTGGCCGCTCCCTGCAACAGGGTCAGGGTATGCTGCCCGGGTTGCAGGCTCAGCACCTCTGCGCCGTCGCGGATGCCGATGCCGCTGGCCCTGAGGGCAGCAAAGCTTTTGATGATGATCCGACTTTCCACGTCATCCCGTGAAAATCCGTGTGATAACAGGGGGCGGGCATAATAGCCGTGGGTTTCCCGGGTCACGACGGTGATCGCCGTATCGGGTTTGAGTTTATGCAGGGTTTCAGCCAGTGTGATGCCGGCCAACCCGGAGCCTACGATGATGACGTGCATGTCTTCACCCTGCCAGTGGGCGTATGCCCACGCTGGCCCGGACGGCCTTCATCAGGGGAATGCTGTGGGTACGGGCGCGGGCAGCTCCCTCCTTCAGGGCCTGTTCGATTTTTTCCGGGGCTTGCAGTAAGGCTTCATAGCGTTCACGCGGAGCTGCCAGGTGATCATTCAGGTATTCAAACAGCCGGTTTTTCATTTCACCCCAGGCAATGCCGGCGGCGTAATCGGCCCGCAGGGCTTCGCTGTCCTGGCGGGTGGCAAAGGCCTTGTAGATACCAAACAGGGTGCAAGTGTCAGGGTCCTTGGGCTCACCGGGTTGCAGGGAGTTGGTCTTGATTTTCATGATGAGTTTGCGCAGTGACTTTTCCGGGGCGAACAACGGAATGGTGTTATCGTAACTCTTGCTCATTTTTCGGCCATCCAGCCCGCACAGGGTGGCGGTATCTTCACTGACTACCGCCTCCGGCAATACGAAGTGTTCACCGTAAATATGATTGAAGCGACCGGCAATATCACGCGCCATTTCGATGTGCTGAATCTGATCCTTGCCCACCGGTACCCGTTTGGCCTTGAACAGCAGGATATCAGCGGCCATCAGGATGGGGTAATTGAACAGGCCCATGGTAATGCCCTTGTCAGGATCGGTTTCGCCGCTGTCTTCATTGGCTTGCACGGCGGCCTTGTAGGCATGGGCGCGGTTCATCAGTCCCTTGGCGGTAACACAGTTCAGCAGCCAGGCCAGTTCGGCAATTTCCGGAACGTCGGACTGTCGGTAGAACACGGCATTGGCGGTATCCAGTCCCAGGGCCAGCCAGGTCGCAGCAATTTCCAGGGTGGATTGCCTGACCCGTTCCGGTTCCTGACACTTGATGAGGGCGTGATAATCAGCCAGAAAATAAAAGGGCAGGACGTGCTGATCATGGCTGGACTCGATGGCCGGGCGGATGGCCCCGACGTAGTTACCCAGGTGAGGCGTTCCCGTGGTGGTAATGCCGGTCAATACGATGGTGGAGGCGGTCATGATGATCCCTTGCGTGAAAAAATGGGCGCAATATGGCACAAAAGCTGACGAGTGCCAACCAGGATGCCGCTGGAAATCAGCAATTCTCAATTATGGCGAAATTTAGCCCTTTTGACCCACCGAGACGGGATGGGGGACATCGATCGGTTTTGTGTCGCTGTCGCGACGGGGGTTTGAATCGGGTTCCCGCACCCGAAGGCGGGATACTTTTCTTTGGCAAGTCCTGCAGAAAAGTACCCAAAAGAAAAGACACCCGGCCCGCTTGATGTAACCGGAACGCCCTTGGCGGGTGCCTGTGCCGCCAACCGTCTGGCCATATTGATACCCTGCCATCGGGTCATCCGTAGTGATGGCGGTTTGGGCGGTTATCGTTGGGGTGTCGCCTGGAAACAGGCTTTGCTGGCGCGGGAGCGTGCGTTTATCAAGGGGTAGTGCGGGATGACATTCCGTCTGGAGCGGTGGTCATCCCGCGAGGAGCAGGGTTAGCCCCTGTTTTTGAACTGTCCGTAAACGGTTTGCAGCCAGGCCAATACCAGATTCAATCCCTGTCGGGTTTGATTGAGCAGGTAACCCATGACTTCACCCTGACTCATGCCCTGAAAGCGTTTGCGGTATCCCTGGATCACCCAGGGGGTGCCGAAGGCTCCCAACAGTATGCCGAACAGGGAGGTGGCCGGGAACGCAGTGGGGGACGAGGCGGTTGTACTGGATGGCGTCGTGGAGGGGGGGGTCTGGGCTGCGGGTATCGGCTTGACCGACGCAGTTTCCACGGCCGTTGTCACCGGAGCAGAATAATCGTCCTGGATGACTTTCTCAGTCAGGCCGGGGATACTGGGGAACGGGGTACTGCCGTTGCCCACGACCAACTGGCCTTTCATGCCTTTCTCCATGTGTTGGGCCATGTCGCAGTGAACCAGGTAGGTTCTGTCTTCCCTGGGCAGGATCAGGGTACCGCTGATTTTGGCAGGGCCGGTCACTTCGAGGTGAAACATGCCCTTGTCATACATGAATTTGGGCAGGCCGTGCATCATCCACTGGTGGCGGATATTGTCTTCGTTGATGAAGTTGACAGTCAGGCGGGCACAGGGCTTGACCTTCCATTCCTGCTGGTCGAACGCGAACATGGTGCCGGGAAACTGCCGGGCATATTTGTGCCCGGCGTGTACCGTGATCTGGGCATCTTCGCTGATGCGATCACATCCGGCCGGTAGTTTGTCCTTGTTCTGACCCATGATCATGCCGCCATCCATATCCATCAGGTGGCCATCGCCGTGATCCATCAGTCGATTGTGTTCGACGATGTTGGCCGGGCTTGCGGCAGCCAGGGCGAACGGACTGACCAGTACCGTACTCAACAAAAGTAGTTTAATTGCGTGTGTCATGGCGTTTTCCCTCTCAAGGTCTGGCCTTGAACTGTGAAATCAACTGATTGAAGTAACCCAGCAGATTGGCACGCCAGGCATAGACACCGTAGGCGGCAATGCCGAGCAACAGACCGGAGAATAGCCCGCCCAAAGGATTGTTGCCGTCGGCAGCCATTGGCGCGGCACTGACGCTGGCTGGTTGGCGGGGGGCCGTAGCGGCGGGTGAGTTCGGTCTCATGCCGGCAGGTTCGCCCAGGCTGTTCCAGTCATCCATGTAGTTCTGCCATACCGGAATTTTGCGCTCCCAGAAGGCTTTGGTGAAATAAGGTTTGAGGTCCATGCCATGGGTACCGGGGGTGCCGTTTTCCTCCAGATAATTCTTGTAGACGATCAGGCTGATGCTGCCACCCTCTCCCATTCCGTTGGTGGTAAAAGCCTTCTCAACATGGTCATGAAACATCCAGATGCCGGAACCAAAGCTGTGGAGACCATCGTCGGTCGTATTCAGGGCCAGGTCCAGACGTTGGGCCGGTGCCAGCATGTAGACATCACGGGTCACCTGGGCCTGTGGGTTTTGCTCCACCCCGTCATAGTGGGTTTCGGTAGCCTTGTGACCGTGAGCGTGCAGGGCCATGGTTTCGGTATGGCCATTCAACACCCTGAGTTTGACCTTCTCATTCTGATTGACCGTAATCAGTGATTCGCGCAGGGTATAGGGAAAGGCCCGACCATTCATGATGTAGTAGTCGTCCGTGGCATCGGTGATGTCGTAGTCCTGGTTCATGGCCTTGGCGATCAGGCGGGGATCGTTGGCCGATTGCGGCAAGGCATGCAATTCCTTGTCGATGGACTGGTAATGAATGTCATACTCCTGGGTGTATTTTTCCAGTACGGCGGCCGAGGGATGCCGCACCTGCCCGGCTCCCACGTTGAAGGTCTGCACCCAGTTGTTGGGACGGTTTTCTTCCACGATGAACATGCCGGCCAATCCCATGGGGATATGCGTATGCGGCTGAACATGGCAGTGGTAGTACATGGTGCCGGGTTGACGTGGCCGGATGACATAGGTTTTGCTTTGGCCGGGCATAATGTCCATCTGGCTGGTCTGGCCTACGCCGTCATTGCCCTCACCACTGTGATCCATGAAGGGGTGATCGACACCGTGCAGGTGTATCGAGTGCGGAAAGTAATGGGTATTCTCGACTACCAGCCAAACCACATCGCCCTGTTCTACCCGGATGGGGGCCGAGGGCATGCGAATCAGCGGGTTGGCTTCCACGCTGGCAAAACTGCGGGTGGACATGTCGCGGCTCTTGGGCGCGAATACCCAGAAGCTGGGCTGTATGCCCGGCGCGATGTCAAACGTGGGTACCACCCCCTGGAAGTCCGGCGAATGACCGTTCAGTTCGAGACTTTCCAGTTTGATGATGATGTGATCGGGGTCGCCGTCCTTGTCCATGTCGTTGGTCATGGTGATGGCATCGGCGGCCAGATTGGAGGTATCCATGAGGGTCTGCATCGAGACATTGTTGGTGCCCTTGACAAAGGCCGCAATATCGGCCGGATTGTCCGGGTTACAGAGCCTGGATTCCTGAATGCTGACACCCTCCAGCACCTGGGCTTTGCGCCATTCCTGCGGCGCACCGCTGTTGCAGAAGGGTTCTGCTTCGCCCAGTTCGATTTGGGTGCTGGGAGGGGGTGTGGTGACGGCTGAGGTCGCCATGGAAGCCGTCAGGGCGGCGAATCCCAACCAGAGGGCCAGGGGGGGTGTACGCATGGTTTTGTACCGTATGGGATTGAATTGAATGGAACCTGGATGTCACGCCAGGGCGATACACGGGCAGGTTGACAGCCAGTACTGCGTGATGGGTGTCCTGATGGTGCAGGATGACGGGGTTGATCTACAACAAACCCCGGTGGGTCGTGACTCACCGGGGTTTTGGTCTGATGATCTCGCTGTCCGGTTCGCCCCACTATCTGGGGGGTGAACCGGCAAAAGCAAGGGAGTCGATCACGAAGAAGGGCTCATCAGGCTGATTTTTTGCTCAGAATCTTGTCCACCACACCCTTGAAGCCAGCATTGGACAGGTAAACGATATAACCGATCGCACCCAGGACTACGACGATGATGAACCACGTAGTAGCCGATATCCCGGTTTGTGCCGTGCCGACCTTGAAAGGGATGTGGGCGTCGATTTTCTGACCGTTATTGACCAGGGTCACATGCGCCAGATAGGCACTGGGTTCGGTGAAGTTGATGGTGGTGTTGGCTGAGCCGGTAGAGTAGGTCGATGGTTCCTTGTAGAAAACCCGGGTGCCTTCCGGCTCCTTGGTGATCTCGAATTCGACCGTCATGTTACGGAGAGCCTTGCCTTCATAGTCGAACACGATGGTGGTCGATCCCGTTTCCGGTATGGAACCACAGTACTCCGTGGTGCCCGTCAATTGGGGTTGATAAGCGGTGAAGTGTACCCAGTACGAACCAACCGGTATGCGGCATGAATCCGCGTCGACGCCACTGGCACCACCGTGGGCCCAGACCGACGCGGGAACGAGGAACGCAAGGAACAGGCTGAATGCGATCAGCCAGCGCTGGATAAATCTATGGTTGTGCATATTTCTTCCCTCTCTGATTTGGAGTTTTGGAATTTGTAATGATTGTTGTGTCGTGCCGATGATGGCCTTGATATCCGGAAACTGTCCCCGATGCGGGTCGTGACGAACCGGTGCATTAAAGGACGCGGCGAATATACAGAACGCATAGACCTTGCACAATGGTTTCAGTTTCACCGTAATTTCGATGCCGCGAAGCGAAATCGGGGAATTGTCCCTTATTACGTAGCGGGTTTGCCCGGGACCGTCCTGAGCAACTCATCCAGTTGGCCGCGACGATCCAGTGCCGACAGATCGTCATACCCGCCAACATGAGTGTCGCCAATAAAAATTTGCGGTACGGTGCGCCGCCGGGTGATGCGCATCATTTCTTCCCGCAAGTCGGGATCCAGATCGACCCTCCGCTTTTCCAGGTCTTTTACCCCTTTCTTGAGCAGGAGTCTCTCTGCCATCACGCAGAAGGGGCAGATTTCTGTACAATACATGACAACTTTAGGCATGGAACTCCGAACTGATGTTGTAGAAACGTAAGGGATTCAATTATACATGCCCAATAATAACCCTACTAAACCTGTTCCATGACAATCGATCGTCGTTTTATTTCCCTGGGCATCGCCGTATTAACGGTATCCGATAGCCGTACCCTTGCAAATGACATATCCGGTCAAACCCTTGTGGATCGCCTGATTACAGCGGGACACCGTCTGGTGGATCGCCAGATCGTACCGGATGACATTTACCGGATTCGGGCCATTGTTTCGAGCTGGATCGTGGAGCCTGAGGTGCAGGTTATCCTGACTACGGGAGGAACCGGGGTTACCGGCAGGGACGGAACCCCCGAAGCGGTGTCTGTCTTGTTCGACAAAACCCTGGACGGTTTTGGCGAAATGTTCCGTAGCCTGTCCTATCAGGAGATTGGAACCTCGACCCTGCAGTCGCGTGCCCTGGCGGGAGTAGCCAACGGAACTTACCTGTTTTGCCTGCCCGGATCATCCAGTGCCTGCCGCACCGGCTGGGATTTGCTCATCGCCACCCAACTGGATTTTCGTACCCGCCCCTGCAATCTGGTGGAACTGATGCCGCGTTTGCTGGAACGCTGAGAGGGGGTCCGGATGGTGTGGTTCACTGCAAGATGTCCTGATTCGCCTGAAACCAGATCAGCGTCTTTTTAACCGCCTTGACTACTGCCCGGGGAGTAATGGTGGCCCCGGCAAACTGATCAAAATCGCCACCATCCCGTTTGACCGCCCAGCGGGAAGCCGGAGGATCGCTGAGCGACCGCCCGGCAAATCCCTGCATCCAGTCTGATCGGGTCAGGTCTATCCGGTCTCCAAGACCGGGTGTTTCCCGGTGAGAGATCACCCTGACGCCCCGTAAACGGCCATCCGCTGCGATGACGATCAGAAGGTGGATGGGGCCGTTGTAGCCCTCGTAGCTGATCGTCTCCGCAATCAATGCCACCGGTTGCTGACCGTGCCGAACCGGATAAACCCAAACCGGAACGTCCCCCGGTTTGAGGTCGGCTGAGGACTGCATTTCCCTGTTTACCAAATCGTTCCCGGGCATTTCTTCGGGCAGTACCGTCTGGATGTGTTGTATCAGGGCATTCGTTTCCCGTCTTGAGACAAGGGGCTCGGTACACCCGTGTATCAGCGTGAGCAAACCGAGTCCAAGGCCCGTTGCACAACCCAGCTGGATACCCGCCCTCATCAAATCGGGATGAGATTTCATGATCGGGTTCCATAGACTCTCGGTCGGGTATAACGATCGAGGGTTGGCACAGTAAAGTTCATGAGCAGGATGGCAAACGCTACCCCATCGGCATAAGAGCCCGTCAGGCGGATGATGGCCACGATCACACCGGCTCCGCCGGCATAAATCCAGCGTCCGCGCGGTGTGGTGGCTGCGGTGACCGGATCCGTGGCGATGAAAAAGGCACCCAGCTGGGTTGCTCCGGCGGACAACTGGAACAACGGAGTAGGATAATGCTGCGGTTCTGCGAGATAGGCGATCAGGCTGATTGTCAGCAATCCGCCGAGAAAACCAAGGGGGATACGCCAATCGATCAGCCGTTGCGATAACAGCCACAGTCCGCCCAGCAGGAATCCCAGGTTTACCCAGACCTGATTCGGCGCAACCGGGTCAAAGTGGGGTAGCAAGCCGGATTCGCGGGTTTGCGCCCACTGCGTTTTGACGGCATCCAGGGGTGTTGCCCCGGTCAGGCCATCGAAGGATGAGAGACCCAGTATGAGGCGACCGGTATCAACCATATCCCGGGGAGCCAGAGGCCAGGTTGTCATGATTCGCGGAAAAGAGACCAGCAGTACGGCATAGGCCACCATGGCCGGATTAAAGAGGTTATGACCCAACCCACCGTATAAGTGCTTGGCCAGTACAATGGCCAGTATCGCACCCGTTACCGTAACCCACCAGGGCGTCAGTGGCGGCAGGGACAAAGCCAGTAAAACGGCTGTGAGCATGGCACTGCCATCCCGCAGTGTCGGCAGGGTCGGGCGACCCCGAATGATCATTACCAATGCCTCACAGCCCCATGCCGTCATCAGGGCGATAAAAAGCTGAAACAGCAGCCCCCATCCCCACTGCCAGCCCATTATCAGGCCGCCCGGCAACAAAGCCAGCGAAACCCTGAACATCAGGTCATCAAGACGGGGACGGAACCTTGGATAAGGCCCGAACGCCATCAATGACGGCATCACGACGGGTCGGGACGATTGCGGTTCACTGCTCACGGCGGGATACACGCTGTGTAGTGCCAAACACAGGGCTGGTCGTCAGATTGGCGGCTCCCAGCCAGTCAGGTTCCAGGGGGATCAAGGTGTAATCACGCTTGATGGCCCTGATGGCATAGGCAAAAGACAACCGGGCCTGTGAGTGTTCCAGGTAGGTGCGGGGTTGCATGATGTATCGGGAGGTACTGAGGTTGAAGCCGGCGTGGAATTCCGCTTCAAACCGCAGCGGAGCCAGCCAGCTCATCAGTTTGTGATGGCTCAGGAAATGCCCCCGCCAGAAAGACGCATATTTGGGCAGGTACTGGAAAACACCTTGCAGGCTCCAGGGGTTGAGACCCAGTACAAAGAGTTTGCCTTCGGGTTTCAGTACCCGTGATACCTCGGCCAGTGTGGCCTGATGATGCCCTTCAAATTCGAGCAGATGGGGCAGGATAACCGTCTCGATACTGGCATTCGGCAGCGGTAACGCGACCGGCAAGGCTCTGACCCAGGCGGTTCGCCACACGGTGCTTTCGGCCACGGTATCCACCAGGATCAGGTTTTTGGCAAAAGCCTCCCCGATGTAGATGGACTCGGAGCCCAGAGGGCCAACTTGTAATGTTTTTTGATTGTAAGTAAGCTTTAATGCCGTTTGGAGGTACGATGCTTCGACGGTCTGCAATATTTGTCCCAGAGTCGAGAGGTTATACCACTCCAGAAATGATTGACGGGGGTAGAAATGCTGCGTCCTGTTCATTGTTATGGTACTGGCGTTAGTGATCTCACAGTGACTTACCCGACTGAAAAGCTGAGGAAAACGAATGAAATGGCAAAAACCGGATAACCGCTTACTCTGCCTCATCCCTGTCATCGCTCTTTCTTTGGGGGCCTGTACACAACAGGGTGCCAGGCTCAAGCATGATGTGAGTTTAACTGATTCTGATGATTCGGGGTTATCGGCGAAAGACAAAAAACAGGAGACGAGTCATTACGCACTGAACGAAGGTCGCTGGCTGGGCAGGAAGGATGCCGTCCCGCATGAGCGTGCAGCCACTGAAAATCTCACCCGGCATGACAATTTGTGGGAGCGTTTGTTCGATCTCTATGACCTGCCACCGATCGAACACGAAGACATAGACCGCGAACTGGAATGGTTCGTCAGCCACCCTACCTACATCGATCGGGTTCAGACGCGGGCGGAGCCTTTCCTGTACTCGATTGTTCGCCAGTTCGAAAAGAACGAAATACCGGGTGAAATTGCCCTGCTTCCCATCATTGAAAGTGCCTTTCAGCCTCATGCCGTATCACCGGCCAACGCTGCCGGAATCTGGCAGTTCATACCCGCTACCGGTCGACGTTATGGTTTGAAACAGAACCGCTCCTACGACGGGCGACGTGATATTTATGCCTCGACCCGTGCGGCCATCAAGTACCTGAAAAAACTGCACCACGAATTCAACGGTGACTGGCTACTGGCACTGGCCGCCTACAATTGTGGCGAAGGGGCCGTGGAGCGGGCAATACAGCGCAATCTGGCCCGTAACAAGCCCACGGATTTCTGGTCGCTCGATCTTCCGGGAGAGACCCGATCCTATGTTCCGCGTCTTCTGGCTGTGGCCAGATTATTCGAGGGAGCCCACCAGTACGGTATCGGTTTACACCCCATTCCCAATGAAGCCCTGTTCAAGCCGGTCAAGGTCAGTACTCAAATCAACCTGGCTTTGGCGGCTGATGCGGCTGATATTTCATTGGATAAGTTACAGGCCCTCAATCCGGGGTTCAGGGACAGGATTGCTGATGCCAATGGCAGCTACCGCCTGTTCATCCCGGCTGAAAAAACGGATGAGTTCAAGAGTGCGCTCTATCGACTGGCGCAAGAAAGTCAAAACCGGGATGGCGGTAAAAACCAGGACAACGCGACCGTAACCCATGATGCTCCACAAACTGCGGCGGCAGACATTGTCGCGTCGCGGAATTCCGCTGAGTCTTTGGTTCGATCGGTCTCCCGGGCTTCCCACCCTCAGGCCAAAGGCATTGAAAAAACGGTGACCGTGGCAGCCCCCCCCATCAAGGGTTCGCGTGACAGCAAACTGGATGACAATTCGGGTAAGCGGTTGACTTACGTTGTGCAACCCGGAGATACGCTGTGGTCCATTGCCAGAAAACACGGGGTGGAAGTCGATCAAGTCAACAAGTGGAATGATTTGTCTGTCCGTAAAGGCATCCGGGACGGTCAGAAACTGGTGCTCTGGGACAAGGATGCCGGCAAAAAACTGACCTTGGCCAATTCGGGTATTCGGGCATCACAATCGATCAGTTACAAGATCAGGGAGGGGGATAGCCTGTTCTCGATTTCCAAACGATTTGGTGTCAGTGTCGCAGATCTGCGCAAGATCAATGGTTCTGAACTGGGTAGAAACGTGCAGCCGGGCAAGAGCATTACCGTTCCCCGGGCCCGGAATTGATGCCGGTTCGCAATGACTCCTGGTCAGGTTATCGCCACAAGCATTACGCCGCTGTTACCCCCTGACTCAACCCAAAAACCTTTCCGGGATTTCCTGAAAATCCCGGGATATCCCAAGACGACTGAACATGAATGACTGGTCAATGGATAAGGGGGATATCTCCCCGGGCATGGAATCGGTAACTTGCCGGATTTATCCGCGAGCCGAACATAACCTGTCGCGCAAAATGGTTAACCCCAGTGCACTGAAAGTGCTGTACCGCCTGCGCGACGAGGGCTACCAGGCTTATCTGGTTGGGGGCTGTGTGCGTGACCTGCTGTTGGGGCGCGAGCCCAAGGATTTCGATGTAGTGACCAATGCCCATCCCGAACAGGTCAGGGATATCTTTCGCAATTGTCGCTTGATCGGTCGACGTTTTCGCCTGGCGCACGTCCATTTTGGCGAAGAAGTCATTGAGGTTGCCACCTTCAGAAGTTTGCAAACCCTGGATGACAGCGATGACCGTGTCGTTGAAAATGGGCTCATCATTCGGGACAACGCCTATGGAACCATTGAGGAAGATGCTTTCCGGCGGGATTTCACGGTCAATGCCCTCTACTACAACATTGCTGATTTTTCAATTGTGGATTATGTCGGTGGCATGACGGATCACCAGGCGGGTTTGCTTCGCTTGATTGGTAATCCGGTAGATCGCTACCGGGAGGATCCCGTCCGGATGCTGAGGGCGATTCGTTTTGCCGTCAAGCTGGGGTTTATTCTTGATCCGCGTTGCGCCTCTCCCATGCCGGTGCTGTCTCATTTGCTCAGGGATATCCCGGCCCATCGCCTGTACGAAGAAGTATTGAAACTTTTTTTGTCCGGGTACGCAGTACAAACTTTCGAGCAGTTGCGACATTACCATTTGTTCCCGGTTCTTTTTCAACAAACCGATGCCTGTCTGGCGCGGGAGGAACAGGGATTTCCTCTCGTGTTTATCATCAAGGCACTCGAAAATACTGACAAGAGAATACTGGACGAAAAAACGATCACGCAGTATTTCCTCTTCGCCGCCTTGCTGTGGGAACCCGTCCGTATGGTCGCCCGAACCAGAATACTGGATGGAGAGGACGAATATCTGGCTTTTCAGGAAGCTGCCAGTATCGTTATTTCCCGGCAACTGAAACGGGTGGCGATTCCACGCGGGGTCATCCAGCAGGCCAGGGATGTCTGGCTTCTGCAGCCGCGCTTTGATGATACGGCAGGTTCCAGGCCATTTCGGTTGTTGGGACATCCCCGATTCCGGGCCGCTTACGATTTCCTGCTGTTGCGGGCCGATGCCGGGGAGGTCGATTCTGAACTGGCTGCCTGGTGGGAACAGTTCGTGGGGGCTGATGATAGTGAGCGTAAAAACATGACCCGTACCCATTCCAGTTCAAGCCAGACCGATCGCCATCGTAAGCGGTACAAGAAAAAATCCGGAGCAGCGAGAAATGCATCCACGGTTACCTGATTTTCACAGTGCCTGTATTGGTTTGGGAAGCAACCTCGGCTCACCGGTTCAGACGCTGCGCTCGGCCCGCCAGGCCATCGCCAATCAGCCGGGGATACGGGAGAAATCGTTTTCCAGCCTGTATCAAAGTGTGCCAATGGGTCCTGCGGATCAACCGGATTATGTCAATGCCGTCATGATCGTGGATACCACTCTGGCACCATTACAACTACTGGATGTTCTACAGGCCATAGAAAATGCCCACGGGCGGGTGCGTCAGGGCGAACGCTGGGGACCCCGCACCCTGGATCTGGATATGCTCCTGTATGACGAACTGGAAATGGACGATATACGGTTGAAACTTCCCCATCCGGGCATGACTGAACGCGAGTTCGTACTTTATCCCCTGGCCGAAATAGCTTCCGCCGATCTGAACATTCCTGGCAAGGGAAACCTGTCTGACTGGCTGGCACGATGTTCCCGTAAAGGGTTGGTGGTTTTGTCGGATGTTTGATCCAACCCGAACCCTGACCATCCCCGCTGTGCAAGCCATGCGGAGTCGTGATGAGAAAATCGTGGCACTCACGGCCTATGACTCCAGTTTTGCCCGGATACTGGATGAAGCAGGTATCGATATCATTTTGGTCGGGGATTCCCTTGGCATGGTGATACAGGGACACGAGACGACCCTGCCGGTTACCGTAGACGACATGATTTACCATACCCGAGCCGTTTCCAGAGGAGTTAATCGGGCTATCGTAGTCGCTGACATGCCCTACCTCAGTTATGGTGGGTGCGAGCAGGCACTCGACACGGCGGCCGGATTGATTCGGGCGGGTGCGCAAATGGTAAAACTCGAAGGTGGGGGCTCCCGGCGTTTGATGATCATCGAGGCACTGGTCGATCAAAACGTGCCGGTCTGTGGTCATCTCGGACTGCTGCCTCAATCGGTGTACCGTATGGGAGGGTTTGTCATGCAGGGGAAAGAGGCCTTGAAGGCACGTGAAATAGTCAATGATGCCCTGTCGTTGCAGAAGGTGGGTGTTAGTTTGCTGATACTTGAAGGCATACCGGCCACACTGGCTTCGGAGATTACCCTTGCCCTGGATATTCCTACGTTGGGCATTGGTGCCGGTCCTGGTTGTAGCGGACAAATTCTGGTGCTGTATGATTTGCTGGGTATTACGCCCGGCAAGCGGCCTCGATTCGCCAAGAATTATCTGACTGACGGTGCCGATATCAGGGCTGCCGTTGAACGCTATGCCGCCGAAGTGCGTTCAGGTTTTTTTCCCGAATCTGTGCACTGGATTTGACCGGCATGCAAATCGTCAGAAAAGCAGCGGAACTTCGTGTCGTGATGGATGGCTGGAAGGCTGAGGGCGATGCAGTCGCCTGGGTTCCTACCATGGGCAACCTGCATGCAGGGCATCTTCATCTGGTCGAGTCGGCAAGGCGACTGGCACGTCGTGTTGTTGTCAGTATCTTCGTGAATCCGTTCCAGTTCGGGCCACATGAGGATTTTGCGGCTTACCCGAGAACACCTGAGGAGGATGCCCGGAAACTCGATACCGTTGGTACCGACTTGCTGTTCACGCCGGACATTACCGAAGTTTACCCTCGCCCGCCGGAGCAAATGAGTTTTGTGGAGGTTCCGGATCTTTCCCATGAGCTGTGTGGCCGTTTTCGTCCGGGTCATTTCAGGGGGGTCGCCACGGTAGTGCTGAAATTGTTCAACATGATTCAGCCGGATTGGGCGGTATTTGGTGCCAAGGATTACCAACAATGGTTGATCGTGAATCGTATGGTGAGCGAACTCAACCTACCGCTGAAATTACACGCTGTAGCCACGCAGCGTGAACCCAGCGGTCTGGCCTTGAGTTCCCGTAATGCCTATCTCAGTGCAGAAGAAAAAGCGAGGGCAGGCAAGCTATACCGGTGTTTGCAGGAAGCAGCGAGGGAATTGGAAGCAGGCAAAGTCGATTACAAGCGTATCGAGGAAAGACAAACCGGTCGGTTAACCGACTGGGGATTTCAAGTGGATTACTTCAGTATACGGCAGGCTGATGATCTGGGCGTGCCGGAATCCGGTTCGACCCGTGTCGTGATACTCGTAGCCGCACGGTTAGGCAAGACCCGCCTGATAGACAATCTGACGGTACAGCGGTAATACGGGTTGGGAAAAAATGGAAGTACAGAGTACTTGTTGTACTCCAGACAGGACTGTGAAATATACAGATCAGGAATGGTTGCGGGGGCTGGATTTGAACCAACGAC
>SXGT01498624.1_pt1 | contig 20872 bp, 20 predicted proteins | sample 3176221 | NCBI WGS metagenome assembly SXGT01 (sample SAMN11356862, study PRJNA531348) | freshwater metagenome | isolation source: freshwater sample F1-120 | place: China: Fuxian Lake, Yuxi | collected 2017-12-25
CCAACGACACGCTGATCAGCGGGCTGAACGCGTCGTACAGCTGGGCGACCTTCACGTCGGTCGGGCCGACCGACGCACGCGACCACAGTTTCGCCGCGGTCGTCCACGCGGGACCCCGCAACGGGTCGTCGCAGAAGTAGTTCGTCATCGTCTGATGCTGACGGGGGAGACCCTGCGCGAACACATCGATCACCGCCGGCTTCTGTCGAAGGTTCCGTGCCCGTTCGCGCGACGTGATCACGACCGCGAGACCACCATCGGTCTCGAGACAGTTGTCGAACAAGCACAATGGTTCGCTGATCCAACGGGCGTCCATGTACTGCTCGCGCGTCAACGGCTTCTCGTACATCGTCGCGTGAGGATTGCGGTTCGCGTGTCGGCGAGCGGCGAGCGCGACGTTCGCCAGATGATCACGAGTCGCGCCGTACTCGTGCATGTATCGCCGCGTCAGCATCGCGATCTCGTCGACCGGCCGCAACAATCCGAACGGGCGGCTCCACTGCGTGTGGTCCGACAGCCGCTCGTTCACCTGCGCCCACGGACGGCTCGCCGCGGACGAGCGCTTGCGGGCCCGCCAGGCCACCGCGACCTCGCACTGGCCCGTCGCGACGGCCATCGCCGCCTGCCCGACGACCCCACACGCGGCACCGCCACCGAAGCCGACCTGACTGAAGAACGTGATGTCGCCGAGGCCCACCGAACGGGCGACGTTCACCTCGCGGAACGGCTCGAGCGTGAAGCTCGCCAAACCGTCGACCTCGCTCGGCGCCACCCCGGCGTCGTCGAGCGCCAACGCAATCGCCTGACACGCGAGCGACAACTCCGAGTCGGGCAACCCCTTCCCGAAGCGCGTCTGCCCAATGCCAACAATGGCCGTGTTTCTGGTCGCGCTCACGAGTTCGCCGCTCCTTGCGAGCTCCCTGCGGACCCTTCGGGCTCCTCCGGTCGCCGCCTGTGCTCGGTCGTGTTCAACTGGCGGTCACCAACCCTTGAACGCGACGGGGCGCTTTTCTCGGAAGCTGCTGACGCCCTCCATGCCGTCGTGGGTCCCGGCATTCAACTCGACCATCATCGCTTCTTCTTCGAGCAGGTCATGGCGCGACAGTTCGGACGCGTCGTGCAGCAGCTTCTTCGCCCAACCAATCGCCTTCGTCGGACCTTGCGCGAGGCGCTCGGCCCATTCGCGCGTCGCCGATTCGAGCTCCGACATCGCAACCACCTTGTTGGCGATCCCGAGGCGCAGCATCTCGTCGGCGGAGAGGTCGTCGCCGAAGAAGATCAGCTCCTTCGCCTTGTGCATGCCGACGACACGCGGCAACAAGTAGGCGACGCCGCCGTCGGGTACCAGACCGCGGCGCACGAACACCTGAATCAGCTTCGAATGCTCCGCCGCAATGACGAGATCGGCCGCGAGCGTGAACATCGAGCCGCCGCCCGCCGCCGTTCCGTTCAAAGCGACGATGATCGGCTTCTCACAATCGAGCATCGCCTGCATCAGCGTCTGGAATCCGCGCCGCATCATGTCGATACCCGTCCCGACCACCCGATCGGGAGCCCCTTCGGGTTGCGGAGGCGTCGGGGGTCGAATCCCGAGGTCCGCGCCGGTGCAGAAATGGCGCTCGCCGGCGGCGGTCAGCACCACCGCCCGCACGCGAAGGTCGACGTGCGCGTCGCGAAACGTTTGGATCAGACGATCACGAACGTAGAACGGAATCGCGTTGCCCGACTCGGCTCGGTTGATCGTGACCCACAACACGCCGTTCTCGATGCGCGTGGGCAGCTCGGCCTCGGCACGCGCACCCCAATCCTCGGACTCGCTCATGATCTCCTCACGACCAGTGCATCCAGTGCGACCGCACCGCGGCGGCGCACGACCAATGGGTTGATATCGACTTCGGTGACGTCGTCCGCGAGGTCGATCGCGAGCCGCTGTACCTTCATGATCACATCGACGAGCGCATTCTCATCGACGGCGTCTCGACCGCGCACACCGTGGAGCAACGCCCGTCCCCGCAGCGAGTCGATCATGCGTCGCGCTGCGCGCTCGGTGAACGGCGGAACCGCCACTGCGACGTCGCCGAGCACCTCGACGAACACACCTCCCAACCCGACGCTGACAACCGGACCGAACAAGTCGTCGCGACTCACGCCGACCAACATTTCGACGCCGTCGGTCACCGACTCGCACACGAGGACCCCGTCGATTCGCGCGTCCGGATCGACCCGCGCGGCACGTTCGAGCAACTCGGAATGGACCCGGCGAACCTGCGCCAACGAATTCACCCCGACGATCACCAGACCGCCATCGCTCTTGTGCGCGAGATCGGGCGAACTCACCTTCATCACGACCGGGAGCCCGAGTTCACCCGCGGCCCGAGCCGACTCGGACGGCGACGAACAGAGCCGGTCTTGCGTCGTTCGGATCTCGAACGCGCGCAACAACTCCTTGCTGGCGTGTTCGCTCAGCGTCGTGCCCGCCGGCGCGTCGGCCAACACCTCCCGCGCCCGAGCCGCCTGCGGGTTCGAAACGACCGATCGATCGAACGGCGACTCGTACTCGTCCGCGAAACCCGACCAGTCCTGCCAGGCCCGAACCGCCCGAACGCAATTCTGAAACGTCCGAAACACCGGTATCTGCGAACCCAACAACGTCTCGCGGTAGGCGCGTTCGTCGCCGACCGGTGAACCCCACACCACGAACACCGGCTTGGGGCTCGTCGCCGCCGCGGCGACGAGGTCACGCGTCATCGGGTCGCTCATGGAGTCGACCGCGCCCGTGATCGGCACGATCAACGCGTCGATCTCGGGCGCTCCGAGCAGCACGTCGAGAATCTTGCGACCGCGTTCGTCCATCACGGGAGGGCCACCGCAGTCGACCGGATTCGACACGCGCAAGAACGACGGAATCAACCCGTCGTGCAACGCCGACTGCGTCGCCGCCGACAGCTGCGGAAGATGCAAGCCCGCCGCCGAGGCCAGGTCGGCCATGTGCGCGCCAGTCCCCCCCGAGATCGAGTACACGCATATTCCTGGTCGCGCTCGCTGCTCGGCGGGATACCCGCCTCGCGGCCGCTCGCTGCTCCTGCGAGGTTCGCCCGCGCGAGTTCGGCAGAACATCGCGCTGATCTCGAGGAGTTCGTCGAGGCCGTCGACTCTCGTCACGCCGTACTGGCGAAACACCGCATCGATCACGGCGTCACTGCCAGTGAGGTGCCCGGTGTGGCTCATCGCCATCGACGCGCCGGTCGCAGTTCGTCCGACCTTCACCATGACGATCGGAGTTCGCCGGAGGACCGCTCGGTCGAGCGCTCGCGTCAACGTGGCGCCGCGCTTGAAACCCTCGATGTAGGCCGCGATCGCGCCGACGTCGTCGTGATCGGCGAAGTACTCGCAGAAGTGCGCGAACTCGAGGTCGACCTCGTTCCCCGTCGGGGCCCAATGCGAGAGCCGAACCCCCAACTCCTGGCCTTGGAAGACCGGCCGACCCTGGTGGCCGCTCTGCGTGATGAGCGCGATCGCGGCCCCGCCGAGATCGGATCGAAACGCCGAGAAGGCATTGAGATTCGTGTTCGGTCCGAGCAAGCGGGTCGGTCCGGAATCGACGAGCGCCCGGAGGCGGGCTTCGGCCGCGATACCGGCCTGGCCGATCTCGGAGAATCCGGACGCGAAGATCACGGCGAAACGAGCGCCGACCGCGCACGCCTCGGCGAAGTGATCCACCACCCGCTCGACGCCGGTGAGCAGCACCGCGAGGTCGATCTCGTCGTCGACGTCCGCGATGGCGGGAACCGTCGTGACCCCGAGCACCGACTCGTACACGGGCGTCACCGCATGGAACCTCGCGCCGTGCCGGAGCGCGAACTCGCGCAGGTGCGCCGTCATCACCGAGTTCGGCCGTCCGGCGGCGTCCGAGGCGCCGACCACCGCAATCGATCGCGGTCGAAAGAAGAGGTCGAGGTCCGGAGCCATCGGGCCCGATCCTGACATGCACGTCAGGTTCTCGACCAGGCCGTCGGGCGTGGCAGGCTCTCGCCATGCCGCGACTGCGAGAAGTTCCCCGATCCGAGGCCGGGCCGACGATCATTCCGCTGTACGACCTGCTGTTCGGCTCCGACCGCGACCCGGTCGCCGAGCCCGGTACCGCAACCGGCAGCCCGGGCAACTGGTGGACCGTGTTCGCCGCGGTGCCCGATGTCTTCGATCATGCGGTCATGGGGTTCGCGCTCTATCGCAGTCCGTCGCGGCAGCTCGACCCGAAGCTGCGTGAACTCGGCCAGACCCGAGCCGGGTGGGCTCGCGGGAGCCAGTTCGTCTTCTCACAGCACTGCAAGTCGTGCCGCAGCGTCGGCCTCCGAGAAGAGCAGATCGCGGCGATACCGCACTGGGCCGCCGTCGACTGTTGGACGCCGGCCGAACGAGCCGTGCTCGCCTACACGGACTGCCTCGTCTACGACGGTGGTCGCGTCCCCGATGGTGTGTTCGACGCGCTGCGCTCGCACCTGAGCGAACACGAGATCCTCGAACTCACCTACATCACGACCATGTACGAGATGCACGCCGTGATGTCGCGCGCGCTGCGGGTCGAGTTCGACGACAAGGACGAGCCGTGCGTCGAGATCGCGGCGCCCGGCGACAGCCAGAGTTTCGACATCGGCCGTGACACCGGCGGTGCGCGTTGACCGACTCGGTGACGATCGTCGGGTTCAGCCTGGCCGGACTCCGGCTCGCGGAATCGCTGCGTCGGCTCGAGTTCGCGGGTGGCGTTTGTGTTGTCGGCGACGAGGTCCACGAACCCTACGATCGCCCGCCGCTCTCGAAGGACGTGCTCACCGGCGACGACTCGCCGATCGTTCCGCTGCGCAAAGACCCGATCGCGGATCTCGAGCTCGACGTGCGGCTCGGTGTTCCGGCCGTTGCGCTCGATGCGGCCGGACGAACGGTCGTCCTCGGCGACGGATCGACGATCACGAGTGACGTCGTCGTGATCGCGACCGGTGCGTCCGCTCGTCGGCTTCCAACCGCGATCTGTCCGAGCGATCTCGCGAACGTTCACGTGTTGCGCACGCTCGACGACGCGACGAGCCTGCGATCCGATCTCGAGGCGCGTCCCGACCGCGTCGCCGTCGTTGGTGCTGGATTCATCGGCATGGAGGTCGCAGCCTCGTGCCGTTCCCGCGGGCTCGACGTGACCGTCGTCGAACCGCTTCCGCAACCGATGGTGCGCGGTCTCGGCGAGACGATCGGCGCCGCCTGCGCGCAACTGCACCGCGACCACGGTGTCGACCTTCGACTCGGCGTCGGCGTCGAGTTGATCGACGAACGCGGTATCGCACTCGCCGACGGAACGCGCGTCGACGCGGACGTGATCGTCGTCGGGATCGGCGCCGTGCCGAACGTCGGTTGGCTGGCCGAGTCCTCCCTCTCCATCGACAACGGCGTCGTCTGCGACGACCACCTTCGGGCCGCACCGGGAGTGTTCGCAATCGGCGACGTTGCGAATTTTCCGAACGTGCGCTTCGACGGTGAGCGAATGCGCCTCGAACACTGGACGAACGCCGCGGAGTCGGCAATGCACGTGGCCGATGCCATCGTGAAGCAGACCGAGGAGTCGTTCGCTCCGGTGCCCTTCGTCTGGAGCGACCAATACGACATCAAGATCCAGAGCGTCGGACGATTCGATGCGCAGTGCGACCTGCATGTCGCGCACGGAGCGCTCGCCGACAACAAGTTCGTGGCGTTGTTCGGTCGCGCCGGGCGCCTCGTCGGCGCGCTCGGCTTCTCGCAGCCGCGCCAGGTGATGCAATACCGCCGCATGATTGCCGATGGTGCGAGTTGGGCCGATGCGCTCGAGCGCGCCGACTCCTGATTCTGTGACCGCGACCACGGCCGACCGGCCTCGCCTGCTGACGCTGCCGTTCTGCCTGATCGTCGGGAGCGGACTCGCCTATTTCATCTCGCTCGCAATGTTGAATCCCGTGTTCGGTCCCTACGTGAAAGACGGACTCGGCGGCGACGACGCCGCGGTCGGCGTGAGCCAGGGCGCGTTCGCGGTCGGTGCCATCGTGCTCCGGCCCTATGCCGGTCGAATCGGCGATCGTTTCGGTCGACGTCCGCTCTTGATCGGTGGCGCGATGGTCGTCGCGGTCGGGACTTCGCTCTACGGGGTGTTCGAAAACTTCGGGTGGTTCCTGGCGATGCGGGTGATCACGGGACTCGGCGAAGCGGCCTTCTTCGTGGGCGCCGCGACGATGATCACCGACCGCGCACCGGCCGAGCGTCGGGGCGAGGCGGTCAGCTACTGGTCGATCGCGATCTACGGCGGCCTGTCGTTCGGACCCTGGCTGGGTGAGGCACTCCTCGGACCCGACGACGATCGATTCGCGCTGTGCTGGACGGTCGCGGCGATCGCGGCGGCGATTGCGGTGGTGGTCGCGCTGTTCACCCGCGAGATCGACGATCGGCCGGCGCCACCACCGACGGGCGGGAATCTGATCCACCGGGCCGCAATCGGGCCGGGCATCGTGTTGTTCCTCGGTTTCGTGAGCCTCGCCGGTTGGCAGGGCTTCGTGAAGCTCTACGCACGAGATGATCTCGGCGTCGGCGACGTCGGCGGAGTGTTCATGCTGTACGGCGTGCTGATTCTCGCGATCCGAGTGTTCGGTGCCCGTCTGCCCGATCAGGTCGGCGCCCGCCGCGCGGGAACCGGTGCACTCGCGTTCGGTGCACTGGGAATCGCAATCGTGGTCGCATGGCCCACGATCGTGGGCCTCTACGTCGGAACCGCCGTGTTCGCCATCGGACAGTCGCTTGCCTACCCGGCGATGTTGGTGCTGTCACTCGAAGGTGTCGACGACTCCGAGCGAGGGTCGGTCGTCGGCACCTTCTCGAGCGCGTTCGATCTGTCGATGGGTGTCGGCGGCATAATCTGCGGGCTCGTCGCGAACGCGATCGGGTATCGGGCGATGTTCGCCACAGGTGCGGCGCTCGCCTGCGTCGGGCTGGTCTACCTGCGAACCGCCAGACGCTTCGCCAATTCGAGCGCCCTCTAGCCTGCGCGTCGCATGCCGTCGTTGCTCGTGACCAATGACTTCCCGCCGAAACTCGGCGGTATTCAGTCGGTGCTCTGGGAGTTCTGGCGGCGGCTCGAGCCCGACACGACGACCGTGCTCACGACTCCGTTCGAGGGTGATGCCGAGTGGGATGCCCAACAACGGTTTCGGGTCGAACGAACGCGCGAACCCGTGTTGGTGCCGCACCCCGGTCTCGTTCGTCGTATCGAAGATCTCGCCGACGAAGTTCAGGCCGACATCGTGTTCGTCGATCCGATGCTCCCGTTGGGTCTCGTAGTTCCTCGACTGGCTCGCGATCGGACCGTCATCGTCGTCGCACACGGCGCCGAGATCACGGTGCCGGGTCGACTGCCCGTGACGCGCCTTGCCGCGCGTCGCGTCTTGCGGGCCGCCCGGGGCGTTCTCGCGTTCGGTGGGTATCCGGCGAACGAATGTGCCCGGGCCGCCGGGCGAACCATTTCGGTGCTCGAGCTTCCGTGTGGCATCGACAGCCGTCGCTTCGAACCGATCGACGCCGAGACGCGAGCCGCAGTCCGCAAGCGCTACGCGCTCGATCCCGATCGCCCGCTGGTGGTCGGCCAGTCGCGACTCGTGCCTCGAAAGGGCTTCGACATCTTGATCGATGCCGTCGCACGAATCGACGGCGTGCAACTTGCGATCGGCGGCGCCGGACGCGATCGCGAACGGCTCGAACGACGAGCAACCGAACGCGGAATCATCGACCGGACGGTGTTCCTCGGTCGTGTTCCCGACGACGAGTTGCCCTCGGTGTTCGCGATGGCCGACGTGTTCGCAATGCTGTGCCGCGATCGGTGGGCCGGTCTCGAAGCAGAAGGATTCGGCATCGTGTTCACCGAGGCGCAGGCGTGTGTGGTGCCGGTCGTCGCGGGTCGAAGCGGCGGCTCGCACGAGGCGGTGGTCGACGGCGAGACCGGATTCGTCGTCGACCCGACCGACGTCGGCGCGGTGACGGGTGCGCTGCGGCGGTTGCTCGACGACGCCGAACTGCGTCATCGGTTCGGCTCGGCCGCCCGACGTCGCGCCGTCGAGGTGCTCGACTACGAGGTCCTCGTCCCGCAGCTCGCGGCGCTCGCGTCCGGCGACCTGTCGGTTCTCGAGGAACGAAGCGCGTGAGACGCCTGCTCGCGCTCGGTCTCTCCGACTCGTCGCCTGGCGGCGGGGTCGTGCGGGCGTCCGTCGTGACCTCCTTGGCGTACACGTTCGCCGTCGGTTGGGACGCTGCCGGTCTGGCCGGCGGGAACACGGCCGCGGTCGGGACGGCACTCGTACTGTTCGTCGTCGCGTTGATCGTCTGGGTCATGGCGTTCAGCCGGGCGGTCGTGCGCAGCACGCAGGGCGACGAGATCCAGGTCGCCAGCCTGTTCTTCCTCCAGACCTCCGCGCCACGCGCGATCCGAGTGCGGCTCCTCGGGATCGCCGCCTTCGTCGTGATCCTCACGGGCGCGACCTTGGCGACCAACCCGGTCGGATTTCTCGTCAACATGTTGCCCATCGGGTTCGCCGGACTGTGGGGCGCTCGTCACGGCACCTACCCTGAACGCACCGACCCTCGTTACACCGGGAGAACCGATGGCCGATACCGCCAGCGAGCGCACCAGAATCGCCGCCCCCGCTGAGCGCTGCCTCGCGATCGCGTTGGATTTCGAGCGCTATCCGCAGTGGGCGAAAGACGTGAAGCACGCGAAGGTCATCGAACGCGACGCCGACGGGCGGGGGAGCGTGGTCGAATACCGCGCCGCGGCGCTCGGCAAGAGCGTCCATTACGTACTGCGCTACGACTACTCCGAACTCCCGGATGCTTTCTCGTGGCGACTCGTCGAAGGTGAACTCATGCGCGCGATGGATGGTCGATATCGCTTCGAGTCCGACGGCAATGACACGCGGGTTCACTACGACCTGGCGATCGACGTCGCGGTGCCGCTGTTGGGCATGCTCAAACGACGCGCCGCATCGTTGATCGTCAACAACGCGCTGAAGGACCTACGAGCCGCGTGCGAGACGGCGTCGTGACCCGCATCCTGCTCATCACGGGTAAGGGCGGCGTCGGCAAGACGACGGTCGCGGCGGCGACTGCGGCCCACGCCGCGTCGCGAGGACTTCGAACCATCGTGGTGTCGACCGACCCTGCGCACTCGCTCGCCGATGCGTTCGCCGAACCCATCGGCGACGACGTCACGACGATCGCGGCCCGTCTCGACGCACAACAGCTCGACGCGCGTCGCCGTTTCGAAGACGCCTGGGTGGAGGTGCGCGACTGGTTCGTCGAGGTGCTCGGATGGGCGGGCGCCGACGCGATCGAGGCCGAAGAACTCGCGGTCATCCCCGGCCTCGACGAGTTGTTCGCGCTCGCCGACCTCAAGCAACACGCGTCGTCCGAACGCTACGACCTCGTCGTCGTCGACTGCGCGCCGACCGCCGAGACCATTCGGCTGCTGTCGCTGCCCGACGTGATGGCGTGGTACATGGACAAGGCGTTTCGGGCTACGCGACGGGTTGCGCGGGTCACCCGCCCGGTTCTGCAACGGCTCGCGGGAGTGCCCGTCGCGAGCGATGCGGTCTTCGGTGCACTCGAGCGTTTCTACGCCCGGATCGACGGCGTGCGCGAGCTGCTCACCGACGGCGCCATCACGTCGGCCCGACTGGTCGTCAATCCCGAACGTATGGTGGTGGCCGAAGCCCGCCGAACCTTCACGTACCTCTCGCTGTTCGGGCATCACGTCGACGCGATCGTTGCCAATCGGTTGTTGCCGACCGCGGTCACCGACCCGTATTTCGATGCTTGGCGTGCGAGCCAGCGAGAAGAGCTCCGCGGTATCGAAACCGCGTTCGCGCCGGTGCCGGTGCTCGCCGCCGACCTTGCGTCGAGCGAGGTGCTCGGGGTCGAGGCCCTCGGCGCGTTCGGCGCCACGCTCTACGGGGCGCTCGACCCGGCGGCGCGCCTCGCCGACGTCGATCCGTTGCGCCTCGAGTCCGACGGCGATCGCTTCATACTGTCGCTGCACTTGCCGTTCTCGGCGTCGTCCGACATCGACCTGGCTCGCACCGATGACGAGTTGCTCGTCGCGGTCGGTCCGCATCGACGGGCGGTCGCGCTGCCCGACTCGCTGCGCGGACGCCAGGTCGGCGGCGCGCGGTTCGACGAAGGACGCCTGCGGGTGGAGTTCGTACGGTGAGCGCGGAGCCCGCCGACGTCGGAGGCGCAACGAGCGGATCGGGTCGACGAACGCGCGTCGGTGACGACCAACATCACTCGGCCGACCCACGCGACCGTGACGATCCGGTCGAGCACCTCGTCGACGCGGCGCGCGATCTGATCGGCGCCGCCCGCTCGGTGCTCGATGCGCTCGAAGCGGTGCTCGACGACCAGCTCGACACCCGAGCCGAACGCCGACGGGCTGGCGAACGGGCAGGCGAACGGGGATCCGACGCCGGCGACGATCCGCTCGCGTCGCGGCCGGCTCGCGTACGTCGCATCGACGTCGCCGAATGACCGACACCATCGGTATCGACGTCGGGGGAACGAAGATCCTGGGTGTCCGGCGGCGCGCCGACGGCACGATCGTCGCGGAGATGCGCGCCGCGAGCGTGTACGACCGGGAACCCTTGCTCGCAGCGATTGCCGAGGTCGCCTCGTCGCTCGGGCTCGACGACGTCCGCGCGATCGGCGTCGGGATTGCGGGCATGGTCACCCCGACCGGCTCGTTGCGGTACGGCCCGAACCTTCCCGGGGTCGAAGAGGTCGACGTGCGCGGCGAGATCGCCGAGCGCACGAGCCGACCGACGATCGTCGACAACGATGCGAACGTCGCGGGGTACGCCGAGGTCGTGCAGGGTGCCGCTCGAGGGTCGCGCCACGCGCTCGTCGTCACCCTCGGAACGGGGATCGGCGGGGCGCTCATCGTCGACGGCCGCGTGTATCGAGGCGCCAACGGTTTCGCCGGAGAGATCGGGCACTGGACCGTCGACCGCGGCGGACCGCTCTGCGCGTGCGGCGCGTCCGGTCACTGGGAGGCGATCGCGTCGGGAACTGCGTTGACTCGAATGGCACACGAGGCGCAAGCCGCAGGGTCGCTCGACCTGTCCGGCGCCGTCGACGGCCATGCGATCGGGCTCGCGGCGCGTGCCGGCCATGTTGGTGCCCGCGCGTTGCTGGCCGAGTACGCCGACAATGTTGCACTCGGTCTCGCCGGTCTTGCGACCGTTCTCGATCCGGAGTGCATCGTCATCAGCGGTGGCGTGGTCGAGTTGGGCGACTGCCTGTTCGATCCGCTGCACGAGGCTTTCGCCCATCACCTCGAAGGCGAGACGCACCGACCGCGGATCCCATTGCACGCCGCGACGCTCGGTGAACGCGCCGGAGCGATCGGTGCCGCCGCGTTGGCCGCGACGATCGGCGCATGACGATGTCGCGCGAATGGCGACTCGGAGTGACGCTGCCGTCGTTCGTCTCGGATCCGGCGCCGGTGCTCGAGGTCGCCGCGGCAGCCGAGGCCGCCGGAGCCGATGGCGTGTTCGCGTACGAGCATCTGTTTCGGGTCGCGCGCGACGGCTCGCGGCGACCGGCGCAGGATCTCTGGGCGACGCTCGGCGCGGTGGCGGCGTCGACGCGCCGAATCGCAATCGGGTCGTTGGTCGCGCGTGCCACCCTGCGCCCGGCGGCCACCGTCGCGCACGGCTTCGCGACGTTGGATCGAGTGAGTCGGGGGCGGGTGATTGCCGTTCTCGGCGCGGGCGATGGCGAGAGCCGGGCCGAAAACGAGGAATTCGGACTCGACTTCGGTTCGCTCGACGCCCGGGTGTCGCAACTCGACGCGGCGCTCGGCGCGACTCGGTCCGTCGGAGTCACGACGTGGGTCGGGGGAACGCATCCCCGCGTCCTCGCGACGGTTGCGCACGCCGACGGGTGGAATCGCTGGGGCGGGTCGGTCAAGCAGTTCACGACCGAAGCGGCGGTCGTGCGGCGCGCTAACCCGACGGCGACGCTCACCTGGGGTGGCCTCGTCGTCGTCGCCCCGACCGACGCGACCGCGAGCGAGAAGGCCGAACGGCTCGATGCGCCGAAGGACGCCATCGTCGGCTCGCCCTCGACGATTGCCGAATCGGTCGTCCCCTACGTCGCCGCGGGCGCCGAATGGATCATCCTCGCCCCCGTCGACAGCTCCGACCCCGCCAACATCGCGCTCCTCACATCCCAATGTGCGTCATGAATGACAAGGAGTGGTCGGCGGGCTGACGCACATTGGGTTGCGAGTCAGTCGAGGAGGAGGTGGGCGGCGCGTTCGAGGCGATCGCCCATCGGGGTGCCGTCGCCGAGGCCGCTGGCCCAAAAGGCCAAGGTCGCGATCCAGCAGTGACCGAGGACGTCGATGACGCCTTCGAGATCGTCGACCGCGTCGCCGTCGAGGGCACGCAGCAGCATTGCGTTCAGCTGCGCACGCACCTCGGACTTCTGGGCCGACGCATCGGGATCGTTCACGAACATCGCGGCCACGAGCGCGCCCGTGACGTTCGGGTTCCGCTCCAACGCCCGCGACGCGCGTCGCAACACATCGGCCACTCGCTCCGCGGGCGTCGTGCCGACGGGCGGGCGCCGATCGAGCGCGTCGTGCAACGTGGTGGCCTGCGTCCGGAGCGCGGCGAGGAGGAGCTGGTCCTTCGACGAATAGTGGCGGTACAACGTGCCGAGCGCGACATCGGCACGGGACGCGACATCGCGCATCTGCACTGCCTCGTAGCCGCCCTCGGCCGCCAGCTCGAGTGCCGCGTCGACGAGGCGGGTCTTGCGCGCCGCGGTCTCGGCGGCCCGAGTTCCGGTTCGACGGGGCGGCGTGCCAGACATGAAGGCGGCAGGCTACGACAGTCCTAGAACACGTTGCACCTCTGTGACGCCTGTGCAGTCGCCGGTTGAGCGCGGCGCGGGGCCACAATGTCGAGGTGGACGCACAACCCTGGATCTCGCCGGAGCCGCCCTATTCGGTGCGGCGTCCGGTGATGCACAACCGTTGGGACACCCTGACGATGTTGCACTGGTCCTACGAACCCGCCGTCGTGCAGCGACTGCTCCCGCCGGGACTCCAGGTCGAGACGTGGGACGATCGGGCCTGGGTCGGTCTGGTTCCGTTCTTCATGCAGGTTCGAGCTCCAGGACAGCCGTGGTGGCCTCGCCTGGGCCGGTTCGCCGAGACGAACGTGCGCACGTATGTACGGAGGTCCGACGGTTGCGACGCCGTAGCAGAGCAGTCGCGTGTTCCCCGCTCTTGGTCGCTGCGCTCCCGGGCCGCTCGGGCCACGGGCGCGCGAGCCCGGGCCGCACAAAGCCTGCCGGCGAACCCAACTGGCGCGCCCTCTGCTGTACGGGGGGCCGACGGCAATCCGGGCGTGTGGTTCTTCTCGTTGGAGGCGGCACGTCTCGGTGTGGTCGCGATCGGGCGCGGTGGGTACGGGGTGCCCTACTTCTGGGCGAAGATGCGACGCGAACAGCGCGGCGACGTCTGGGAGTACGAGTCGTCGCGTCGGTGGCCCGGGCCGCGCCGCGCCCACTGCCGCGTCCGCGTGAAGGTGGGCGCCGAATACGGAGCCGGTGAGGCGACCGACTTCGAGCACTGGTTGAGTGCACGGTGGCGGCTGTACGGCGAATTGCGGTCGGGGAGGCTGATCACCGCCGAAGCGCATCACGAGCGCTGGCCGCTGTTCCACGCCGAGGTGCTCGAATGTGATCAGTCGCTGTTGCGTGCCTGCGGTCTGCCCGCGGCGTCGGCCGCGCCGATCGCGCACTGGTCGCCACGCGTCACGGTACGCATCGGCCGGCCCGGGCGTTGTTGACGTCGTCGGGCGCTATTCCAACGTCGCATAGTTGGTGCTGCGGTCGACGGCGCGGATTCCGGTGACCGCTTCGACACACGCCGCCAGATCGCGCAGGTACTCGTCGGCTACTGGGGCGTTGCCCGCGGACACCGTGGCGTGCAACGTGTCCGGCGGACCTTGGCGGTCGTGGAACCAACCGCGGGCGACGAGCGCGTCGCCGAGGGCGAAGATGTCGACCCGATCCTCATAACCCGGCGCCGCCGCGATCGCCATCAACTGGGCTTCGGGCTGACCGAGGACGGTGAGTCCTTCGATCGAGCGGACCCCGGCCTCGAGTTTGCGGCGCGTCTCGATCGTCGTCGACGTCAGGCGGCAGTATCCGTCGAGTCCGATGTGGCGCATCACCGCCCACGCAGTCGCCATCGGAAGTCCGGAACGAGTCCCCTGGATGTTGGGCGACGCGTAGAAGCCACCGAGCCAGTCGTCGAACACGAACGTCTGGTACTGGCGGAGGTGCTTGTCGCGATGCAGGATCACCGAGGCGCCCTTCGGCGCGTACCCGAGTTTGTGGATGTCGGCCGAGATGGTGGTCACACCGTCGACCCGAAAGTCCCACGGGTGCGAGAGTTCATAACCGACCATCTCCATGAACGGCAGCACGAAGCCGCCCATGCAGGCGTCGACGTGCATGCTGGCTCCGACGGTTGCGGCGAGTTCGGCCAAGTCGGGAATGGGGTCGATCACGCCCTGCGGGTATTGCGGGGCGGAGCCGACCACCAGCGCGGTGTTGTCGTTCACCGCGGCGGCCATCGCGTCGACGTCGGCTCGGAAGTCGTCGCGCACCTTCACTTTGTGGACGATGAGCCCGAAGTAGTGCGCCGCCTTGTGGAAGGCCGCGTGCGCGGTTTCGGCGAGCACGATCTCGGGCTGGGTGATGCCGCGCTCGGCCTTCGCGCGCTCGCGTGCGGCCTTCACCGCACACAGGATCGACTCGGTGCCGCCGCTGGTCATGAAGCCGGCCGCGGTGTCACCGTGCAGCAACGCGGCGGTCATGTCGCAGACCTCGCGCTGGATCTCACCGAGGCTCGGGAACGCCATCGTGTTCAACGCGTTCTCGTGGAGGTACATGATGGCCGCGGCTTCGGCGACCTCGTGCACCGACTCGCCACCGTCGTAGACCATGCCGAAGGTGCGCCCCTCCTGCCACCGCACGTCACGGGTGCGCTTGTCGGCCAATTCGGCGAGCAGTTGCTCGCGACTGATTCCGTGCTCCGGGATTCCCATTCCGCGAGCATCGCGCTTTGCGCATGGGGTCGGCCACACCGTGCGCGGGTCGATCAGATCTCGACCGGTTCCCATCCGTTCGATGGCGCGTGTTCGGCCGAGCACGAACCACCGCTGTTGTCGTGTGCGATCTCGGGTCCGAGCCCGCGGTCGCGCAGCCAGACGCACTCGGTTTCGTCACTCTCGAGATCGAGCGCGCCGAGGACGATGCCGCTCGGGTCGACCGACATCGAGATTTCGTCGGCCCGCTCGGGCGCAACGCGAGCGCCGAGCAGACCGAGATCCGTGATCGACTCGCCGATCGCGGCCGGGGTCACCTGCGACCAGTCGCCCCAGTCGAGGTACAGCTCCGCCGCGGGCGCGTACACGTCGGCGAGTACCTGCTCGGAACCGATCCGAAGGTCGCGCCCGATGACCTGGTCGAACCCGTCGACGACGTCGAGTTCGGGAACGCCGTCGCCCGAAACCGCACTCGGCGGCTCGTTCGCGTCGTCGAGCGACTGCCACCAGGCCGTGGTTCCGAGCGACACCGCGAGCATGATCGATCCGCCCCCGATCCGTCGCCAGCGTCGACGTCGACGTTCGGCGTCGGGCAGCAGATCATCACCGGGCGTTCGGCGCCACGGCCACCGGTGCTTCGGTACCTCGATCTCGATCACCTCGGGCGGGGTCACACCGGAGGCGTCTCTGCTGTCGCGGGCCGAGCCGATCAGCGGTGACGCGCCGAGGAACGCGCCGCAGGCGCGACACGCGACCCCATCGTCGGGGTCGCACACTTCGGCGCAGTTCGGGCAGATGACGGATTGACGGCTCATGGTCGAGATCGATCGCAGCAACGCGAGCACCAGCTTCGCGTCGCCAGGATCTCATCGGCAGGACCCTCGCGCTCGAACAGGTCTGCCGACATCGGGAGGTCTCAGTCGGCGCCGAGGTACTGGGCCGCCCACTCGGGTCGCGGCTGGACGAACAGGCCGTCGGCCTCGGCGCACAGTCGGTCCCCGGCGAACAGTTGCGCCTTCGACTGAATTCGCCGTCCGTCGCGGCGTTCGAGCCAGGCGTCGAAGCGCAGTGGTGTGTACAGCGGGGTCGGTGATCGGTATCGGATCGTGAGCGTGCCGGTCATGCCTGGGCAATCGTTCGCGATGTTCACGATGCCGAGTACTTCGTCGAACGCCAGGGCGATCATCCCGCCGTGAACGCATCCCGGGGGTCCTTCGTACGCGGCGCCGAACTGGCCGACAACGCAAACCCTTCCCGCGTCGACGCTCCAGTCGAATCGCGGCGAGAGGGGCGACGACTCGCCGACGACCGGTGAACGCGGCAGATAGTCGCCGTGGCTGCTCGGCGTGTACCCAGGGCCACCGAGCACCGGCGGGCGACCGAGTGCGGCCGTCGCCGTGCGCACCAATTCGGTCGCGCGAGCGAGCTCGGTTTCGCTCACGTTCCGTGCGGTCATCGATGCTTCGATGAGCTCGCGCAACGACTGTGCGAGTTCGGCGCGCGCCGGGGTCGCGAAGACCGGATCGTCGCCGGTACCGGGAGCCGCCTCCGACATCGTTACTTGCCTTTGAACACCGGCGGGCGCTTCTCGGCGAATGCCTTCGGTCCCTCTTGCGCATCTTCGCTGGCGAACACCTCCCAGCCGATCGAGTCCTGGTGCATCATCGCCTGATGGTCGTCCATGGCTTCGGTCTCGCGCCACGCGCGCAGGATCGCCATCGTCGACAACGGTGCGCACGCCGCCACTTGCTCGGCGACCATCCGCGCCACGCCGAGCGCGTGACCTTCGGGTGCGACGCGTGAGATCAAACCCATCGACTGCGCCTCGAGGGCGGTGATCGGTCGACACGTCAACAAGATGTCCATGGCGAGCGCGTAGGGGATCTGGCGGGGGAGTCGACACGCCGAACCGCCGAGTGGGAACAGGCCACGCTTCGCCTCCCAGACTCCGAAGATCGCCGTTTCCGCGGCGACGCGGATGTCGGTGCCCTGCAGAATCTCGGTCCCGCCCGCGACCGCATAACCCTCTACGGCCGCGATGAGCGGCTTGGTCAGCCGGTAGTTGCGGAGCAGCGCCTTCCAGTGCGGGTCGTTGCCTCGAGCCATGACCTCCTGCACCCGGGGGTCGGTGGGTTGGCGCGACATCGACACGAGGTCCATGCCCGAGCAGAAGTTTCCACCAGCACCAGTGAGGATGCCGACGCGCACGTCGGGGTTGGCATCGATGTATTCGTAGGCGAGCACCAGTCCGGCGAGCATCTCGGCCGACAGGGCGTTCTTCTTCTCGGGTCGGTTCATCGTCATCGTGACGATCGCGCCGTCTTGTTCGACGATGCAGTGTTCGGTGCTGACAGCTTCGAGGATCGGCATTCGCGGCAATCTACCCAGGCTCGTGGAAGGCCCTGCATCGTGAGAGGTCGGCAGGTTCGGGACGGATGGCCCTGGTCGCCCCCCGCCGGCGCACCTACGGTGAGCGACGATCCCGGCCCGGCGCGGCCACGCGCCTGGCACTTCGACTCCCGCACACGGAACGGTGGAGATGACCGACCTCGACCTCGATCTGGACCTGACGGACCCTGACACGTTCGGGTCGGGCTTCCCGCACGCGTACTTCGCGGCCCGACGGGCGACCGAGCCCGTCTTCTTCCATCGAGGTCGTTCGGTGCCGCTCGACTTCTGGGCGGTCACGAAGTATCACGACCTCATTGCGGTGAGTCGCGACGCGACGACGTTCTCGTCGGCGCGAGGCGGCGTCTTGCTCGAGGACTCGATCGGCGGCGCCGAACTCATGCTCGTCAACCAGGATCCGCCGCGGCACACTCGACTGCGGAACCTCGTCGCGAGAATGTTCACCCCGCGCTACATCCGCGAACTCGTCCCGATGATGCGCACCTCGGCCACGCAACTCGTCGATCGGGCGATCGAACTCGGCGAGTTCGACTTCGTGACCGAGGTCGCCGCCGAACTCCCCCTCATCGTGATCGCGGATCTGCTCGGCATTCCGCAGGACGATCGCGGCAAGGTGTTCGACTGGTCGAACCGAATGATCGGTCGGGCCGACCCCGAATACGGCATCAGCGATTCTGCGGCGATCGAGACGGCGACGTCGGCCGCGGCCGAGCTGTTCGCCTACGCCGCGCAGTTGGCCGAGGCGCGTGCCGCGGATCCGCGCGACGACATCGTCTCGAAGTTGTTGACGAGCGAGGTCGATGGCGAGCAGCTGTCGCACGACGAGTTCATCTTCTTCTTCCTGTTGCTCGCGGTCGCGGGCAACGAGACGACTCGAAATCTCATCTCGGGTGGCGCGGTCGCGCTCGGCGAGTTTCCCGATCAGTACCAACTCCTCGTGTCGCAGCGCGATCAGCTGCTCGGGTCCGCGGTGGAAGAGATGTTGCGCTTCGTATCGCCGGTCATCTCCTTCCGTCGTACGGCGACCCGCGACTGCGAGATCCGCGGCGTTTCGATTCGCGAGGGTGACGCGGTCGTGATGTTCTACGGCTCGGCGAATCGCGACGAAGACGTGTATCCCGACCCCGACCGTTTCGACGTCACCCGCAATCCGAACGATCACGTCGCGTTCGGAGGGCGAGGTCCACACCATTGCCTCGGTGCGAACCTTGCACGCGAGGAGATCCGGATCCTGTACGACGAACTGTTGAGCCGCGCCGACCTCGAGATCGTCGGCGCTCCGCAACGGTTGCGGTCGAATCTGATCAGCGGCATCAAACACCTGCCGGTGCGCCTGACCCCGCGGGTTTGAGTCCGCGCGCCTGGCCGGTGCCGACCGGTTGGGTCAGGAGCCGAGTGGCAGTGCCGCACGAGGTCTGCGAACATCGGTCGATGCGGATTCGGTCGGTCATCGTCCTGTTCGCCGGGGCGATCGCAATGGCGGCATGCGGAAGCGACGACTCGGCATCGGTGTCCTCGCTCGACCCGGCACCGACCGCGGCCGAGACACCCGCGGTGTTGCCGGTCGACGACGCGCTGCAGGCTGCGCTCGGAACGGCGGTCACGTGGACCCCGATCGATGCCGCCGAGGCCGGCGCCCGGTTCTCGCCGACCACGGTCGCGGTCGACGAGTCGATCTTCGGGTCGTACTGGGCGGGCAAGGGCACGTTTCGAGGCGGCGAGGTCGTCGCTGCGGCCTTGTTCGTGACCGACTCCTCGCGCCCCGACGCCGCCGAACGGCTCGAAGCGCAGTTCGCGCAGGATTCGCCGAGTCGTCAGATCGGTGGCACGAAGGTGTTCTCACAACCCGGCGAACAGTTCGTGTACTGGTACGCCGCGCCGAACGTGATCTTCGTCCAAGCCGACGACGGCGAACTCGCGGTCGCCCTCGCCGAGGTGATGCTCGCCGGCTGAACCGGTTGAGCCGGTTGCCTCGCGGCGGCTGGCCCGACCGGCGCTTGTGCGCACACCTAGAACGTGTTCTAGTCTCCGCGCATGGCAGGTTTCTGGCAGCACGCGCAAGCCGATCCGGACGCACTCGCGCTCGTCGACCCCGATGGTCGCGAGCTCAGCGCGGGGGAGCTGCTGGCGAAGGCGAACCAGCTCGTGCACGCCCTCCGATCGCTCGGTCTGGGCGCCGGCGACACGTTCGCTGCGGTCCTTCCGAACGGACATCGACCGTTCGTGGCGTTGCTCGCTGCGCAGCAGGCCGGCTGGTACTACGTGCCGATCAACTACCGGCTCGCGCCGCCCGAGATCGCGTACATCTTGGGCGACTCCGAGGCGAAGGCGCTCATCACCCACGAGCGCTTCGGCGCAACGGTCGAGGCTGCGGCCGACGAAGCCGACCTCGCCGCCGAGTCGCGGCTCTCGCACGGCGCGCTCGCCGGGTTCGTCGACTACGACGCGTTCGTCGGGTCGTTCCCGACCTCGATGCCCGACGATCGCGCCGCCGGGGCGGCGATGCACTACACGAGCGGAACGACCGGATTTCCGAAGGGAGTCAAGCGTGCCCTGTCGCCGCTCGACGCCGACACGACCGCCGAGCTGTTCACGTTCTTGTTCGGATTGTTCGGTATCCCGAAGGGCGACGGCAACGTGCACCTGTGCACCTCGCCGAACTACCACACTGCCGTGACGACGTTCGCGGGAAACTCGCTGCACATGGAACACGCGGTCGTGTGCATGGACAAATGGGATCCCGCCGAGGCGCTTCGCCTCATCCAGCGCTACGGGTGCACGCATACGCACATGGTGCCGACGCAATTCCATCGCATGTTGCAGCTTCCCGACGATGTGCGCGCGGCCGCCGACGTGTCGTCGATGCGGTGGGCGATCCACGCCGCCGCGCCGTGTCCCGTCGACACGAAACGCAAGATGCTCGACTGGTGGGGCCCCGTCATCTGGGAGTACTACGCCGCGACCGAAGGTGGTGGTTCGATCGCGCCGCCCGACGAATGGATCAAGTATCCGGGAACCGTGGGTCGGGCGTGGCCGACGAGCGAGTTGAAGATCACCGACGACGACGGCACCCCATTGCCTGCGAACGAACCGGGAACGGTCTGGATGCGGATGGGCGGCGCGTCGTTCGAGTACAAGGGCGACCAGGAGAAGACCCGCAAGAGCCAGGATGCCGAGGGTTACTTCACCGTTGGTGACGTCGGGTACTTGAACGACGACGGGTATCTGTTCCTCTGCGATCGCAAGTCCGACATGATCATCGCCGGGGGCGTCAACATCTACCC
>SXGT01545458.1_pt1 | contig 20871 bp, 15 predicted proteins | sample 3176221 | NCBI WGS metagenome assembly SXGT01 (sample SAMN11356862, study PRJNA531348) | freshwater metagenome | isolation source: freshwater sample F1-120 | place: China: Fuxian Lake, Yuxi | collected 2017-12-25
GGCACTCTGCCCTGTGGAGCCCGGACTTTCCTCCGCGTGGCGAACCACGCAGCGGCTGCCTGGCCAACTCCGAGGCGCGAGTATAGAGTTCGGCAGATTAAAAGCGCCCATGCAAATCACGAAAATACAGATCAGGTTCGGCTTATGGCCGATCAGGCAACAAGAATCGACTTTTCTGCCAAGGCGTAGAGGTTTCCAATTAGTGAGTTGGCATAGCGGTTTATGGAACAATCCCCCATGCGGTTCTTAATTCATTTGCCGTGACCTGCCAGGATTGAATTGGCCCCGAGAAAGTTGGAGCGCGATTGATCCGGGGTTCGGCAAACCCGATTCAAATAAGCAGAGGAAATGTCATGGCTCGATCTCATCGCCGTAAACCCTGGAAAAACCTGCAGGCCCACCTACCCAAGATTCTTGCCGGGCTGGCTGGAGCTGCCGTCATTGCCGGGGGGGCTTATGTCGTCACGAAAAAATCTCCGGAAGATCATCTGAAGGCAGGCATTGCCCTGCACAAGAGCGGCGATTTCAAAGGCGCGGAAATCGAGTTGAAGAACATTCTGCAAGCTGAGCCGGAAAACGGCCAGGCTCGCCTCATGTTGGGACGAATCCAGTTCGCCAATGGTGATTACCAGGCGGCTGACAAGGAGTTGAAGAAGGCGCGTGAGCTTGGTGTGAAGGAAGCGGATCTGGGTTCGCTGCACGCACGCACGCTACTGTTGCTTAATCAACCCAGGCGCGTGCTTGATGAAATCAATACCAGCGAGGGTGCACAACCTGACACGAATGCCGCAGTCCTGGCGTTGCGTGCCCGCGCTTATCTGGCGCTGAATGAAGCGCCATCTGCGGAAGACGAACTGGCGAATGCCGATGTGCTGCTGCCGGGCCATGCCGAAACGCTGGTGTCGCGCGCCTATCTTGCATTGGCAAACAAGAATCCCGAACAAGCGCTCGGCTTGATTGAACAGTCTCTGGCCAAGGCCGAGCAGCGGGCTGATATCTGGGTCATGAAGGGGGATGTCCTGCGCATGCTGAAGCGCGATGTCGATTCCCTGCCGGCGTACACCAAGGCGATTGCGATCGAACCCGCCAATATCCCGGCGCGACTGGCCAGCGCGCAACTGCATCTTGAGGCCTCCAGTCTGGACAAGGCGGAAGCTGATCTGAAGGCCCTTGCCAAGGTGGCGCCGAACAATGTCATGGGCCGCTACCTGGAAGCTTTTCTGGAGTTTCGTCGTTCACGTTTTCCCGAAGCCGATGCGAAGTTGACGGATGTGTTGCGCACTGCACCCAATTTTTTGCCGGCGCATCTGCTGGCAGGGGCTGTCAAGCTTGGCACCGGTAACCGTGAAGCAGCGAAAGTACATCTGGACAAGGTGCTGGGGGCGGCACCCCAGCATCCCCTCGCACGCAAGCTGATGGCGGCTACCCTGGCGAATCTGGGCGATGTGGATCAGGCCAGAAAGATCCTGGCTACATTCGAGAGTGGTGCGAGTGACCCGGTTCTCGATTCGCTGCAAGGTGAATTGGCTTTGCGCCAAGGGGATTTTGCGCTGGCCCGCAAGCATTTCGAGAAAATGGATGCCAATGCCACGCAGAGCCCGAAATTTTTTACTGAACTGGCTGCCAGCCGCATGGGTACCGGGGATCAGGCGGGCGCTGTTGCCGCGTTGACCAAGGCCGCAGAACTGGATACGGCTTCGGCCAAACCCGATGTGCTGCTGGTGATTGCACATCTCAAAGAGAAGCGCTATGACGAGGCTTCGAAGGTGATCGACAGGCTTGAGAAGGAACGCCCGGACGATCCTCTGGTGCAAAACCTGCGTGGCTCGATTTTTATCGCGAGAGAGGACAAGGCGCAGGCGCGGGCGAGCTTCGGCAAGGCGTTGCAAATGAAGCCGGGTTATTTTCCGGCGGCATCAAACCTGGCACTGCTGGACATGATGGACAAGGACTTCAAGTCAGCTCGTTCCCGCTTCGAGCAGTTGCTCAAGAACGCTCCCAACGAAAGCCGGGCCTGGCTCGCGTTGGCGGCCCTGGATGCGCGCGAGAAGAATGAGGCGGCGTATCTGAAAAATCTGGAGCAGGCTAGAAAGGCGGATGGGAAGAACATACAACCGCACAGTTTGCTGGCACGTTACTGGCTCGGAAAAAAGGATGGCGGCAAGGCCATTGCGGCGGCGCGTGAAGGTCTGGATGCCACTGGACGCATTGAATTCCAGGAGTTGATCGGTCTGGCGCAGCTTTTGCAGAAGGATCAAGCCAGTGCGTTGGCCAGTTTTACACGCTGGGCCGAGGGAAGTCCCGGCAATCCGATGGCACACTTCAGGTTGGCGCAGGTGCAAATCCAGGCCAAGGACCATGCAGGGGCATTAAAGTCGTTGGACAAGGCGATTTCCCTGCGTTCCGATTTCATCGAGGCGAGTCAGAGCAAGGCTTTGCTGCTGGGCAAGATGGGACGTGGCGCAGAAGCGATCAAGATGGCAAGAGACATGCAGTCAGGCAAGCCGAAAGCCGCGTCAGGCTTTCTCACCGAGGCGGAAATTCTTTTCGCCGACAAGAAGTACCTTGAGGCGGGCAAACTGTTCGCCAAGACATCCCAGGTTACCGGGCAAGGACAGTGGCTTGCCCGCGCGTATCAAGCCTATGCATTGGCTGGTCAGCCGTCAGAAGGGGAAGCTCTGTTGGGCCAGTGGCTCAAGTCGCATCCGGACGACGTGCAGGTACGCCACTTCAATGCCGCGACGCTGCTTAATGCGAAGCGATTGAAGGATTCCGCCGAGCAATATCGTGTTCTGACGAGGGCCAATCCGAAAGATGTGGTCGCCTTCAACAACCTTGCCTGGATTCTGGGTGAACTGAAGGATCCAACGGCAATCGCGATCTCGGAGCAGGCCTACAAACTGAATCCTGACAATTCCGCAATTATGGATACGCTTGGTTGGAATCTGATCAACATGGGACAATCACAGCGTGGCTTGGAAATATTGACAAAAGCGCTCGCTCGCTCTCCGGACGCATTGGAAATTCACTGGCATCTTGCATCCGCACTGGTCAAGACCGGCGACCGGAGCAAGGGGCGCCAGGAACTCGAAACACTGCTGGATAAGGGTAGAGCGTTCCCCCAGGAAACGGAGGCGCGGAAACTTCTGGAGAGTCTCAAGTGAGACTTTGAAAACTTTGCCGCGATCGGTATTCAAGATCCTTGATCTGTATGTCATAAGTATTCAATTTTAGGAGTTCATATGCAGTTCGTTCGCGGCATTGTCTATAGCGGTCTGTTATTTCTCTTGCTGGCCGCATCGATCGGGTGCGACCGCAACCTGACGCCCGAGGAAAGCATTGCCAAAGCGAAGGGGTTGATCGACAAGGGCGAACTTCGTCCAGCACTGATCGAACTTTCGAACGCAGTGCAGGGTGACCCGGCTTCAAAGGAAGGTCGCTGGTTGCTGGGGAAGGTTGCAGTTGATCTCGGGGATGGTGCCAAGGCTGAGAAAGAAATCAGAAAAGCGCTGGAATTGGGGCAGACCAGGCAATCGGTGCAACCGTTCCTGGTCAAGTCAATCCTGCTTCAGGGCGATATCGAGCGGGTTGTCAAAGAAACAGCGTCTATCCCGGAGGATATGACTAGTACAAACAAGGCCATGGTTCTGGGATTGCGCGCACATGCGCTTATCTTGCAGGGCAAGCTGGAACTGGCTCGAGCGGTTCTGGAAAATGTGCTGCGGATAGAACCGAATTCGATCGAAGGTTTGGTCGGAATGGTTGCCCTGGAAGGATTGAAGGGGGATTTCGAAGCGGCAAATCGCTGGATAGACACAGCTATAAAGGCCCGGCCTGATACATCCGAAGTGTGGAGCGCTCAAGGTGATCTGGCGTTGGCTCAGGGAAATATGGTCAAGGCGCGGGAAGCCTTCGGCAAGGCGATCAAACTTCAGAAGTACCCCACACTGGATGTTGCCAAGCATGCGCTATTGCTCGTGCAGACCAAGGAATTTCAGGCAGCGGAAAAGTCTCTCGAAAGTTTGAAGAAGGAGGGGTTGGGTAAACATCCCTATGTAAGCTATGTCGCCGGGCAGAATGCATTCATGCAGAAAAAATACTCGCAGGCTGCTGAAGCATTTGAGGCCAGTCAGGCGGTTGATCCCAATAATCGCCTGAACAATCTCTATCTCGCTGTCACTTACCATTTGATGGGACAACAGGAAAAAGCACACGCATTGGCCAAGCGGCTTAATGCCGAAGCACCGCGCTCCGCAACCGTCAAACAGTTGTTGAGCGACATACAAATCGGCCGAAGTGAGTATGACGCAGCAAAGACGACTTTGCTCGGGGTGTTGGAAACCTCTCCCCAGAATGCGAATGCCCTTGACATGCTTGCCAGTGTTGCGCTGATGCAGGGTGATACTGCAAAAGGGCTGGAGTATTCAAGTCGGCTGGTCAGTATTTCTCCCGATTCGAGTGAGGCGCAAGCCAAGCTGTTACGTGCCAAGTTGATCGCCGGGCAAGATCTTCAACTGCGCACGGACAAAACCGCAGGCGGCGATGTCTTTAATACCGAGCTGCTGTTGACGTTGGAAATGCTGCGCAACAAGCAACCCGCACGGGCGTTGGAAAATGCCAGTAAATTGCGTGACCAATATCCCGGCAAACCCGATCCGCTCAACTTGATGGCGGCCGCCTACCTGATGATGGGGCAACTGGACAAGGCCAGGAACGAGCTTGAATCTTCGCTCAAGTTGAAACCCGATGATCCATCCGTGATCCGCAATCTGGCCAGGGTGGTGATTTTCAAGAATGACATGAAGCGTGCTCAGTCATTACTTGTTCCGCTGGTCAAGGCAAATCCTGGTGATGAGGAAGCGGTGCTGTTGCTCGTGGCTGTCGAGGGCCGTTTGGGAAATGTAGCTGCCGCAATCCCTCTGCTGGAACAGACTGTGCAGCAAAGTCCAGGTGCGCTCGGTGCGCGCAACATGTTGGCGGCCGAGTATCTGCGTGCCGGCAAGACACAGAATGTCATCACCATTACCCAAGGACTTTCCGATGCGCAGTATCAGCGGCAACCCAGTCTGCTTGAATTGCGGGGGAAGGCATTGGTGCTGAGCGGTGACGCAATTTCGTCGCGCAAGGTGTTTCAGCAATGGGCCAAGCTGGCCCCCGAATCGGCGGCAGCGCATTTCTACTACGGCGATAGTCTCGCCAGGAATGGGGAGATTGCTGCTGCTCGCACAGAACTCGATCGCGCGGTCAGGTTGAACCCCCACTATCTGCCGGCGCGTATTGGTGAAATCAAGATGCTGGTTCAGGACAAGCAGTTGCCCAAGGCGCGATCCGCACTGGAAAAATTACGCAAGGAGTTTGGTGAACATGCCGAAGTGCTGGCTATTGAGGGATGGTTTGCTCTGGGTACCAGTAATTTCAGCGAGGCCGAGAAGAAACTTGGTTCGGCATTGAAGATGCGCCCTGATACCGATACCGCTGTGCTTTATTCCCGTGCGCTTTGGGGGCAACAGAAACAGGGTCAGGCCTTGAAAACGATGCAGGACTGGTTGAATAAACGGCCTGACGATCTTGCGATGCGTCTGCATATGGCGGGTGCGTATTTGAGTCTGAAGCGGAATGAAGATGCGCGTGCAATGTATGCCAAGGTGGTTGAAAGTTATCCCGACCATGTGCCAGCACTCAACAATCTCGCATGGTTGGGGCAGGACAAGGATCTTTCGCTTTCAATCAAACATGCGCAGCATGCGTTGTCGATTGCCCCCAAGGATCCTTATGTCAAGGATACGCTGGGCATGCTCATGCTTAAGCGTGGTGATCTCACCGCCGCACACAATTTAATGCAGGAAGCCGTTGCGCTGATGCCGAAGGCGCCACAGTTCCAGTTGCATCTGGCGCAAATCCTGATCAAGCAGCAGCGGCATATCCAGGCCGGCAAGCTGTTGAATGAATTGATCGTCAAGGCGCCTGCAAGTCCTGAAGCGAAAGAGGCCAGAACCCTGCTTGATAGCGTGGGTGCCTCCAGATAACTTCAGCCATGCGTATTCTTGCAATTGCCAATGCCCATGCGTTGGCGCATGTATCCCGCCTGCTGGAAATAGCAAAGATTCTGCGCCGCGAAGGGCATGAGATCCTGTTTGCCGGGCATGGCAAGTACCTTCAGGTCGCGACATGGGACGGTTTCCCGATCCGTGAATTGCCCTACATCACGGTTGAGCAGGTGGTTCATGCGGTGCGGACGCAGAAGTTATGGGAACTCTACCGGGAGCAGGAACTGGAGCTTTTCATTTCAGCCGAATTGGCGCTCTATGCTGAGTTCCATCCTGATCTGGTGCTGCTGGATAACCGACCGACTGGGCGGACATCTGCTGAAAAAGCTGGGCTGAAAAGCGCTTCGGTGCTGAACGTGCACATGAGCAATTACCGACGTATCCCATTTTTCAGTTATATACAGCTCGCAGGAACGTTTCATATCCCCGGACTCGAACAAGCCGACAAGCTGGAGAATTCGATCGAAAATCTTGTTTATGACCGCCTGGTCATGGGCGGGCTCAATCGAGTGCGTGCAAAAATGGGATTGTCTCCGCTCTATGCCTACCAGCATGAAGAGGGACAGCACCTCGCCTTGCTTGCCGATACGCCGGAGTTCAACCCGGTACGCCAACTACCTGAACATGTTCGCTATATCGGTCCGTTGACCTGGCGCAATAAACTGCCTGCACCGCTTTGTCTGGATCGGCTCGATCCTGGTCGTCCAACTGCCTATTTCACCCTCGGCAGCGAAGGCCTCGATGAGTTGGTCGAACAACTAGGAGTGCTGACGCGCCGTGGCATCCAGATCGTGGTAGCGACCGGAGCGGCAGAACTGGCCGAGCGGATGCAACCTCCCGACGGGGTCTTTCTCGAGCAATACATCAATACCGACACCCTGTTGCCTCGCTGTGATCTGGTTTGTTGTCATGGCGGCAATGGGACGCTGTACCAGGCGCTCGGGCATGCGTTGCCTTGCGTGGTAGTGGCGACACATGCCGAGCAGAATTATGGTGGCAAGCGGATCCAGCAATTGGGTCTGGGGCGTGCGACGACACTGAAAAAACTGCGTCGCCAAGGGATGTCCAGTCTGGTCGAACTGGTTTGGCAAGTACTGGATGCATCGCGTTACCGCGATGCCGCGCGCGCCTTTGCGCCCCAGCTCTGGGCTTGGAACAGCGCAGAATTGGCTGCAACGGCAATCCGGAATTTGCAGCCCGTCACTGGACGATAAACAGCAAAACCTGACTCGCCCTTGGCATCAACCCAGTAAATAAAAAAGGCGCAGCTCGCGCTGCGCCTTTTTCTTGCGCTGACTAAATTCAGGCAGCTTTACGACGGCGACCAACAAAGCCCATGCCAGCCAGACCGATGCCGAGAAGTGCCAGCATGCCAGGTTCCGGAACCGCTGCTTGACGGGTCAGGTTGGTAGAAGTCTGGCCTTTCAGGGTCAGCGTCCAGTTACCAGCGCTGAGACCACTCGCGAAGATGCCGTAATTGTTCAGGCCAAGGATGTTCGGGCCATAACTGTGATCGGAGGCAGTATTGTTGGTACTGGTGCCGATCGTCAGATTCAGGTTCTCCGAGTCGTTCAGTTCCGCACAGGAAACGCCGCCACCAGCGAAGCAGTTGCCAGCGCCCAGGTTGTTTGAACCATCGGGAGCCCATTGCAGACCGGTGCCGAACGCGTTGTCCTTGGTCAGGCTGAGGGTAACTGCCATTGTTGCCTGAGCCGAATAAGTCAGACCCAAGTCATTCAGGATTTGCGCACGCATGTCCGGATCGGCCTGGAAACTCAGGGCGAAATTGACGGCCGGGCCAGCGACGGTGAAGTTGAAGGTCAGGCCCGTGGTGGACAGAATCTCTGAACTGGCCGAAGCTGAAGCTGCGGAAGTGATGTTGGATTCGGAGATTTGGTCGGTATGCGAAACGTTCGCGTTCAGGCTGGTGATCTCGGAGGTGTAGATAACCGAGTCGGAGTTCGACCAGTTGCCGCCGCCAACGGTGAGCCAGGTCAGGGTACCGTCGCCGGCAACCTGATTGTTGGTACGGGTGATGGCGCTGCCGGGAGCGTTGGTAACAGGGCCATCCAGAACCGGAGTAATCGGGAAGGCCGCGCATGAATTGCTGGTCGGGGTGCCGCCGCAGGAAGCGCCGCCGACGTTGCCAACGCCGTTGATCAGCGCGGTATTGGTCGTGCTGAAGTTGAAGCTGTTGATCGTTACGCCAGCAGCCGGGGTAAGGCCTGCATTCAGGAATGCGACGGACAGATTGTTGATGTTCAGCGAAGAGCCGGCGTAAACATCAGCGGCGGCTTGCCCGGACATGCCGAGAGCGAGAGTCGCTGCAATGGCGGTCGCCAGAGTGGTTTGTTTCAGTTTCATGATTTTCTCCAATTGATAAGGTTGCACTTTACAGGGCTGAGGCGACCTGCCGGGCCCCAGTGTGCGATGCATGTTTAGCTACGCAGACAATATAAAGCACGTAGCGTGCCAGAAAAATTGAGATCATTAAAAACAACAGGTTAGGGGAGTTAAATGGCTTTTCCGGAGATCGGGCGAGCGCTTGTGTAAAGAATACCGACAGTTCGCTGCATGGCTCGGAAGCTCGAAAGGGTCGCTGACTGTGAAGTAAGGGCGCTGCTGCTCATACATGCATCTGTCAGTCGCTAACCTGTTGATTGTTCGATCAATGCAAGTATCGACCAGCGTAAGAATTGCCGACATTGCTCAGTCCATGGCAAGGCAGACAATTATTTGATTCTCTTGGCGGGAACGCCGCCCCATATCTCGTGTGCGCCGATAACCGTGTCTTTCAACACGACCGAACCAGCGGAAATGATGGCGCCATCGCCGATGCGGACCCCGGACATGACGACGGCTGTGGCGCCGATAGTGACGTTATCGCCAGCCTTGATTTTTGAAAGCGCGAAATGACGGCCTTCAATGGCGTGGCTGAACAGAACTGCATCATGGCCGATGATGCAGTTTGCACCGAGTTCGGTCAGCGGTGGATCAAGGATGACGCCGGCACTATAGGTATTGGGACCCATGCGTGTACCGAGTGCCTGATACACCAGTCGCATCAGAGGTACGGGCAGGAAATGGGTGCGTATCAGACTGTTGAACAACAACAGATAGAACAGGATGTTGACCTGGGCAGAAAATTCAGCTTTGGAACCTTCCGCCAATTCCCCTTCCGACAAGGGCATGAAATGCAAAAACAGGCGGTAGATGGTAAAGGCATAGAGATAGATGCAGATCACGCCGGCGATCAGCATGACAATGCCGCGAAAGTCGCCGAAGGGGAGCTCTGCCAGCGTGAGCCATGTGGTGAGAACACCAAGGGCAATGCTCAGGCTGAATAGAAAAAAGAAAACTGCGACTTGAGGGCCGGTGATCGAACGCATTGGATTCCTCGCTTCATGGTTGACGGGATGCTCGGCGACGCCCGCCCGGACCGCAGAATGGAAGCCTAAAGCAAAAGGCGCGTCCGAAAGTTAACTACTTGCTTCATGTCGCCATGCGAAATCTGACTAGAAACTGTAACGGACCTCGGTATAGATACGATCCTTGTTGTCGAATTGACCGAACAGACCTGCTGCCTTTCCCCCAAAAATATCCGAGCCCACTGTCAGACGCCAGTTTCCGTCCATGCGCCAGCTTACTTTGAATTGGGCCAGCCAGTCGGGACTGTTGAGACTTCTTATGAGCAACAACTTGGGCTCAAGCTTGGGATGCAGCGCCTGGGTGCTGAACAGGAGCGAAAACCCGCTTTCCGTCGCATCCAGCAGCATGCCGGGGTCATGGTCGGTGAATCTGCGCTGATAGAGCTGGAGATTGAATCGGGTGTCCTGAGGGAAACTCCATTCCAGTCCGAGAATGTAGTCGAGCAGGTTCTGTTTCACGAGACCATCAGCATCTGTTGGCGTGGTGACGTTGAACAGCTTGTCCTTGGTGTAAACCGCTTCGGCTTTCAGTACAAGTGGGCCAAGATCCTTGCCGAGGGTCGCGCCGAACTGGTGGATTCGATCATGAACAGGTCTGTAAAGAATGGGGGTGACACGCGAGAACGCGGCAGTGGCGTCGTTTGTGCGGTAATAGAAACCGGAAATGTCCCACCCTGACTTGAGATAGGAAAGACGGGCGCCATAGGCGGAATCAGCCAGTCCCTCCGGCTTGTCTTCCGGTTCGATGCTGACGCCGGCCGGGGGGGTGAATGGGTAGAACTCGGCACCTGGTTTACCGATGTCATCGTAGGTCATACGCGGAATCCATACTCCCTCGGCATGGAAATCCCCCTTGAAGTACTCGGCGCGTGCAGCCCACTGAGGGATGCGCAGCATTTCGAAATCGGGCAGGGCCAGTTCGCGCAGATCTTTGGCTGATACGACATCGGCAAAGAACAGGCCGACCATTTCGCCCCAGATTATGTGCTGACGGCCTAGGCGAAATTCCCAGTCGTCGGCAGGTATGTCGATGTATGCCTCGCGAATCTGGGTTTCAAGGCGCTGATCGTTGCGAACTGCTCGGTTGTAATGATCGGTCAAGTCATAGATCGGGTCATAAAGCAGTCTGCCACCCAGTTTCCAGGAGATGCCGCCCGAGAGTTGGCCCGTCGAGGACAGATCCAGCGTATTGCGGAATTTGCTCCAGTGGGTAGGCGATTTGTAGGCGTAGGCCAGGTCATTCTGAAAGAAGCCGGTAACTTTTGCAGGAGAGGCCGATGGTTGGGGTTTTTCGGCGGCAGGCTCTTCTTGTATTCGGGCGACTTCGTTTACCGACTCAGGCTCTGGCTGGATTGGCGGCTGTGCGCCGAACAGGTCATTCACCGACCTCAAGCTTTTTTCTTCAGCCGCAGCTGCCGGGATAGTCGCCGGTGCAGGGACCGGTTGTTCCACCTGCTCGGGGACTGCAGGGGGATCAACAAACAGGGCGTCCAGCGAGCGCGGTTCTTCTTCAGGTGTTTTCGGCGTGATGCGTGGCTCCACCACTTGCGCTGCGGCAGGTTGCTGTACGGCAGTGGCCGGGCCGCCAAACAGATCGTCCATGGACTGGGGTTCCGCCTTTTTCTTGCCCTTGGCGAGGGCGGACTCGGAAAAGGTGATGCCATCCAGCGCCAAAATCAGGAGTAGCGCGATCATCATCCGGCCAATTCTGACTGGCCGATGATATTTCAAGCTAAATGACTGCTGGTACATGTATTTCCCCTATTCAACAATCTGACCATCACTAAGCTCGATCACACGGTCTGCCATTTCCATGACTCTTGGATCGTGCGTGGAAAAAATGAAAGTTACGCCTTCCTGCTGGTTGAGTTCACGCATGAGCGCCAGTATTTCGCCGCCTGTCTTGCGGTCCAGGTTGGCGGTTGGTTCATCCGCCAGAATAATCTTGGGCTTGGTGGCCAGGGCTCGCGCGATGGCGACGCGTTGTCTTTGACCCCCGCTCAATTCATTCGGACGGTGGCTGCCATAACGTTCCAGGCCGACGACCTGCAATGCATGTTCGACCCGCTGTCGGCTTTCCGCCCTGTCCAGGTTCCGTTTCTGCATCAGGGGGTATTCGACATTCTCCCAGGCTGATAGAACCGGCAGCAGGTTGAAGGTCTGAAACACGAATCCCAGGGTATGCAAACGTAGATCTGCCAGATCATCGGCTGACCTGGCACTGATATCGTGGCCCTGGATCAGGATACTGCCCTCGGTTGGAGAGTCGATGCATCCGATCATGTTGAGCAGGGTTGATTTCCCGCTTCCTGAAGGACCCGCCAAGGCGAGGAATTCACCCTCAAATACCACGATGGAAACATTGCTGAGCGCAGTAACGATCTGTTCGCCAAGGGTGTATCGCTTGCTGACTTCGCGGACTTCGACAACGCGCTGGGCTGACTTGGCTTCGGCTTCGACATCAATGACGAACTGGAGCAGATACGGGGGGATTGCGAACAGGTCGCCATCGTGCAGCGGTTCCCGCTGGATTCTTGTCTTGTTGAGATAAACGCCGCTCTGGCTGCCCAAGTCTTCCAGGTAGTAGCCGTCTTCATCCAGCGTCACACGCGCATGTCTGCGGCTGACGCTTTTCTCGTCGAGGTGAATTTCGCACTCGTTGGCGCGTCCAATCAGCGAGGATGAGCGGTAGAGCCGGATGTTTTGCACAACCTGCTGGTTCTGCCAGATCAGGATTCTTGCCATCTTTTTGTCCGTAGCAGCATCAAGCCAGTAAAAGATACCCGAAAATTGCATCCCTGCAATCCACGGAAGTTGATCGGCAATAACGCCGATGGACTTGAATCAATTGAACCCTGCAACTGTCTATTTCGCAAACAATCCAGCTTGATTGCCGATGTTACACTTTCCTCGGTCATGTTTGATTTGGGCTTTGTCCTGATTGGAATCTGCAATGAATCCAGCACGAATGGTTTTGAGGCTGCTTCGGCCCTGTTGTGTCGCATTATGTGTGATGTCGTTGCTCGCCGGATTGCCGGCCAAGGCGGAAGATGACGTTGGACAATCGGATTTGGCTCGGGAAGTGCTTGAACGGGCCGAACGGATTCGATTTCCGGACAAGGGCTTCCAGGTTGATATCTCGATTACAACCACTACGCCGGATACCGATCCCGAACTGCGTTCCTACCGTATTCTTTCCAAAGGCAATGCCCAGACTTTGGTGCAGACCACGGCGCCGGCCATCGACCGAAATCAGATTCTTCTGATGCGGGATCATGACCTTTGGGTTTTTCTGCCGAACTTGTCGCAGCCTGTCCGCTTGCCCCTGTCGCAAAGACTGACCGGCCAAGTCGCAAACGGGGATCTTGCTCGCGCAAATTTTGTCGGCGATTACACGCCCAGCATTCTGCGCAGCGAAAAAATTGGCGGCGAGTCGTACCATGTACTGCAATTGAACGCGGTGGATCGCTGGGTAACCTACAACAAGGTTTATTACTGGGTAAACGCACGCAACAGCAACCCGTACAAAGCCGAGTTCTACACCTTGTCTGGCAGATTATTGAAGGTTTGTCACTATCAGAAATTCAAGCCCATGGGTGGCGAAGTGCGGCCTACCCAATTGGTCATCGAAGATGCGATGCGTAGCGGACATCGTTCTGTACTTGATTATTCAGGCATGCAGGAAAGGGATTTGCCGGATCGTATCTTCACCAAGGACTACTTGAAGAAACTGAGTCGCTGAAGTTTTTGCCCAAATCCGGCATCTATCGCCCCGATCAAATGTTGTGACGCAAGGCATCAACGACGGGCAGCCTGGCGGCGCGTCTTCCGGGTAATACAGCCGCGAGTGCAGCTGCCAGAGAGCCGATCAACAACGCAACGCCCATGACCCAGGGCACAAGATGAATGGATGCGGTGTATTCGGCGTTGGAGCCGGGCGGCGGCGGCATGGTGATTCCGACCCCCGAGATGGCTGCGGCGAAGCTTCCGCCGACAAGCAGTCCGATGAAGCTGCCCAACAGGCCCAATAATGTGTACTCAAGCATGACCAGCTTGAATACCTGGCTTCGGCGCTGACCGATGGCCAGCATGGTGCCGAATTCGCCGGTCCGCTCATATACGGCCATGTTGACGGTACTCGCTACGCTCAAAACCAGCATGACCATGATGATGAACTGCAAGGCACCGAATTGACGACGGTATAGCGCAACGGTTTTTTCGTAGAAATCCGCCAATTGATACCAAGGCTTAACTTCATAGCCTTGTGTGCCGATTTTCTTGTTGATCGCGGCCATTACCTCGTCTGTCGCCAGACTGTCGTCCAGCGAAACAACGATGCCATGAACCGCGCCTGTGTAGAGCAGTTCCTGCGCCGAGTTCATCGGAATTCGAACAGCCCGGTCGTCATACTCCTTGAAGAAGGTGCGGAAAACCCCGACGATTTCAAATTCCAGGGTGTTCAGCGCGCCTTCCGGCGTATTCACCATCAATGTCACGAAGTCGCCAGGTTGCAGGTGCAACGAGGCAGCAACCCCTTCGCCAATGATGACGCCATTCTGGTCTGAGTCTTTCAGTTGTCGCCCGGCGACCATGGTCATGGCGCTGCCGAGCGCAGCTTCCTTGTCGGGTTCCACGCCCTCGCCCAATATCGGCAGGTCGGCCCGGCCATTGTTCGCCAGCCCGGAAAAGTTCAGACGTGCCATCACATCCTGAACGTGCGGTAGCGTGGCGATCGACTCGGCCAGTGGTTTTGCCTCCGAGATCAGATAGCGGGAGGGTTCACGTTTGCCATATTCCAGGAAGCCCTTGCGGTAGATCTGGAGATGGCCGATGCGGGAATGGATGGTGGCTTCGCGCAACTGGACGAATACGTCCTCGACAAAACCGCCGCTGACGATGATCGCCGCTACCCCGGAGACGATGGCTGCCAGGGTCAGCGCGGTGCGCAGGCGATTTCTGAAAATGTTGCGAAAGGCGAGTTTCAGCATGAATTCGGCTTGCCGCTTTGCTAAATGTTGTGCCTGAGCGCGTTGATGATCTGCATCCGCGAGGCTTTCCAGGAGGGATAGATGCCGGCCATGACGGTCGTCGTGAAAGCAATGCCGAAGGCAGTCGCAAGCACGCTCCAGGTCGCGCGAATTTCGCCTCGGTAGCCTTCCTCCATCCCGGGTGGCGGCGGCATCGGAATGCCGACGAACGAAATAAGTTCGGCCAGCCCATAGCCAACCAGCACGCCCATGCCGCAACCGGCAAGTGCGAGCAGGAGGCTTTCGATGGCGAATAACTGCATGACCTTGCTGCGCTTGAAACCTATGGCCAACAAGGTGCCGATCTCACCTGTGCGTTCCAGCACATTCATGATGAGCATGTTCGAAATGCTCAGGATGATGATGCAGCCGATGATCAGCTTGAGCACAAGCATCTGTCGGGAAAACAGGGCGACAGTCTTGTTGTAGAAGTCGGCCCGCTCGTACCACGGCACGAACTCCAGGGTGGCAGACTTGAGTGGATATGCAGTTCGGAACTGTTCGAGATAGCGGTCGGTAAGCTCGGTTTCCTCAAGCAGAACCAGCCAGGAATGGACGCCATTTACACGCAACAGGGATTGGCCCAGGCCGAGCGGCAGGCGCAGAGCCGAATCATCGTAGGCCTGGCTGCCGGTGATGAAGATGCCGGCTACGGTAGCTTCAACGGCATTGATGCCGCCGCTCGACGGAGTCGTCAACAGTGCGACCGTGGCGCCCGGGGTAACGCCGAGGTTGCGTGCCAGACCCCGTCCCAGAATCACCTCCTTGGCGTTGGAGCTGGATAGATCCTTGCCTTCGACAATGCGAAAAGCTTTGCTCAGTTCCGCTTCTTTCGCCGGGTTGACGCCATCGGCAAGAAAAGACACGGTGGTTTCGCCATGACTGATCAGGCCGGTCACGGTCAGCCGTGGTGCTACCAATTTGACTCCGGGGATCTTTTCGATCGCATCGTTCTGGGGCAATGCATCGGGCAGGATGAACGCAAATGGGTCGGCTGCGCCTGCTTTCAGATAGCCAGGTCGCACAACCTGGATATGTCCGAGTTGGGACTGGATGGTGCCCTCGCGCATGGCCCAGAAGATCCACTGGGCAAATCCGTCCGCCAGCACCATGGAGATCACGCCGGCAGCGACGGTCAGCAGTGCGATCAGGGCCCGGCGCCGATTGCGAATCAGGTTGCGTGCCGCGATGAGAAGGTCGTCCATGATGGGCGGTGATGTGAGGGTGGATGGATTCTACTTGCTGTGGCGTACTCGGTTGGAAGGCGATCGTTGCATGATGCAGCCCTCAAACTTGCGCTAGAACCTTGCGGAAAACTGAAGCAGCATCAACTCTGAGCAATGCGGCGGAAAGTCGTGCAGCGTTGCTTCGCATCGGATCGGATTCCAGGCCTTGGAGAACCGCTTGCTGGATGTCCCGCCTGGTTGCACTGGCCGCGCGCAACAGACGGCCCGCGCCCGCCGACTCTATCAAGCGCATGTTCAGGAATTGATCGAGATTGCCGGCCAGACCAATTACCGGCAGGCCGGCGGCAAGGCCCTGATAGCTGGTCGGACTGCCGCCATTGCAGATGACCAATGCCGCGCGCGCGGCTGCCTGATCACCAGGCAGGTAATGACTTGTCCATGTGTTCGGCGGGGGAGAGGCAGGCAGGTCATGGCCGGCCGTGGCGGCAATGACGGTGACCGGCAACGACGCGAGCGCATCCAGAATGTCGGGCAGTCGTCGGGCATGGCCTGAACTGCCCAGCGTGAGATAGATGATCGGGCGGTCGGTTGGCAGATTCGCCCACCAATCGGGAAGGGGGACATCGGGTTTCCAGGCAAGATGGCCTAGAAAATGGTGATTGGCCGGAAGTTCGCGCATTTTCACCAACTCGGGCACATCGGCGTACAGCACATGATCGGCTTCCGTATACCCATAGCGGAGATCGGCGGGAAGCATCGGCAGCCCATGGCTGTTTCGGACCCGGTTGAGTGCGCGGGCATGCAACGCGAAAACCAGGGGGCGGGCAATATCGAACAGGCGCTGCGCCAGACTGACGCCGACGAAGCGAGTCAGCGGAATATCGGGAACCGGAAATGACAGTTCGGCGTAGGGACTCCAGTAAGCATTGCTGATGTTCAAGTAGGGGATGCCTTCCAGGCGTGCGCTGATTCCCAGCGAGAGGCGAAAGTCACCCACCACGACATCGGGTTTCCAGGTGCGCATCAGCCCACGATCCGCCTCGACATATTGATGCAGCGTTGTGCTGTCGTAGATCGGTTTGCCGTGAGCCAGCGCATCGAAGAAACGCTGGCTGGATATGCTCGCAACTACGCGGGTCGGGTAGGGCAGCTTGCCCAGCAGTTCAGCGTAGCGAGGATCGCATGCCAGGCAGATCTCGTAGAGGTCAGGGTCCAGTGTGGCCGCGAGAGTCGCCGCGCGGGCGACATGGGCCAGAGTTACTGCTTCGGCGATGAACAGGATGCGACGTTTGCCAGCCATATTCACTCCATCCGGCAATGCAGAGTCATCCCGAGGCAGTCATGCAAGCAGCAACATTTCCACTGGCTTGCGCGTCGACCGAGCCGTGGGAGCAGGGCCAGAGCCTATACGGCCGATGAAGAACAGGCATTCCACCGAAGACTCGCCAAGGAATTGGATCAGTTGCCGATTCAGCTTCCCAACCCTTTCCCGCGCGCCTCGGGTTTCCGAGAAGGCCAGTTTGTGACGGAAATAACGGGTGAAGATCACCGGCGTCATTTCGGGCTGGATCAGCCACCCAAGCTGCGTGGCTGTCAGCCAGAAACGTTGCATGGCGCGTCCGGCGGCGATGAAATCGTCAATCCCTCCGAGTGGCTTCGGCGCTTGCAGGGCAAAGTGCGCACCACAAAGCAGGCCTGGCAATAGATCAAGTTGCAGACGCGGCGGCAGGTCGCCAAGCAGGTATTTGTTGAAGAAAGCGATGCGCTCCCAACTTGCCATCGCCCAGCGCATGATGCGCGCCGTTACCGGGTCGACGCCGACAGCCTGCTCAGGAATTTTGTCCTCGCTGAATTGTGCGCCCCATTCAATCACGGCGCTGTGAACTTCGTATGCCTCAGGGATGGTCAGACGTACTTTGGCGTTATCGAACATGAAACGGGCCAGGCGCCATCTCTGTGCCCAGTCCTCGAACCAGGTGACATTGAAGTCTTGCGGCAATGCCGCGATCAGGGCGTCCTTCTGCTCAGGCGAGAGTGGCCGGGTAGACATCGGTCGTCGTTGTACAACGCGGGTTTCGATGCAGGCGGCGAGGGGATCAACCGTCAAGCTGTTGACCGGCGTGAAGCGAACATCGAACAAAAGGTGATTCTCGGCGGTGCCTGGACGGCGTTCGATTGCCGTTTGACGACCCTGCGTTGTCGCCGCCACTGTCATGGTCTCCAGCAGTGCACCGACTGCCAACTGGCTGGCGTGGCCGTCCCGGTCATAAACCACATGGTCGCGAGTATCAAAGCCATGCACCAGGATGTGTTCATCGCCCAGGATTTCGAAGCGCCATGGCTGGGTGTTGTCACCGCTGGGCGCCCAGCGTGCGAGTTCGAGAATGTTCCGCAGGTGATCAGGCAGGGCGCGGGACATGTCAGATTCCGAGTTGGCGCCTGGCGATGCCGATGGCGATGCGATTGATCGGGTTGCGATTGCCCCCCGGTCGCCAGGTATGGACCATTTTGTTGCGATAGGCGTCGAACTGGATGCCGTGCGGAGCAGCCCAGACCTTGCCGCGGCCGAGCAGTATCTTCAGTGCTTCGGCACCCGCGATGCCGGCGCAAAGCATGCAGGCCATAATGGTGGAAGGCCCTTTGCCGGCTTTCAGATTGACGCGGCTCGAATCGGCCAGATAGTGACGATGCAGCAGTCCGGGCGCCAGACCGACCAGGAAACGGATGGCTTTTTCGAGTTCCGGACGTTCACCCCATTGGAAGTAATCTTCGAAGCTCATCTGGTCGGGAAGAAAGTTGAGCAGCCCGGCGCTCATCCCGAGTGGTGCTACGGTGATGGCCGGGATGCCATGCCGGTGGCAGTGGGCGAAAACCATTTGACGGGCGGCAATGGCGAAAAAATCGAGGCCATCAACATAAACATCCACGTTCTGGAAGAACGAGGTGATGTTGTCGCTGGTTACGCCATCGGGGAAGATTGTGATATCACATTCGGGATTGATTCGTTGCGCCTGTTCGGCGAGTACTTCGACTTTTTCCTGGCCGAGGCTGGACATGGAGGCGCCGGCCTGGCGATTGAAATTGGCCAGTTCGAAAGTGTCCAGATCGGCGATGTTGAACTTCGTGATGCCCAACCGGACCAGCGTCAGCAGGTGAAATCCACCGACGCCGCCCATGCCGGCGATGGCGATGCGCTTGTCGCGCAGTTGGGTCTGCTCCTGTTCGGTGACCCAGCCAAGATTGCGGGAAAAGGCTTCCTGGTAATTGAAGTCCATGACGCTCAGCCACGCGCGATGCGGGCCAGGATTGCGTTTTCTTCGCTTGGGGACATGAAGTAGGGGTAGAGCGAACGCTCCTGGCGCGAGAGTTCCGGATGGCCGGCGAATTTTTCCATCATCGGCCCGCCATAGTTGGCGACATCAAGCCTGAGCAACAAAGCCGGCGCGCCAACCCGCGGGCAGATGCGCTCGACTCCCAATGGTTGAAAGCCCAGCATGCGCTGGTAGAAAGAAACATGTGACGGATTTACCTCGATCACGATATCCGTGTAATCCCAGATTCTCACCGCATACAGATAAGCGACCTGAAACAATCCTGCAATCATCCGTTTTGAAGCGCTCTTGTGGTCTATGGCGAGTTTGGTGAATTCACATACCCTGAGACCCTGCTGTCTGAGCGTATCGACCTCGGGTTTGTAAAGTTCATCGACAAGCAGCCCGGAGCCGGTATCGAAACCGATTGTAATCGTGCCGATGACCGCATCTTCCTTGTAGGTGGCCAACGTGATCCGTTCCGGGCAAACCTGCTTGCCGGGTTGAGGGCTGACTTGATAACCCACGTCGCGGTAACGCTTTTCAACCAGAAACCGGGCTTCACGGCTGCGTGTATCGTCGTGGGCGAGCCGAATCTTGAAGGTGTCCTTCTTGACCGAGCCGGTTGACGTGTCCGCATTGTCTGCGGCGGTATGCGTCATGCCCACATTCTGCAGGCGCGGGGGCTGCTCGACGACTGCAATCGTTTTTGACCAGGTTCTGCTGCCTAGGCGCAGCCTGTCCATGATTCCCATTGTTGCTTCCTCACATCCTGGGGCTCGACGAGCTCATATAATGAATCGCGTTCTGAAAACTAATCCAATGACCGGGCTGAGATGTAATGCATCTAACCAAGAGTTTACGGCACAGTCCTTTACAATCAACCCCATGAAGATTGAATTGATCACCACTGAGGATCGTGGTCGCTACCTTGTCGGCCATACCGCCGATATCGAGCGGATATTGCGCGAGATCATGGACGAAAAGAACATCGTCGCCGTGTACGGAGAAAACTCAAAGCAATTTCTGCTTTCCACGCTGGTTTCGATCGAACCTGCGAAAGGCTATCTGCTGTTCGAACAAGGTGTCGACGATGCGATGAACGCATTGTTGCTGGGCAGCAACGAATGCACATTCGCGACGACGCATGATCAGGTTCATATCCAGTTTTCCAGTCCCGGCATGGAGGCTGCGAGGCAAGGGCAGGAGAAGTTGTTCCGCGTGCCGATCCCGCGTGAAGTGCTCCGTTTGCAGCGTCGGGAATACTACCGGCTGGTGACTTCGGTGGTGAATCCGGTGAAATGCCTGATCAATACCGGCTCCGGTCTGCTGGAATCGATCGTTGTCGATATCAGCATCGGCGGCGTGGGTGTGCTTGCTTATCCGGAAGATGGTCGCCTGAAAGCGGGTGAGGTTTTTCATGGCTGTCGAATCTCCTTGCCGGGTGCGGGCGAATTTGCCGTCGGATTGAATGTGTGCACGACATTCGAGATCACGTTGAAAAACGGTCGCCTGACACATCGGGCGGGTTGCCGCTTCATCGACCTGCCACCCAGTGTGGAAACCGCGATTCAACGGTACATCATCCAGGTCGATCGGGAACGGCGCGCGCGCTTCACCTGAGACTATTTCCGGCTCAGCCAGCGCCCCGCGTCCAGCGCGAAATAAGTCAGTACCGCATCTGCGCCGGCCCGCTTGAAGCCGAGCAGACTCTCCAGCACGCAGGCTTTCTCGTTCAGCCAGCCATTCTGCGCGGCGGCCTTCAGCATGGCGTACTCGCCGCTGACCTGATAAACAAAAGTGGGGGCCTGGTAGGTTTCCTTCACGCGCCGCACGATATCCAGATAGGGCATGCCAGGCTTGATCATCAC
>SXGT01375161.1_pt1 | contig 20866 bp, 17 predicted proteins | sample 3176221 | NCBI WGS metagenome assembly SXGT01 (sample SAMN11356862, study PRJNA531348) | freshwater metagenome | isolation source: freshwater sample F1-120 | place: China: Fuxian Lake, Yuxi | collected 2017-12-25
CCGCGTGGGTTGTGCTTGGCAGGGGGGATCAACGGCTGGACAATGGCCCATGGCTCATCCGTCAGATCTGCAGTATATTTTTTCCTATAAAGTTCTTCTTGTTCCATTGTAGCACACTCCTCTACTCTGGAGATATGCGCTAACTCTCTCATACATGTATATTTTCTGCCAATCAATGTTTCCGGACAGCCTCTGAGTGTATCAAAGGCTGCACCCATCACTGCATGACGGACAAAATGCACCTCTTCCTCGGCGCCAATATCGACAAAACCGTACCCCTGGTCTCGGGCGAGCGCGACCACCGTGCCCGACCACCGTGTCCCAACCTTGGCGGTCTTCAGTCGCTGTTTGTCCACCTCGCGGCGGCGGTCACGGTAGTCTACTAATTCGCGATGTACGGCGTCGAATGCATTGTAGACAGCGTCCTCCACCGTTTTCCCCACCTTTACCGCCTGCAAGACTTTGCGGCGATTCATGGAGAGGGTAATCCGCGCCTCATCGCTGCCGTGCAGATGATGATTGCTCTTCACCAGCGCCACGCGCGCATGGATGATGTCTGCATGATGCGCATTGAGTTTCTCAAGCCGCTCGACCATCATGCTCCGCATGGCGTCGGGGACGTCCACATGCTGCCCTTCGATGTGCAGTTCCATAGGATTCCTCCTGCCTGGGCATTACGGTTACTGGCGTCTACTACACGCTTGGACAGAGGAAGTATACCCTGCTAGCACGAGCGGAGGAAAGTCTTGCGGCATGTCGCTACAGTGTCTAAAATAGGAGCGTTGTGCCCCTGATGCCGCAAGAGCAAAGCAGACCGCAGGACGCGATGGGAGGCCACATGCTGGTGGCGCTGGCTGGTGGAGTGGGAGCTGCCAAATTGTTGCGTGGTTTGGTGGAGGAGATTCCGTCAGACACGTTGACCATCATCAGTAACACTGGCGATGATATTGAACTCTACGGGCTCTCCATCTCTCCAGACATTGACATTGTGGCGTACACGCTGAGTGGGCTGGTGGACGAAGAGCGCGGCTGGGGCCTACGGGGTGACACGTTTGATTGCCTGTCCATGCTGCGGCGCTATGGTGCGGCGGCGTGGTTCAACCTCGGCGACCGTGACCTCGGCACCCACATCCTCCGCACCCAGCGGCGGCGCCTCGGGCAGACGCTTACAGACATTACGGCGGCCTTCTGCCAGGCCCTCGGGGTCCAGGCACGCATCCTCCCCATGTGTGATCAACCAGTGCCCAGCCTGATTCGCACCCCGGCAGGCCTGTTTCACTTCCAGGAATACCTGGTGCAACGCGGCGCTCAGGAGGAGGTGATCGAGGTCATCTATCAGAACATTGCGCAGGCATGCCCCGCGCCTGGCGTGTGCGAGGCGTTGGCCACGGCGGACGCCATTCTTCTTTGCCCGAGTAACCCGGTGATTAGCATTGGCACGATTCTCGCCGTGCCTGGTGTGCGGCAGGCCATCACGGCCAGTCCGGCCCCGGTCGTCGCCGTCAGTCCCATTATCCAGGGAGCGACGTTAAAAGGCCCAGCAGACAAAATGCTGCGCGGCCTAGGCTTTGAAGTGTCCGCCTATGGCGTGGCGCAATACTATGATGGTCTGCTGGACGGCCTGGTGATTGATACACTCGATGCCGCGCTGCAGCCCCGTCTTGCTCAGCTTGGCTTGCATGTCGCAGTGACCAATACGATCATGCACACTCTCGCCGACAAACAGGCCCTGGCGCAGACCATGTTAGCACTGGCCCGGAAGTGTCACGCATGACCTACGCCGTGATTCCCGCCAAAGGTTTTGACGGCGCCAAGCAACGCCTGGCGTCGTTTCTACAGCCCGAGGAACGCCGTGCCCTCATGCGCGCCATGCTCACCGATACGCTCATCGCCTGTACCCAGGCCAGGAGTGTATCGGGCGTGGGCGTGGTGACCAGTGACCGGGAGGTCGCCGAGATGGTGACGACACTCGGAGCAGAAGTGCTCTGGGAACCTGAGGCGCAGGGCCATAGCCAGGCCGTGGCGGTGGGCGTCGAGGTGTGCCGTCAGCGTGGCATTGCGGCCATGCTCACCTTGCCTGGGGATCTGCCGCTGCTGACCACTGCCGATGTGCAGGCGATTCTCCGCCCGTCGGTGCCAGCCGTGCCCGTGCTGTTGGTGCCCAATCACGATGCGTTGGGCACCAACGCTGTGGTGCTTTCCCCGCCGGATTGCCTGCCGCTAGCCTTTGGGCATGACAGCTTCCAGCGCCATCTGCACTTGGCGGCGGCGCGCCATCTCGCTGTCGAAGTCCGCCGACTGCCCCGTGTCGCCTTAGATATTGATGAACCCAGTGATCTAGCCGTGTTGATGGCGCAACAGGCGACGTGCCAGAGTGCCCAAGTGCTGGCGGCACTCGGTGTCCTCGACCGCCTGGCGCAGGCCTTTCCCCCTGCCCATGGATGAGCATGTGTCTTGATACTCCCCATGGCTCAAGCCAGGGGATTCTTGACGCCTCTAACGAGGCGGGCAAGCGTTTAACCTCTCTCTGTACCCCAGAGCGAGGATATTCTGAGCGGCGTTGACATCGGCATGGGACGTGTACCCACAGTCAATACAGGAGAACAGGGCTTGTTGCGGGCGATTCAGTTTCGATACACATCCACACGAGGGACACGTCTGGGACGTGTAGCGTGGGTTGACCGCAAGCACCACACCCCCACGCCAGCACTGTTTGTACTCCAACATACGGCGAAACATCCCCCAGCCCTGGTCAAGAATGGCCTTGTTCATCCCGGATTTCTGGGCCACCTGACTCCCTGGTGCTTCCACCGTGCCTTTGGCCGACCGGGACATGTTCCCTATCTGCAAATCCTCAACCACAATCACCGCGTGGTTTTTGCTGATGGTGGTGCTGAGTTTGTGCAGAAAATCCTTCCGGCAGTGGGCAATCGTCGCCTGAATACGGCGTATCACCGTCTGGCATTTCTGCCAGTTCTTGGAGAATTTCACTTTCCTCGCAGCACGTTGCTGCGCCTTCGCCAGCTTCGCTTGCAGGCGTCTAGAGGCGTTCAATGGGGGGTACAGCGTCCCATCGGACAGTGCGGCAAAGGTCGCAATCCCCAGGTCAATGCCGATGGCGCTGGTGCTCGGATGGACGGGCGTGTCCACCGCGCGTTCCGTCTGAAACGCGACCGCCCAGTGCTTCCCATCTCTACGGATGGTCACATTCTTGATGGCACCTTCGATCTCCCGACTCTTCCCAAACCGCATCCATCCGATTTTCGGCAGCTTGAGTCGATGGCCATCCAGTTGGAAATCCCTAGGAAACCGGAAGCTGTCAGACAAGAACTTCTTGCGAAAACGCGGCGGCATGGTTCTGCCAGAAAAGAGATGCTGATACGCGCGCTCCAAGTCTCGCAGGCCGTGTTGCAAGGCATGGATAGAGACGTCTGCCAACCACCCGTATTCCTCACTCAGACGCCATCGGGTCAACAACCACGCGGCTTCGTAATAGCTCAGCCGTGGGACACCGGCGAGGTAGCGCCCTTCGTTCACCGCCAGCACTTTGTTCCAGACAAAGCGACACGCCCCCGCGTACTGCGCAAACGAACGGCGCAACGCTGGCGTGGTCTTCAGCCGGTAGTGATAGCCTTGGCGCTGGATCACTTCACCCCCTCACGTTTCGCTTTGTCCCTGAGTGCCAACTCTAGTACCGCTGTCTGGCTTATGCCAAACCTTTGGGCCAGCAAGGCTAACAAGCGCTTGGCGTCAGGGCTCAGGCGCATGCTCGCAAGCTGTTTCTTTTCCCTAGGGAAATTGTCTCACATTGTGTGATACAAGGTAACGCTCTTGGCGCGGTGCGCCAACGGGGAATTGCCCATAGGCATGGGCAAACCTCTTTCCTCCCCATGGCTGAGGCCAGGGGTTTCACGAGGTATTGGATGAGCCTTGCCGAAGTGCGTGTGATCGGTCTCCCCGGTATGCCCATTGTCACGCCAGGAATGCACCTGGCCCCGTTGATTCAGCAGGCAGCGACCGCGGCGTCCTTGGCGTTTGAGGCCGGGGATATTATCGTCGTGACGCAAAAAATCGTCTCCAAAGCCGAGGGCCATCTCGTGGTCCTACGCGATGTCACGCCGTCGCCCTTTGCGACATCTTTTGCCCAGCAGTGGGACAAAGACCCGCGCCATGTCGAAGTGGTGCTCCAGCAATCGCGTCGCATCGTCAAGATGGACCGTGGCGTGTTGATTACCGAAACGCACCACGGCTTTATCTGCGCCAACGCCGGGGTGGATCAGTCGAATATGGAAGGCGAAGACGTGCTCGCCGTGCTGCCGCCGGACCCGGATGCATCGTGCCGGACCATCCGCCAGGGGCTCCGCGCTAGCCTGGGGTTTGACGTCGCGGTCATTATGTCCGACACCTTTGGCCGTCCGTGGCGCGACGGCCTGGTGAACGTGGCGATTGGCGTCTCGGGCATCGAAGCCATCAAAGATTACACCGGCCAGCTCGATGCCCAGGGCTACGAGCTGCGCGTCACCGCTCTGGCCATTGCCGACGAACTGGCTTCCGCCGCGGAGTTGGTGATGAATAAGCTCGATAATGTGCCGGTGGCCGTGATCCGGGGCTATGCCTATCCGCATGGCGAAGGCAGCCTGACGCAACTCATTCGGGATCCTGCACGGGATCTCTTCCGCTAACCAAGAGGGAGACGCGGCGTGATTGTCAGTATTATAGGCGGGACAGGCGAGCAAGGACCGGGCATGGCTTTACGCTGGGCCAAAGCCGGCGTGGAAGTGATTATTGGCTCCCGGCAACAGGCGCGGGCCGCAAGTGTGGCGGACGAGCTGAACCTGGAGCTGGGCACGGCGCTGATCACCGGCATGGCCAATGCGGAAGCCGCCGCGGCGGCGGACGTGGTGGCGCTGACCGTGCCGTTTTCGGCACATCGCAGTACCTTAGAATCGGTGCAGGCCCAGCTGCAAGGGAAAGTGTTGATTGATGTGTGCGTACCGCTCGACCCGGAGAATCCGCGCAAGATGCTCATGCCCCCGGCGGGTTCGGCCACGGAAGAAGCCCAGGAACTGTTGGGCGACAGCGTCAAGGTCGTGGCGGCCTTTCAGAACGTCTCGGCGTCTGAACTGCGCGCGCTCGAGCACGTCATCGACTGCGATGTGCTGGTGTGCGGCAATGACCGGGCCGCCCGGCAAACGACCATGGATCTGGTCACCAAGATGGGCATGCATCCCATTGACGCTGGTCTGGCCTTTAACGCCAGGGTGGTAGAGAGTTTGACGGCGTTGCTGATTGGGCTCAACATCCGCCACAAAGTGAAGGGCAGCGGCATCCGCCTGACGGGGTTGCCGTCCTAAAGGAGCAGGCGCACGTCTAAGCCAACCGCCATGGACGTCTCCTGCGGCTTACACACACAAAGGATACCTGGTGTACAAAGCGTATTCCGTCTCCTGGAACCTCACCCAACAGTGTAACCTCCTGTGCTCCCATTGCTATATGAGCGCCTTCTCCGGTGCCGATACGTCCCAGGAGCTGTCAACGGCTGAGTGCCGCCGGGTGATGGACGAGATTGCCGAGGTCAACCCACAGGTGTTTCTCATTCTGACCGGTGGCGAGCCGCTCCTGCGCAAAGACATTTTTGAGCTGGCCTCCTATGCGTCCGCCAAAGATTTTACTGTGGTCTTCGGGACCAACGGCGTGTTGCTGCGCGAGCGTCAGGCCAAACTGATGCGCCAGCATGGGGTGGTAGGCGCGTCGATTAGCCTGGATTCCACCGACGCGGCCAAGCACGACGCCTTTCGGCATCTTCCCGGCGCTTGGGACGGTGCCGTGCGTGCCACCAGGGTGCTGCGCGACGAAGGCTTAGATTTTTCATTACACATGTCGGTCACGGACTGGAATGTGGCGGAAATTCCGGCCATGATCGACCTGGCCAATACCCTCGGGGCCAAAGTGCTCAATTTCTTTTTTCTGGTACGCACCGGACGTGGCGAAGATCTCACCGACATCACCGCCATGCAATACGAACACATCCTCACCTCCTTGGCACGAGCGCAAGACGTCGGCAGCACGGCGCGGAGTCCGGCCTCCGCGTTGGCCACCCACGAAGACCCCTGGAGTTTGCCCATCGGCACGGCTGGCCCCCTACTCATTCGCGCCAAATGTGCGCCGCATTTCCGGCGCATCCTCTGGCAGCTCGACCCGACCTCACCGTTGTTGCAAAATTATGCGCATGGCTCGTGTCCAGCGGGGAAATACTACTGCCGTATTACCCCAGAGGGCGATGTGACGCCGTGTCCGTACATGCCGGTAACGGCTGGCAACCTGCGCCAGACCTCCTTCGCCAAGCTCTGGAGCGGTGCGGAGGTCTTTCACGATCTGCGCGAGCCCCATCTCGGCGGGCGTTGTGGGGCCTGTGAGTTCAGTAAGATTTGCGGCGGCTGTCGTTGCCGGGCCTACGCCACCCACGGCGATTATCTGGCGGAAGACCCCGCCTGCGCCTACGAGCCGGGCCAGCACGGGGGCCAGGTGATCGACCTCCCGGCTACGCAAACCTTCGGACTAGACGTGACACAGGAGTTGCGCTGGGAAGAGGCAGCACGCACGCGCCTCAAAGCGATTCCATCTTTTGCCCGTGGCATGGTGGTAAAAGGTGTCGAAGCCTATGCCCGTGCGCATGGTCATCCGGTGGTCACCGAGGCCTTACTCACCGAAATCCGCCAAACGTGGGGAGCACGTTTCCGCCCCAAGCGCTAAGGGAGAGCGGGACGCTGGCGGAGGCACTACCTGGAGGAGCCTTACAGCATCTTGTGGGAGTGGATTGGTGATACACAGGCAACAGCACGATACCAAACTTCCTGTGTCATTTGTGCGTGTTGCGCGCTACACTTGGCATATTGTATCATTACTCTCAAAATACCTCATAGGGCACAGGAGGTAGACATGATGCCTAGGTTATGGAATGTACGTCATGAGCAAGGCGCAGTGTTAGTGGTGAGCGTTTTGGTGGTTGCCGTGCTCATGGTGGTGGGTTCGGGGAGCTTGACGACTAGCCGGATTGAAACACAGATGGCACGCCATGATGTCACGATGCGCCAAGCACATCTTGCCGCAGAATATGCCCTTACTTTAGGCGAAAGCACGATAGAACAAGCACTGAATGAACAAGATTTGCAGACCAGATTTCGGGATGGCCCTGGGTTTTATCACAAGAGAGAGCAGCCAGCATGGAATAGGTGTGTGTGGGACGATAGAGATTCCGTAGAGACGGGGGTCTACTTTCGGCCTCTGAACTCCAATGTCCCGGCACATTTGCCACCGCTGCCCCCTCCCCTCAACGATGCCCATGCGCGGCCACGCCTCATGGTAGAACATAAAGATACGAGGACTGATAATCAAACACGCGGCAGACAGTATGGTAATCCACCTGGCCTGGTCTATATGAACGTCTCGGCTCATGGGGCACGTGCCACATGGACAGCCTTGAGCAATGGGGCCCCCGACGACAGACCCGGTGGCGGGGTCTCGCCACCGACGTACAGTGAGCGCTATCCAGGGACACGTGTTGTCCTGCAAAGTGTTTATGCAAAGCGTTATAAGTGACACGCCGCAGGGGCGCAAGGTCAGGTGGCGGCACGTGCCACGGCGCGACAAGTAGGCCTGGCAAATTCCTAGAGGAGTATACATATATGGCACGTCAAGTTTCTATTGCCAGTGGCATGGCGCTGCTTTCCCTGTGGGGCAGTCTAGAAGGCGCAAGTCTTGCCATGGCGGCTACCATCGATTTAGCCTCGACGCCGCTCTTCCTCACCAACAAAGTGCCGGCGAATATCGTCTTCGTTATTGACGACTCCGGGAGTATGGATTGGGAAGCTATCACCATAGATGCGGCCCGTGATGGCCTGTTTACTGGGCTCCAGATCGATGGCTCGCGACGGCGGAAACATCGCGACAATGATCGTGACGGCAGGCGTGATTGTGGTCCGGACACCGACGGACGTCAGAACTTGTCTGGCTATGCGTATAATGTCGAATTTCCCGGGAATAACGATCCCTCACCGGATAACAATAACTGTCATACCGCAGACGATGAAGAGTGGCGCTTTCGCACCTCGGCTTACAACAACCTCTATTATAATCCTACCTTCCAATACCTGCCGTGGGCTGGAGTGGATGCCGCCGGCAACCCCTTCCGGGCTATGCCCGTGACCGCGGCTCAGGACAACCCCTATGATCCCAATTCACCGACAATCGACTTAACACGCGAGAGCTCCCGGCGTGTGGTAGAAGGGCAGGGTTTTCGCTATTACACCTGGGAAGATAAAAATCATAATCAAATTTTTGACGATCCCAGGGAGCGCGACGGAGATCAAGAGGCGGTAGAAAAAGAGCATACAGAGTATTTGATTAGGGATGGATCGACGGCGGAGCAGCAGAATTTCGCCAACTGGTTCAGCTATTATCGCAAGCGCCAATTGGTTACCAAGGCGGTCTATGGAGACATTCTGGCGAAGATGACTGGGGCGAGGGTGGGACTGGTCACCTTCTTTAACAATACGAACGAAGGGCGACCTCTCGATCCTTACAGTCCCAACCGGACAGTCACCTCCATCAATCTCCCGCTCCAGGATATTGACGCGACGCCCCAAATACCTAGGCCTAGGACTCCAGATCCTACCCAGGGCACACGACGCACTATGTTAGATGCCTTATACTCCTTCCGCCCGCTACGGGGCACTCCGCTGCGCGAGACCTTAAAGAAGGTGGGGGATTACTTGGAGAATGTCCCGGGGCGACCCTTGTTCCCAACACATGACGCCTACCTCCCTGCAGCGCAAGGCGGTGTCTGCCAGCAGAGCTTCGTGGTGATGATGACAGACGGTATAGCAGACGGCGGCGGTGGTCTTGGGGTGGGCAACGTCGACGGCGGAACCTCGCCTCCTGGTCTGCCGCAGTACAATGGTGTCCCCTATGCTGATACTTTCCCCGACACGCTGGGGGATGTGGCGATGCATTACTACCAGCGTGATCTGCGCCCAGATCCTCGTATGCTCAACCAGGTGCCGACCAATCAGTTTGACAGAGCCCCCCATCAGCACATGGTCACCTACACCGTGACCTTCAGCGGTCTGCATGGTACCAGAGACCGGGATCCCCTCCCCACAGAAACCAATTTCTGGCCTGATCCTGTGGGGAGACGTGCCACGTCGCAGGCCAAGATTGATGATCTCCGGCATGCGGCGTTTAACGGACGTGGGCAGTTTTTCCAGTCGCAAGATGTTACGGCCCTGTCGGATGCCCTACGGCGTGTGTTGATTAACATTGCGCAGCGGACGAGTTCGTCTGCCGCCGTGGCGTTAAACACCGGCACCCGGACTACCAATAGTCGACTGTTTCAGGCGCGCTTTGATAGTTCTGACTGGAGCGGACAACTACTCTCGTATAAGATTGATCCTGCCACCGGGGCCGTGTTGCAGACGCCGCAGGACACCATTGATTCGGGCGCGCTGCTCGATCAACGCCTGCTGGAAGCGCGTTACAATACGTCTGTCCGGAGAATCCTTACTTATAATCCCACGACGTCCGCTGGGATTCCGTTGCGGTGGGCGGAGTTGGATGGCACGCAACAACAGGCGTTGAACACGGATCCGCAAAGTGGTAACCCCGATACCCAAGGCCCAGATCGCCTAGACTATGTGCGCGGCAGCAATGCGAAGGAGGCACGGGACTTTCGGGCGCGCACGCATCGTCTCGGCGATATTATTAACTCGGATCCGATCTTCGTCGGTCCACCGGAGTTGCCGAACGACGTTGATCCCTCTTTCGGTGTGCCCGGGGTGCCCAACGCCTATGCGGCATTCCGCGATAGCCCAAGTAATCAGGCCCGGATGCGGCTGATAATGGTCGGCAGCAACGACGGCATGTTCCATATATTCAATGCGAACGACCCGCTAAACCCCGATACGGGGCTGGGTGATGCCAACACGGGTCACGAGGTGCTGGCGTATGTGCCAAATGCCATCTTAAAGCACACCACGGCTTTGACCGTACCCACGTATAACCTGAGCCATCGGTATTTTGTTGACGGCTCGCCCTCGGCTGCCGATGTGTTTCTCGCGGGCAAAGGCTGGCGGACCGTGGTCGTCAGCGGGCTTGGCGCCGGTGGGCAGGGATATTTTGCTCTGGATATTACCAATCCAGGGGCCTTTGACGAGAGCAGGACGGCAGCGCGGGAAGTCGTGTTGTGGGAATTCACCGACCAACAGGATCCTGACCTCGGGGTCGCCCTGAGTCCGCCCTCTATCGTCCGCATGGCGAATGGGCAATGGGCAGCAATCTTCGGCAGCGGTCCCAACAACACGGTCGACGACACGGCCGACGGTGGCCGTGTGAGTACTACTGGCCATGCCGTGTTCTTTGTGGTCTTCCTTGATGGTCCCAGCGCAGACGGACAGTGGATTGCAGGAACGCATTATATCAAGATTGACACTGGTGTGGGAAGCCTCGCCTCGCCGAATAGCCTCGCCACACCAGCGGCGGTAGATAGCGATAACGATTTTACCATCGATTACCTTGTCGCCGGCGATCTAGAAGGCAACCTGTGGCGTGTAGATGTGAGGAGTCAGAATCCCGACGATTGGAAACAGTCGGCGAACATCTCACGGCTGTTTGTCGCAACCGATGGACAAGCGCCCCCCACACCACAGCCTATTACGGTACGCCCCGAGGTGGGAAAACACCCCGAAAATCTTGCGGGTTTTGTGGTGTACTTCGGCACGGGGAAATATCTGGAACGGTCCGACAACACTGTGACGGTGGACGGCACCCCGACGGGGCGGCCAGTGTCGACGCAGACGTTCTACGGCATTTGGGATAAAGACGAACATGGTGCGCAAGTAGACCGCAGCCAGTTGGTGAGACAAACGCTCGACGCTGCGCCCAGCATCACGGATGGGCAGGGCAGGACACGTCTCACACGTGTCACCAGTAACCACCCCATCGAGTGGGGGGATCTGCAACGGGGCTTCTACCTGGATCTGAATTCTCCCGAACTACCAGGAGAACGGGTCGTCAGTGATGCGGCCCTCCGGGGGAATCGCGTGGTTTTTAGCACCCTCATCCCCAGTGTGGAGTCCTGCAGTTTTGGCGGGACAAGTTTTATTTTTGCGCTAAGTATCCGCAACGGCGGGGGGGGGCGGGATCCATTCTTCGACCTCAACAAGGACCGCCTGTTTGGCGAGGCGGACAAGGTTCCCGTTGGTGACCAGACATTCGTACCCAGCGCCATACAGTCAGAGGTCGGCATTGTGAAAACCCCAACGTTGCAGCATTCCGGTGGGACCGACATGTTCTACATGAGTGGCACAGATGGGGGTACAGCAGGCGATAGGACGGCGCGTGACGAGCCGAAGGAACGTCAGGCGTGGCGCAAAATTACCCAGTAATAAGCCCTATATGGGGCAGGGAGAGCGCATGAGACCACACTTCACCGTCTGTCGTAGTATTGTCCTAGGCTGTCTGCTGCTCAGCGGTAGCGCAGCCTGGGGCCAGGCGCCGGTTGTTCCGTCACGGACGGCCTTGTTTCAGCGTGTTGGCATGATTTCCGCCCTGGATCAGACCGAGGGTATTATCACGGTCAATGATACCCAGTATCTGTTGTCACATGCACTGCAGGTCTATAGCTATGACCGGACCGCACGTGATCCGCAATCCCTACGGGCGGAGACCCGGAAGAAAGAGCGTCACGCCCTCCGCAAGGGTATACGGATTGGCTTCACCGTGATCAACGACGAGGGGCAACTGCCTGGCGAGATCCCCGAGGTCTGGCTCCTGCCACCAGGCAAGCTTCCTGAGGTTGATCCTCCCGTGCGGCCCCTAGGCACCACGGCGAGAAGCCCAGGAAGCCGCAAAGCCCAGCGCACCCCCGCTAGCCAGTGAATGGGGAGGCACGATGACAATGCAGCGACACGTATGGCAGACCTGGCCTCGTTGTCTCACGTTCGTCTTCCTCGCGCTTCTGTGGCACGTGCCCTCCTGGCAGGCCACCGCGGTGCAGGCGGCGACGCAAACGGTGACCTATCCCAATGGCGATGAGTACACCGGCGACATCGTTGACACCAAGCGTCAGGGAGAGGGAGTGTATACCCACAAAGATGGCAAACGCTACACAGGCGCCTGGCAGGATGATAAACGTCACGGCGAGGGGACACTCACCTTCCCGAACGGCGATAAATATGTCGGGGTGTTTGCCGAGGGTCTGTTCCACGGCCAGGGTACCTACACGTCTCATGATGGAACACAATATAACGGGCAGTGGCAGGCAGGCAAACGTCACGGCCAAGGCACCTTAAGCTACGCCAACGGGGATGCCTATAGTGGCGCCTGGCAGGACGATAAACGCCATGGCCAGGGCCTCTATGTCCTCCGCGATGGCCAGCACTACAACGGGGCCTGGCAGGACGATAAACGTCATGGCAAAGGCACGTGGATCTACCCCGACAAGCGCACGTACACGGGCGAATGGCGCGAGGATAAGCAAGTCGGCCGTGGCCTGATGACCTTCCCCGATGGGACGCAATACCAGGGGGAGTGGAAAGACGCGCCCCTCAGCGGGAAAAGTGGGGACAAATAAAGCGCGTATGTGGTTTGTACTCCTGGAATCTGGTGACGCCGGCTCAGCAAGATAGGGCTGGCGTCCACGACGGCGTCTCTGTATACTCCCGCCTACACACCTCCTAGACGTGGAGACTTTTCGATAGTGCCTGGGAGCCTCTATGCGCTTCTTTTGCTTTCACCTGATGCCGTGGGCGCATCTGCCTGAAGATTTTGCCGAGCACTACGATAGCGCTTGGGTCACCTGCCCGAACACACTCTACGATCCGCAGCGCGGCCACCCACTGTACAACCGCTATCTCGACGAACTCGAACTGGCGGACCAGCTCGGCTTTGAGGGCATCTGCGTCAATGAGCATCACCAGAACGCCTACGGCATGATGCCATCCCCGAATATCATGGCGGCCTGCCTGGCGCGTTGTACAAAGCAGGCGAAGCTCGCCATCCTGGGCAATGTCTTGCCGCTCTACGACCATCCGCAGCGCATCGCCGAAGAGCTGGCCATGCTCGACGTGATCACACAGGGGCGAGTGATTGCCGGCATGGTGGTGGGCACGGGCATGGAGTATTTCTCGTACAACGTCAATCCGACGTACGCGCGCGAGCGCTTCCACGAGGCGCACGATCTCATTGTCAAAGCCTGGACGCACGACGGCCCGTTTGCCTGGGAAGGCAAGCATTACCGCTTCCGCTATATCAATCTGTGGCCCAGGCCCTACCAGCAACCGCATCCGCCCATCTGGATTCCCGGCTCCGGCAGTAAGGAGACCATGGAGTGGGTCGCCAAGCAGCGCTACACCTACATGGTGCTCCCGACCCTGGCCCCGTTTGAGCTGCGGCGCCAGAGTGCGCAATACTTCCGTGAGTGCTGCGAGCGCGAGGGCTATACCGCCCGCTATGAGCAGATTGGTTGGGGCATTGGCGTCTACGTGGCCGAGACCGATGAGCAGGCTCGGCGTGAATACGAGCCACATTTTTGGTACTACGCTCGTAACCTGTTAAAAACGCCAGCGCCGTTGAGTCTCCCCCCTGGTCACACGTCACTGCCCACCATGCTCACCATGGCCGAGCGCCGCTTGCGCTCGCGTCCGGGCCATCTCACGACCTGGGACGAGGTGGAGCGCGGCGGCTATGTCGTGGTCGGTAGTCCCGAGACGGTGCGACAGCGTCTGGAAGAGTATGCCCAGCGCGTCGGGTTTGGGGTGCTGGTGGCGAATTTCTCGGTAGGGAATGTCCCCACAGAGTTGACCAAGAAGAGCATGACCCTGTTTGCCCAGCAGGTGATGCCGCATCTCACCCAGGTGAATAGCGATGCCCCGGTGGCCACAGGAGCCCTGGCATGAGCTATCGTGAGACCACTGTGACGGTACGGGAGCGCCGCATCCGGCTCATGCGGGCCGGGGCCGGGCAGCCGCTGCTGTACCTGCATGACACGTTTAACGTGGCGTGGACGCCGGTCCATACGGCTCTAGCCGAGCACTACGATGTCATCTATCCGGTGCATCCGGGATGTGCGGGGTCTGGCGACTTGGACGATATGGAGGACATGAGCGACCTGGTGTTCCACTACCTGGATGTCTGCGCCACGTTTGGCGTGCAACGCCCGATTGTGCTGGGGGCGTCGTTGGGTGGCTGGCTGGCCGCGGAGTGGGCCGTGCGCTATCCCGAGGGGCTGCGGGCCTTGATCCTGGTGGATGCCTTAGGTGTGCGGGTTCCGACAGCGCCGGCCACGGATGTGCTGCGGCTTGATCCAGCCCAACTGCGGCGGGCCCTGTTTGCCGAGCCCCAGGCGGCGCTGGCCCAGACGCTGATCCCCGATGTGCCGGAGCCGGAAGCTCTCGAAGCGCAGTTACGCGCCCGGCAGACGCTAGCACGCTTTGCCTGGCAGTTTCCCGACAACCCCAAGTTGGGGCGCTATCTACATCGCATCAAGACGCCGACGTTGCTGGTCTGGGGCGCACACGATGGCGTGGTGCCGGTGGCCCATGCGCAGGCGTATCTGCGCGGCATTGCCGGGGCGGAATTGGTGGTGTTGCCCCAGTGCGGACACCTGCCGTTGGCTGAGCAGCCCGAGGCGTGTGCAATGACGATACGCCATTATCTGGCCCGTCTGGGGGCGTGAGGCGGTATAGATGGCTAGAGATTTCCGGGGTTTACTCCCTCCCCCCCCGGGAGAGGGTTGGGGTGAGGGGGAGCCAGCCCAGGGGTTGTCCTGCCCTCACCTTCGATGCCCATTTCGTCAGTCCTGCGCCAGTCCCCCCTGGGACCGCCGGGCTCCAGCCCGGCTCCGGCAGCCACGCTGGAGCGTGGCGCTCCCAGGGCACACCCTGGAGAACTGGTAGTGCATGTATGAAACGGACATCTAGCCCTCTCGCAGGGGGCGAGGGGACAAGACGATGTGCCGCCGCTTCTGTGGTACTACGTGTGTTCCGATACTGCTGCCTCGGGCTCTGCCTCAGCGTGATATCCGTGGTGACCGCCCAGCCCGCGCGTCCTCCGACGCCGGTGATGGTGGGCGAAGTGGTCGAGCAGGCGGCGACGGCGGCCATTGAGGTGGTCGGCACAGTGGAGCCGTCGGTGGCGACGACGTTGAGTACGGAGATTGCCGGTTTGACGATGCGCTTTGATCTACGGGAAGGCGATGCCGTGCAGCAGCACAAAACCATTGTCGCCCAGTTAAAAGCCACGGATGTAGAGTTAACGCTTGTCGAGGCCGCAGCCGACTTGACCCGGGCGCGTGAAACGCTCAAAAAACTTAAAGCTGGCCTGCGTAAAGAAGAAATCGAGGAAAAGCGTGCCGAGTTGCAGGAACGCAAAGCGTTGATGACGCGCAGCCTCAAAGACCTGGAACGCATGAAAACCATGCACACCAAGGATATCGCCAGCATGTCGCAGTACGATCTGGCGGAGAGCACCTATCTGGCATCCAAAGCCCAGTATGAACGGACCCAGCAATCCTTGCGTGTGGCGGAACTCGGATCGCGTCAGGAAGACATCGCGGCAGCCGAGGCTGACGGACAGCGGTTACAGGCGCGTGTGCAGCGTCTGCACGACGATGTGCAGAAAACGATCATCCGTTCCCCGGTCTCCGGCGTGATTACGCAGCGTTACACGGATGTCGGCCAGTGGTTACCGCTGGGGGGGAAAGTGGCGGATATCATTGTGGTGAATCCAGTGCTGGTGCGTGTGCCCGTACCGGAGAAAGACGTCACGCGCCTACGGGTGGGGGATACGGCGACCGTCGTGTTGGATGCGCAGCCGGACCGCACCTTTACGGGGCGCGTCAAGCACATTATCCCGCAGGCCGATCTGGCCAGCCGCACCTTTCCAGTCAAAATCGAAGTAGCGAACACCGTGGAGACCACCCTGAAAGCTGGGATGTTCGCACGTGTGACCCTACGCCCAGGTTCGGCGCAGCCGACGCTCTTTATCCCCAAAGACGCGGTGGTGCGGCGGGGCAGTGGCCAGGTGGTGTTTGTGGTGCAGGAGGGCAAAGTCCGTCTGGTGGCGATCAAAACCGGTCGGGCCCAGGCTGGGACCATGGAAGTGGTGGAAGGACGCTTGAAAGCGGGGGATGCCGTGGTGGTCACGGGCAATGAAGCCTTGCAAGATCAGGCAGCAGTGGCGGTCCGCGAGACAGCCAAAAACTAACAACATGGAGGAAGAAGCATGCGTGTGCGTGCGGTGCGAAGCGGTTGGCGGCAAACAGTGCGTCGTATTGGCGTTGCGGGAGGTGTACTAGGGCTCGTCATGCTGTGTGGGCTTGTCCTGACACCCACCCTGTCCGTGGCGCAACAGGCCACCAGGGGCGGGACCGTGGTCTGGGCCGTGCATGAAGGCATGCCCACCTTTGATATTCACCGTGAAGGTTCCTACATCCTGGCGCAGCCCGTCGGCCCGTTGTACAACGGGTTGCTGACCTTTGACGTGTATGATGACAGCAAGATCGTCGGCGACCTCGCCGAGCGCTGGGAGGTCAGTGAAGACAGCAAGCGCATCACCTTCACCCTACACAAAGGGGTGAAGTTCCACGATGGCTCGCCGTTTTCCTGCGCCGATGCCAAATATAGCCTGGATAAACTGGCGGATCCGAAGCGCTCCTATACCGTCTTTATCGCCATTCTTGAGCCAGTCTTTGAGTCAGCCACCTGTACGAACGACCACACGCTGGTCCTGAACCTCAAGAAACCCTCGGCGGCTATCCTCTCCTTCTTAGCCAACGCCCATACAGTGATGATGAAAGCCGGCATTGCCGAACAGTTTGACGCCAAAGATCCCAAATTTCTCATTGGCACCGGGCCGTTCAAATTCAAGTCCTTCACCTCGGGTGTGGAGTTTCGTGCCGAGCGCAACCCGGAGTACTGGAAGCCCGGTCTGCCGCATCTGGATGGGTATCAGGCCGTCGTCATGTCCGACCTCACGAAAATCTTTGCCTCGTTCCGCGCCCGCCAACTGACCATGACCGGCATTGGGCGCCATCTCGAACGGCCTGAAGCCGACATCTTGAAAAAAGACTTTCCCGACGCGGTGGTCGGACTCGGGCCACGGGCCGGGTGGGATGCCTTTGTCATGCATGTTGGCAAACCGCCCTTTAACGATCCGCGTGTGCGGCAAGCCGTGGCGCTGGCCACGGATCGCGAGAAAATGATCGAAATCGCCGCGGAAGGCTGGGGCGTGCCCGGTGGCTATATTGGTCCCCATACGCCCTATGGTCTACCACCCGAAGAGATCAAGCGCTATGCGCAGTTTGACGACGACATGGCGAAGCGCCAGGCCGCAGCGAAAAAGCTGTTGGCTGAAGCTGGCTATGCCAAAGGGGTGGATGTTGAAGTGGTGTTACGGCGTGGTCCCATGTATGAACGTGGGGCTCTGTCCCGGCAAGATGACTTGAAAAAGGTCGGCATTAACCTCAAGATCACGCAACTCGACACGGCTGGCTTGCGCGACCGGCAGATCAAGGGGGATTTCCAGGCGTACAGTAACCTGTCGGCTGTGACGTTCGATGACCCGGATCTGTACTATGCCCGCTTCGTGTGCGAGTCAGCCTTTAACTATGGCAAGTACTGTAACCCGGAATTCGACAAGCTGTTTGAGGCCCAGAGTCAAACATTCGATATCCAAAAACGCGCCGAGATCACCCGCAAGATGGAGCATGTGCTCATGAAAGACATGCCAGACGACCGCGGCTTTTACTGGAAGTCGAGCATGGGCTACTGGAATCGGGTCAAGCAATGGCCCCAGGTGCAGGGCACCACGGTGTTCAACTTTGGCAAATTTGAGCGCGTCTGGTGTCAGGACGGAAAGTGTATGTGAGCTATGTCTACCTACATTCTCCGCCGCATTTTGCTGATGGTGCCCACGCTGTTGGGCGCCGTCACCTTGATCTTCATCCTGATGCGCATGCTGCCGGGTGATGTCGCCCTGTACATTCTCGGCTCGGGCGACAGCGGCGACATGAATAAACAGGCGCTGGCGCAGATCCGTGAGGACTTGGGACTCGATCAGCCGATGATTGTTCAGTACGGGCAGTGGCTATGGGGTGCGGCGCGCCTGGATTTTGGCAAGTCCTACTGGACACGCCGGCCCGTGTTGGAGGAGCTGCGCCAACGCTATCCCGTCACCGCCAGCCTGGCGCTGATGAGTCTGTTGTTGGGGACGGCCATCGCCGTCCCCATCGGTATTCTGTCTGCTGTACGGCAGGATACGCTGATCGATTACGCGGCCCGGCTGTTTGTCATTGCCGGGCTGTCCCTGCCCAACTTCTGGCTGGCCATTCTGGTCATTCTCGGGCTGGTGCACTACTTCCACTGGCTGCCGCCCTTGAACTACGCCCCGTTCTGGGTGGACCCCTGGCTGAATTTTAAGCAACTGATCTTCCCGGCACTGATTACCGGCTATCGCCTCTCGGCCATTGGGGCGCGCATGACGCGCTCCAGCCTGCTCGAAGTCCTGCGCGACGATTTCGTACGCACGGCCCGTGCCAAGGGCTTGCGGGAAAATGTCGTGGTGCTCAAGCACGCCCTGTGTAATGCCCTGCTGCCGGTGGTCACCATCGTTGGCGTGGAACTGCTGGTGTTGTTTGGCGGGCTGGTGGTGATCGAGACGGTGTTTACCATTCCGGGCATTGGGCGCTTCTTAGTCGACGCCATCACGCACCGAGATTATCCCTCGATTCAGGCTCTGGTCTTTGTGTTTGCGCTTTTTGTCGTGACCATCAATCTCCTGGTGGATCTGGTCTACGGCGTTTTAGATCCACGCATTCGCTATTCATAGAGCACGAGGAGGGAAACGTGGCCCAGATGACTCCCACGGCAATACGTGTGCTACGGCTTGTCCCGCCCCGAGGATGGACCGGCATTCCACAGTCCGCTCTCTGGCGCTTCCTCACGCGCAAACCCCTCGGTGCTCTGGGCGCCGTGGTGTTGCTCGCCTTTCTGCTCATCGCCATTTGTGCCCCGCTGTTGGCCACCTACGATCCCGACCTGAATAACTACCGCATGCGCGTCAAAGCGCCATCACTGCAACACTGGTTCGGCACCGATAATTATGGCCGGGATCTGTACAGCCGGGTGGTGCATGGGGCGCAGATCTCGATGTATGTCGGCATCGCCGCCACACTGGTGGGCACGCTCCTGGGGGCATTGGCCGGCCTGGTCAGTGGCTTTTTCGGTGGCCGCATTGATCAGCTCATGCAGCGGCTGGCGGACATGGTGTTTGCGCTGCCGGCGCTGGTCCTGGCCATGGCTATTGTGACCATGCTCGGGCCTTCCATGCTCAACGTCATTATCGCCATTGCCATCCCACGTATTCCCAACACCAACCGGGTCATTCGCTCTGCCGTCCTGTCGGTCAAAGAAAGTCTGTTCGTGGAGGCCTCACGGGCCATTGGCTGCAGCAACTGGCGCATTATGATGCGGCATTTACTGCCCAACGTGGCAGCGCCTTATATTGTCGTGGCCACGGCCAACCTGGGCGGGGTGATTCTCATTGAATCCTCGCTGAGCTTTTTGGGCCTGGGGGTGCCGCCGCCAGCCCCATCCTGGGGCCGCATGCTGTCCTCGGAAGGTATGCGTTTCTTTGAGACGGCGCCGTGGATGGCCATTTTCCCTGGCCTGTTTATTAGCGCCGCCGTCTTTGGGGCAAACTTGTTTGGTGATGCGCTGCGCGATGTGCTGGATCCCAAGCTGCGCGGGCGCTAGATATCCATTGCGAAGTCCTACGCCAGTGCCCCCCTGGGAACGCCTGGCTCCAGCCCGGCTCCGGAAGCCACGCTGGAGCGTGGCGCTCCCAGGGAAAGTCCTTATGAAACAGACATCTAAGGTGAGGAGCACACCCATGTCGCAGTTCGTGTTCATCCATGGTCCTGGGGCTGGCGGTTGTGCCGCGTCGTTCCGCCGCCAGCTCGACGCCTTTCCTGGTAGTATTGCCCCGGATTTGCCCGGCCATCTGGCCGGGATCTCCTGTGCCAGTGTGGAGCGCTATACCGACTGGCTGCGCGGCTGGCTGTGGGCTCAGGGGCATCAGCGCGATCTGGTACTGGTGGGCTTCACCCTGGGCTCCTGCATTGCCCTGCAATATGCCCTGGATTACCCGGACGAAGTGCAGGGCCTGGTGCTGATGACCGTGTCCATGCGCGCCAAGAAACGCGCCCCAGACACCCTGGCTTTTCGCCTGCAGGCAGCGACGGACCCCGCCGTCCACGCGCAATGGCTCGACGCCATGCGCACCGCCATGCAGTGGGTGGCACCTGAATTCCGCGAACAGTTGATTGCCTGTCATCGCCAGGTCGGGCCGCTGTCGCAGCACCGCGACCTCGTGGTCATCGACCAGTTTGACGTGCAAGACCGCATCCACACCTTGAAGACGCCACTGCTGCTCATTCGCGGCATGGATGACCCACTGGCGCCCGAAGAATATGAGCGCGATATCCATCAGGCGGTGCCTGGCTCGCAGTACCTGCCCTTACGCCAGGCCGGACACTTCCCCATGGCTGAACAGCCAGAGACGGTCAATAGGACCATTATGGGCTTTGTGGCGCGCCTGGGGTCACGAGCATAACACTAAGAGGCTGTCCGGAAACATTGATTGGCAGAAAATATACATGTAGGAGAGAGTGAGCGCATATCTCCAGAGTAGAGGAGTGTGCTACAATGGAACAAGAAGAACTTTATAGGAAAAAATATACTGCAGATCTGACGGATGAGCCATGGGCCATTGTCCAGCCGTTGATCCCCCCTGCCAAGCACAACCCACGCGG
>SXGT01511560.1_pt1 | contig 20866 bp, 13 predicted proteins | sample 3176221 | NCBI WGS metagenome assembly SXGT01 (sample SAMN11356862, study PRJNA531348) | freshwater metagenome | isolation source: freshwater sample F1-120 | place: China: Fuxian Lake, Yuxi | collected 2017-12-25
GACCTCCGGCGCGGGCTACACCGCGAGCATCGCCCCGGTGCTCACCGGCACGCGCGACAAGTGGTTCCGCCCCGCCGACGTGTGCGTTGCGCCCGACGGCTCGCTCATCGTCGCCGATTGGTATGACCCCGGCGTCGGCGGTCACGCGATGGGCGACCTCGCCCGCGGCCGCATCTTCCGCGTGACCGTGCCCGGCGCGGAGAAATACACCGCGCCGAAGCTCAACGTCACCACGCCCGCCGGAGCTATCGCCGCTTTGCAGAGCCCGAACCTGACCGCGCGTTACCTCGGCTACACCGCGCTCAAGGCTGCGGGCGCGAAGGCTGAGGCTGAACTCACAACCCTGTTCAGGAGCGACCACGCGCGTCATCGCGCCCGCGCCCTCTGGCTGCTCGCGCAACTGCCCAACGGCAAGACCCACGTGGCCGGTGCCTTGAAGGACAAGGACGCCGACATTCGCATCACCGGCCTGCGCGCTGCGCGCCGTTACAACCTCGATGCCCACGCCGCCACCGCACAGCTCATCGGCGACAGCTCGCCCGCCGTCCGTCGCGAGTGCGCCATCGCCCTGCGCCACAGCAAGTCGAGCGAGTTGCCCGCGCTCTGGACGAAGCTCGCGCAGCAGCACGATGGCAAGGACCGCTGGTATCTCGAAGCCCTCGGCATCGCCGCTGACCGCAACGAAGCCGCCGTCTTCGCCGCGTGGCTCGCCGCCGCCGGCGCGAACTGGAACACGCCCGCTGGCCGCGACATCATCTGGCGCAGCCGCACTCCCGCCGCCGCGCCGTTGCTGGGCAAGCTCGTGCTCGACGCCAAGACGAGCGCCGAAGACAAGGCCCGTTTCCTCCGCGCGCTGGATTTCATCCCCAAGTGCAAGGAGAAGGACGACGCGCTCGCCGCCATCGCGCTCGGCGCGCTCTGACCTTGTAGCCGCCGAGTTGGGAAGGCGGACGTGTCTGCGCTCGAACGATTCCGCCTCCTTACCTCGGCGGCAAAGACCGCACGGCGTCTTCAGCCCTGCCGTGCGTTGCGGAATTGGGCTGGCTCTCCAGCGCGGCGAGAAATCCCCGTGCCTTCGCCAGTGTCTCGTCGTATTCCGCCGCCGCCGCCGAGTCCGCCACGATGCCCGCGCCGACGTGGAAGTGCGTGCGGTCCGCCTGCCGCACCGCCGTGCGGATGGTGATGCTCAACTGGCTCTCGCGGTTGAAACCCAGATAGCCGTGGCAGCCGCAGTAAGGCCCGCGCGTCACTGGCTCCAGCTCATCAATAATCTCCATCGCGCGGAATTTCGGCGCGCCCGTGATGCTGCCGCCGGGGAAGCATGACGCGAACGCCGCAAAGTGCGTCACGTCATCGCGCAGCCGCCCCTCGACCGTGCTGACGAGATGTTGCACCTGCGGGTAGCGTTCCAACCGCACCAGCTCCGGCACTTGCACGGAGCCGTATTCGCAGACGCGGCCGAGGTCGTTGCGCAGCAGGTCGGTGATCATCACCAACTCGGACATTTCCTTGGGGCTGGTCTGGAGTTCGTAGGTGAGCTGGGCGTCGCGCATCGGGTCGGCCGAGCGCGGGCGGGTGCCTTTGATGGGCCGCGTGGTGATGTGCGGGCCGCTGAGGCGGAGGAAAAGTTCCGGCGAAGAGGAAGCTACTTGAAACTCACCACAGTCGAAAAACGCTGCGAACGGCGCTGGCGAAACCTCCAGCAGCCGCTCGAACATTTCCCAGCCGGTGAATTGCGTCGGCGCGCTCAACCGCTGCGCAAGGTTCACTTGGTAGATGTCTCCCGCCCGGATGTAGCGCTGTGCCTGCTCGACACGCGCGATGAACTGCTCGCGGGTGAGGTTTGACACGACGGACTGTAGCGGCGGTCTGTGACCGCCGTCGTCCGAAACCTGGCGCTCACAGAGCGCCGCTACAGGGCTATCCAGCTGCTCTCGCCACCACGCCGCGCGTTCCGCCGCCCGCGCCTCGCTGCGCGCCCCGTCCACATCGAGGCCGGTGGAGACAATCCACGTCTTGCCGAGGCGATGATCGAAGACCACGAGGCTGTCGTGGAAACCGACGTGGCAGTCGGGAAGTTCAAGATCGTTCACCGCGCGGCGCGGGAGCTTCGGCTCGACGAAATGTTTCAGGTCGTAGCCCCAGTAACCGAAGCAGCCGCCCAGCGGGAACGGCAGATCCACCTCGTCGAGCAACTCGTAGCGCGCCATCAGCTCATCCAGCACGCGCCACGGGTTGCCGAATTGGGTCTGGGGTCTGGCGTCCGGGGTCTGGGGCGTGGTGAGCTCGCAGCGAGTGTCGAACGAGCGGAAGGTCAGAAACGGGCGCGCCGCCACGAAGGAATAGCGTGCGTGCGGCGAGTCGAAACCCGCGCTGCGCAACAGCACCACGCCGGCTTCTCCTGCCAACGCGGCTGCCAGCGCCTCGGGTGAGGAGCTCGTGTCCACTTCGAGAAGCAGCGGGGTCTTCATGCGCGACGCGCCATCCCTTCGCGCCTTTGCGTCCGCGCGTCAATCCACATTCAGCGTGGCGGGCCACTTCCGCTGGCCTCGCCGAATGATTCCCCGCTCGCGTTCGTCCCTCTCGCGCGGCAAATTCATCCCGTTGTGCCCACGATAGAGCGGACAATTCAGGTCAGTTGGCGTCATCAGGTGCAGTTCACCCAGGGCGTCTTCAATCCCGCCAACCCCGTGCTCCGCGACGTGCTCGTGGGCGGCGGCGGCGCGACCCGGCGCAAGGCGCTCGTCGTCGTGGACGAGTCGCTCGCGCGCTCGCAGCCAGGCTTGGAGCGCGCCATCACGGACTACTTCGCCACGCACGGCGACGCGCTGGAACTCGTGTGCTCGCCCATCGTCATCGAGGGCGGCGAGCGGGTGAAGAACTCCTACTTCCACGTCTCGGAAATCCACTCGCAGATTGACCGCTACCACATTGACCGTCACGCCTACCTGCTGTGCGTCGGCGGCGGTGCGTTGCTGGACATGGTCGGCCTTGCGGCGGCCACGGCGCACCGCGGCATCCGCCACGTCCGCATCCCAACGACGACCTTGAGCCAAGACGACTCCGGCGTGGGCGTGAAAAACGGCGTCAACGCGTTCGGGAAAAAGAATTTCATCGGCACCTTCTGCCCGCCCTTCGCCGTCATCAACGACTTCCAGTTTCTCGCCACTCTCTCCGCCCGCGACAAGCGCGCCGGCTATGTCGAAGCCGTGAAGGTCGCGTGCATCCGCGACGCGGAGTTCTTCAACACCATCGAACGCGACGCGGAAGCGCTGGCGGAGTTCGAGCCGGCGGCGATGCAGCGGCTCATTTACCGCTGCGCCGAGCTGCACTTAAATCACATCGCCACCAGCGGTGATCCCTTCGAGTTCGGCAGCGCGCGCCCGCTGGACTTCGGCCACTGGGCCGCGCACAAGCTCGAGCAGCTCTCCGAATACAAGCTCCGCCACGGCGAGGCCGTCGCCATTGGCATCGCGCTGGACGTGCTCTATGCGAAGAAGATCGGCCTGCTCGCCGCCGCGAGCGCCGAGCGTGTGATGGCGCTGCTGGAGCGACTGGGCTTCGACCTGTTCGCCTCCGAGCTGCTGCACACGGACTCGGACGGCAACCTGATGGTGCTCACCGGCCTCACGGAGTTTCGCGAGCACCTCGGCGGCGAGCTGACGATCACGCTGCTCGAAGGCATCGGCCAGGGCGTCGAGGTCCACGAGATGAACCTGCCGAAAGTCCTCGAGTCCATCCAGCGCTTGCAGGAGCGGCACGCGTCGCGGTCACGGAAAATCGTCGCGGTCGCGGGCTGACGCTGGCACGCTGCGGCCCGATGAACCGCACCGCCGTCCTCAACGTCGTCGGCCTCACGGAATCACTCCTCGGCGAGCGCACGCCGCGCATCACCGCCTTCCGCAAGCGGGGCGCAGTCGTCAATCTTGACCCCGCCTTCCCCGCCCTCACCACCACCGCGCAATCGAACTACGTCACCGGCACCAAGCCCGCGCAGCACGGCATCGTCGCCAACGGCTGGTATGATCGCGAGCTGGCCGAGGTGCAGTTCTGGAAGCAGTCCAACAAGCTCGTCCACGGCCGCAAGCTCTGGGACGAACTGCGCGCGCGCGACCACAACTTCACCTGCGCAAAGCTTTTCTGGTGGTTCAACATGTATTCCACCGCCGACTGGTCCATCACTCCGCGCCCGATGTATCCGGCGGACGGACGCAAGGTCTTCGACATCTACTCGTGGCCCTACGACATCCGCGACGAGATCAAGGCCGACCTCGGCGAGTTTCCCTTCCCCGGTTTCTGGGGACCGAGCGCCGGAGTGCAGTCGCCCGCCGGCTCGCCCGATTGCGCGACGCGCTGGATCGCCGAGTCGGCGAAGTGGATCGAGAAGAAGTTCCGCCCCACGCTCAACTTGGTTTACCTCCCGCACCTCGATTACAACCTCCAACGCCTCGGCCCGAAGGATCCCGCCATCGCGCGCGACCTGCTGATGATTGATGATCTCGTCGGTGAGCTGATCCTCTTCTTCCAGAAGCGCAACGTGCAGGTCGTCCTGCTCTCCGAATACGGCATCTCGCCCGTGGACCAGGCCATCCACCTCAACCGCCTTTTCCGTGAGCAAGGCTGGCTGACCGTGAAGGAGGAGCTTGGCCGCGAACTTCTCGATGCCGGCGCCAGCCGCGCCTTCGCCGTCGCCGACCATCAGGTCGCGCACATCTACGTCAACGACGCCGCGCTGCTCAACCAAGTCCGCTTCGTTGTCGAGCTCACTCCCGGCGTCGCCTCTGTGATGGCCGAGAAGGAGAAGACCGCCGCCGGCATCAATCACCCGCGAGCCGGCGACCTCATCGCCGTGGCCAAGGAGAACGCGTGGTTCACCTACTACTACTGGCTCGACGACGCGCGCGCGCCTGACTTTGCCCGTTGCGTGGACATCCACCGCAAGCCCGGCTACGACCCGGTCGAGCTGTTCATTGATCCGAAGCTCCGTGCGCCCAAGCTCAAGGTCGCCGGCAAGCTGCTGCGGAAGAAACTCGGCTTCCGCATGCTGATGGACGTCGTCCCTCTCGACGCCTCGCTCGTGAAAGGCTCGCACGGCTGCCGCCCCGCCGACATCGCCGACTGGCCCGTCCTCATCACCGAGCGCCACGACCTCCTGCCCGCGCACCAGCTCGACTCGACCGAGGTCTATAACCTCATCAAGCGTCACATTATCCCCACGTAGCCGCATCCTTCAGGTTGCGGCGCAGAACCAAACAACTCCGACACATGAACCCGCCGCCAGCCGCGCCTCCGACGAAGCGGGCGTGGCTGTCACGCCGCCGCCTGCTGTTTGGCGCGGGGTTCGTCGGTGTGGCGGGTGCAGTTGGTGCAGCCTACACGCGGCTGCTGGAGCCGGGCTGGCTGGAAGTTTCCCATCGCAGCGTGCAACTCGGTTCAACCGAAGTCGCGCCGATCCGCGTCCTGCATCTCTCCGACCTCCACGCCTCCGGTTACGTGCCGCTGGAGTTCATCGCGCAGGCCATACGGCTCGGCCTCGCGGAAAAGCCCGACCTGATTTGCCTCACGGGAGACTTCATCACCAAGCATTTCACGCGCTTCGCCGACTACGCCGAAGCGTTGAAGCCGCTGGCAGCCGCCGCGCCCGTCTTCGCCTGCCTCGGAAACCACGACGGTGGCAAGTGGGCGGCACGGCCCAGTTACGGTGGCCATGCTGACCACTCGGAAGTCCGCAAATGCCTCGCCGCCAGTGGGGCGAAAGTGCTGCTGAACCAGTCGCAGACCATCACGATTCACGGTCGACAGCTCCGGGTTGTTGGCGTCGGTGACTTGTGGGCGGACGAGCTGCGTGCAGCGGAGGCGTTCGGCTCGGGATCGGCAGGTTCAGACGCCACCACGCTCGCACTGCTGCACAACCCCGATGGCAAAGACGCCGTGGCCGACTTCCCTTGGCACCTCGCCCTTTGCGGCCACACGCACGGTGGCCAGTGTTGCCTGCCGTTCTTCGGCACGCCCTTTGCGCCCGTGCGCGACCATCGCTACGTCGCCGGGCTGAACCGCTGGCGCGACCGCTGGATTTTCACCACGCGCGGCGTCGGCAATCTCCACGGCGTCCGCTTCAACTGCCGCCCCGAAGTCAGCCTCCTCACCCTGACCTGACCATGCGTCCGCTCTACCTTCTAGCTTCTGGCTTCTATCTTCTCGTCTTCGCCACCGCCTGCTCCACCAGCACGAAGGTCGTCACCACCACAGGCAAGGTCATCGGCAAGACCGCCACCACCGCAATCACCACTGGCGGCAAGGTTGCCGGCGCAACCGTCTCCGGCACAGCCACCGTCGCGAAGACCGTCGTCACCACCACCGGTTCGGTCGCCGGTTCGATTGCGAAGACCGCCTTCGTCACCGTCGTGGACAGCGCGACGGGCGCGACGCGGCAAATCCCCTGGGTCGAAGGCATGAAGCTCTACGCCGCCACGAAGACTGGTGAGGTCAACGCCGCGCTCAAGGCCATCCAAGTCCTGCGCGGCACACAAGTCATCGCGAACACCAACACGGTGAAGCTCGCAGCAAACACGCCTGGCCCGGTGCTGCGACCCGGCGATGTCATCACTCTCAGCAACTTCAAGCCATGAGCCGCCGTGCAACTGCTAAACTCGGAGCCGTCACAAAGCGCGCCGGGATCATCGGCCTCGGCTTGATGGGCCACGCCTTCGCGCAACGACTGCTTGCCGCCGGCTGGGAAGTGATGGGCTTCGATGTCGCCCCGGCCTGCCGCCATCGTGCGAAGATGCTCGGCGTCCGCATCGCACGTGGCAACGCCGCTGTCCTCGCCACGTGCGACTGCGTGCTCCTCAGCCTGCCCACTCTTCGCGAAACCGAACTCGTCCTCGCCGACGCCCGCTCCGCCCTTCGCCCCGGCCACCTCATCCTCGACACCACGACCGGAGAACCAGAGCAAGCAGAGGCCATCCACCACCGCCTCACCGCCCAGGGTGTGCGCTACCTCGACACCACCATCTCCGGCAACAGCGAGCAGGTCGCGTCCGGTGACGACGTGCTCACGATGGTCGGCGGCGACGCGGAAGCCTTCGCCGCCGCGCGCCGATTGCTCCGCGTGCTCACCCCGCGCGTGCGGCACGTCGGCCCGAGTGGCAGCGGCGCGCGGATGAAGCTGGTGACAAATCTCGTCCTCGGCTTGAACCGCGCCGTGCTCGCCGAGGGACTTTGCTTCGCGGAACAACTTGGTTTCACCCGTCGCGCCGCGCTGGAAGTGCTGCTGGCCAGCAAAGCCCACTCCGCGATCATGGACACGAAGGGCGAGAAGATGGTGACGGAGGACTTCGCGCCGCAGGCCCGCCTCTCGCAGCATCTCAAGGACGTGCGCCTCATGCTGCAAGCCGCCGAGGCGAAGTGCTTCAAACTCCCGCTCACACAAGTCCACCGCCAGCTCCTCGAAGCCGCCGAAGCCGCCGGTCTCGGCCCGCTCGACAACAGCGCGCTCATCAAGGTGCTGGCTGGAACCCTGCCGCTGAAGCGAGCCTGACTGTGACGCGACGCAGAGGCCGCAACGTTGCGCTGGGAAGAAACCGTCGGAGTCAGACGCATGGCCTTGGCCGTCGGCGAATTCTCTCGAACGCGTTCGTGTCCACTCATGGTTCCTTTCGCCATGACCGTTGACGTCCACTCACACTGCTGGCGGTTCCCCGACGACTTCTCTGCCGACTTCATCCGGCAGGCCCAGCGGGCGCGGGGCGGGCAGCCGGTGGACTTGCGCGTGCGGTTCGAGGACTACGCGGCCAGCGCGCCGGCGGACACGCGCACGATCGTCTTCGGCGGCAAGGCGCGCCTGAGCGGCGTGTGGGTGGATGACCGGCTCGTGGCGGACTAGGTCGCCGCGCACCCGGACCGGCTCATCGGCTTCCTCTCCGTGGACCCGACGCAGGACGGCTGGGAGCGCGAGTTGCGCGCGGGCCGCGAGGAGCTGGGCCTGCGCGGCATCAAGCTGCTGCCCATGTATGCCGGCTTCAGCATGGACGACCCGCGCCTCGACCCGCTCTGGCGCTACGCCGAACAGCACGCGTTGCCAGTGCTGCTGCACGCAGGCACGACCTTCATCGCGCAGGCACCGCTGGCCTTCACTTTGCCGCGCCTGATCGAGCCGGTCGCGTTAAAATTCCCCGGCGTCAAAATCATCCTCGCGCACCTCGGCCATCCCTATGAGGCTGAGTGCCTCGTGACCATTCGCAAGCATGACAATGTCTTCGCCGACGTGAGCGCGCTGCACTACCGACCCTTCCAGCTCTACCACAGCCTGATGCTCGCGCAGGAATACGGCGTCTGGCCCAAGCTCCTCTTCGGCGCCGACTACCCGTTCACGACGGTGAACGCTTCGATGGACGGCATCCGCAAGCTCAACGATATGCTGGAAGGCACGAAGCTGCCGCGCCTGGATGTGAAGCAAATCGAGGCGATGATTCAGCGAGACAGCTTGAAGCTGCTTGGCTTGGAGAAATGAACTCGTCTCCCGCCAACGCCGCGCCGACGCACACACGCTTCCTCGTCCTCGCCGGCCTGTGCGCCGCCGCCGCACTCTCCTACGTCAGCCGCAACGCCATCGCTGTTGCCGAGAGCACCGTGCGCGGCGACCTCGGGCTGACGAAGGAACAATCCGGCTGGCTGATGAGCGCGTTCTTCATCTCGTATTCCCTCTGCCAGATTCCCGGCGCGTGGGTTGGGCAACGCTTCGGTGCGCGCCGCGCTTTGCCGGCGTTTGCCATCGTGTGGTCCATCGCCACGGCGTTCACGGCACTGGGCAGTTTCGCGAACATCCTCGCGACGCGCGTGGTAAAAGGCGTTTCGCAGGCCGGCCTGTTTCCCATCTGCACCGGCGTCGTGGCGAAGTGGTTTCCCAAGACCGGCCAGGCCTTGGCGATGGGCGCGCTCGGCAGCTTCATGTCCGTGGGTGGCGCGGTGGGCGCGGTGCTGACGGGCTGGCTGGTGGTCGAGATTGGCTGGCGATGGATGTTCGTGCTCTACAGCCTGCCGGGGCTCCTGTGGGCCGCGTGGTTTTGGGGCTGGTTCCGCGAGACACCGGGCGAACACGCGGCGGTGAATCAGGCCGAGGCGGAACTCATCGAGTCCGCGAACCCCCTCACAGCAGCCCTCTCCCCCAGTGGGAGCGAGGGAGCAAAAGCTGCGAGCGCGCTCCCCGCCCGTGCCGGCGGTTTGCAACCGCCATCCGTGGCTCCCGAACCGAAACAGAGCGGCGATTGCAAATCGCCGGCACGGGCAACCGTGTCCCCAACCCCGTGGCTCCAACTCCTCACCAGCCCGGCCATGTGGTGCATCTGCGGCCAGCAGTTTTTCCGCGCCGCTGGCTACATGTTCTTCACCAGTTGGTTCGCCACGTATCTCCAGGAAGCGCGCGGCGTGACCATCTTGAAGTCCGGCTTTCTCACCATGCTGCCGCTGCTCGCAGTCGTGGTCGGCAGCCTCGTGGGCGGCATCATCTCCGATGCCGTCTTGAAGCGCACCGGCAGCCGACGCCTCGCGCGGCAAGGCGTGGCCGTCGTCTCGCTCGGGATGTGCGCGGCGCTCACCTTGTCCGCCTACTTCTTTGCCGACGCGCTCGCCGCAGTGCTCATCATCAGTGCGGGCTCGTTCTTCGCGGCGGTCGCGGGACCGTGCGGCTACACCATCACGATAGACATGGGCGGCGAGCACGTGCCGACGGTGAACAGCGTGATGAACATGACCGGCAACTTCGGCGCGATGCTCTTCCCGCTCGCCGTGCCGCTGCTCCTCGGCAAGGAGCAAAACTGGAACGTCGTGCTCGTCACCTTCGGCGCGCTCTACCTCGGCAGCGCGCTCTGCTGGCTGCTGCTGAAGCCGGAGGGCAGCGTGTTTGAACAAGCGTTGGTGCCAGCCAAGTCCGATTCCCTGCCATGACCCAAGTCGAAACACCGCAAAGCCGCTGCCGATTCGCCCTCGCGTGGGGCGACATCACCCCGCCAGCGGACATCTATCACCGCATGTGGGGCGCGGCGAAGCACGAACGCGCAACTGGGGTGCATCGCCCGTTGCGCGCGACCGTCGCCATCTTTGAAGCGCTCGACAGCGCCTGTGCCGGCCGTTTGCAACCGCCCTCGGTTGCAGCCGAAGCCCACGGACGGCGGTTGCAAACCGCCGGCACGGGGCAGCGCCAAATCCTCCTCACGCTCGACCATTGCGTGCTGGGCGCGGTGGAGCATGGGCAGCTCGTCACGCACATCGCGCAAGCCACGGGGCAGGCGGCAGAGAGCATCCTCGTCGTCTTCTCGCACACACACGGCGCGGGCTTGATGGGCCTCGAACGCGCGTCATTGCCGGGCGGCGATTTGATTCCCGGTTATCTCCGCAGCGTGTCGGAATGCGCGGCGGCGTTGGTGAAAGAGGCGTTGGCCAAGCTCGCGCCCGCCGACATCTCCTACGGCCACGGCCGCTGCAACCTCGCCGCACACCGCGACTTCTGGGACGCGGAGAGACAGCTCTACGCCTGCGGTTACAATCCCGCCGGACCCGCCGATGACACCGTGCTCGTCGCGCGCGTGACGGGCACCGACGACAAGCTCCTCGCCAGCGTGGTGAACTACGCCTGCCACCCCACCACGCTCGCGTGGGACAACACGCTCATCAGCCCAGACTACATCGGCGCGCTGCGCGAGACCGTCGAGCGCGAGACGGGTGCGCCGTGCCTCTTCCTGCAAGGCGCGAGCGGCGAGCTGGGACCGGTCGAGGGCTTCGTGGGCGACCCGGCGGTCGCGGACCGCAACGGTCGGCAGCTCGCCTACGCCGCGCTCTCGGCCTTCACCGCGCTGGCGGCGGCGGGCACGCGTTTCCGCTACACCGGCCCAGTAGTGTCCGGCGCGACACTCGGTGCCTGGGCGCATGAGCCGCTGTCCGAGGAGGAGCTCGCGGAGAAATCAGCGTGGCAAGTCGCGCACTGGAATGAGCCCCTCGCGTATCGCCCCGGCCAGCCAACAGCCACGCAAGCCGAAGCGGAGTTGAAGCAATTTCAGACGGACGAAGAAGCCGCGCGCGCTGTCGGCGACTCGGCCAAAGCCGCCGACAGCCGCGCGATGGCGGAGCGCAAGCGCCGACTCCTGCACCGGCTCTCGCAGTTGCCGGCGGGGGAAAAGTTCCCGTTGCAAGTCACGCTCTGGCGCATGGGCGATGCGTGGTGGCTCGGCGTGCAAGGCGAATTCTACAGCGCGCTCCAGACGGAGCTGCGCCAGCGCTTCCCCGGCAAGGCCATCATCGTCGCGACCATCGCGGCGGACTGGGGTGCGTCGTATCTCCCGCCGCGCGAGCTTTACGGGACGGGAATTTATCAGGAGACCATCGCCGTCGTCGCGCCGGGGAGTTTGGAGCAGGTCATTGAAGCGGTGGCGCAGCGGATGAAGAATTTTTAGCCACTGATGAAACAGGGATTGAACACGGAAGAGCCGAGCGGGGCGCGGCCTTCAGGCCGCAGAAGTGTCCGCCGGCCCAAGGGCCTTTGTGAACTCGACAGCCGTTCGCTCTGCGTGGCTTTCTGCGGCGTGAACGCCGCGCTCCTTTCCGTGTTTCTTCCGTGTTTCATCCGTGGCTAAAACAAACTCATGAAAATCAAAAAGATTGAAACCCTCGTCTGCCACGCGCGGATGCGGAACTGGGTGTTTGTGAAGGTCGTCACCGACCAGCCGGGACTCATCGGCTGGGGCGAGGCGACGCTGGAATGGCACACGCGCAGCGTCGTCGGGGCCATCGAGGACATCGCGGAGCTGATCGTGGGCGAGGACCCGACGCGGCCCGAGCATTTGTGGCAGATGATGTATCGCCAGCACTTCTGGCACGGGCACGGGATCGTGCGCGCCACGGCCATCGCGGGCATTGACCTCGCCTTGTGGGACATCGTCGGGAAGGTCGCGGGGCTGCCGCTGGCGAAGGTCTTCGGCGGACCGGTGCGCGATTACGTGCGGACCTACTGCCATCTCGGTGGCGGGAAGATGGAAGACTTTTACCAAACGCCCGCAGACAACGCCAAGCGCTTCGCCGACCTCGCGCTCGCGGCGGTGGCCGACGGCTTCACGGCGTTCAAGAGCATGGCCGTTCCGAGCACGATGCCCATCGAGGGGCAGAAGCCGGTGCGCGCCGCCGAGGCCGCCGTGGCTGCGATGCGCGCCGCCGTGGGGCCGGACATTGACATCATGGTGGACTGCCACGCGCGGCCCTCGCCGGCGATGGGCCTGAAGTTCGGCAAGGCGCTGGACCCGTATGGCCTCTACTTCTTCGAGGAGCCGTGCTGGCCCGAGTGCGTGGATGGCCTCGCGAAGATTAACGCCGCGCTCACCACGCCCGTCGCCAGCGGCGAGCGGGTGACGAACTTGGAGTCGTTCAAGGAACTCTTCGACAAGCGCGCCGTAGAAGTCTGCCAGCTCGACCTGACGCATTGCGGCGGCTTCACGGCGGCTCGGCGCATCGCGGCGCTCGCGGACGCGCATCGCATCGCACTCGCGCCGCACAATCCGCAAGGACCGGTGAGCACGGCGGCTTCGCTCGAGTTCGGCTTCTCGCAGCCCAGCTACATCATCTGCGAGACGGTCCACAACGACGTGCCGTGGCGCGGGGACGTTGTGCAGGAGGGTTTCACCGTCGAGAAGAAAGGCCGCATCGTGCGCCCGAACACCAAGCCCGGCCTGGGCATCACCATCAACGAGAAGGCGGTGAAGAAGCACCCGTTCCAGCAGGAGATTGTGTTGAGGGAGTTCAGCCGGGACGGCGCGGTGGCGGACTGGTGATTCGATTTAGGTCCCGGTGGAACGGGCCACCGGCCCGTTGTGGCAGGCGACTCGCCCGCCGCTTGTGCTGCGCCCAGCATGCACCAATTGGTTCGAGAGTTGGCCGTGCCGAAACTCGGCGGCAAGTTGCCGCCGAGAACAATTCGTTCCGCCTCGCAGTCTCTTGGAACTCAACTTTCCGCTTCGCATCGTGAAGTGAAATGCTACGCTCCGACCATCAACCTTAGCCCGTTGCTGTCTATGCGTGCGTCATTGCTTGCCCTCTCGTTGTTCTCCGCCCTCTCGCTCAACTCCCGCGCCGCTGCGCTGCCCATCGTCAGCGAGGTCGAGTGGCAGCCGTTCGTCGCGCAAGTGCGGCGGCTCATCGAGGCCACGGACTATCTCGGCGCGCCATTCAGTGCGGCGGACAAGGCCGCGCTCAACACCGCGATGGAATCGCCCGACCACAAGGCTGCCGCCGCGAAGCTCCAGGAAACTCTCGACCGCTACGCGCTCTTCGGCGTCCACATCAACCCGGAGATGCGCGTGAAGGTGGCTGCTGGCGACGCCAAACCCGAGTTGATGCAGGACGGCTGGCGGCAGTTCCTCGTGAAGGTCGCGAATGAATCCGGCACCACCGCGCCGCTCGCCGCCGTCAGCCCGAACGCGCAGTCTGTCCACAACGTCCGCGCCGCCGCGACTCCCTCCGACAAGCTGCGCCGCAAGCAAGGCGAGCCGCCCACGCTCAAGGTCGCCGACCTCTGGCTTGATCTCCGCACCTACGACGCTCAGCCGCTGCGCCCCACGCTCTCCGGCCTCACCGTCGAGTATCGCATCGTGCAGCTTTACAGCCGCGACGCCGGGAAGCGCGAGGCGAAGATTGGCTTCAACGTCGGCCAAGGCACGCAGGACATCGGCTTCCGCAACGAAGTGGATTTGCTCTTCACCTGCCTGCCCGCGCCCGAGATCACGCTCGGCGTGAAGGACGAGAACGGGAAGCCCGCCACCGCTGGCTTCGTGATTCGCGACGCGCAGGGCCGCGTGTATCCGTCGCAAGCCAAGCGCCTCGCGCCCGACTTCGCGTTTCACCCGCAGGTCTATCGCATGGACGGCGAGACCATCCGGCTGCCGGAGGGCGATTACACCATCGACTTCGACCGCGGCCCGGAGTCCATCAAGCAGACGCGCAAGGTGACGGTAACGAAGGCGACGAAGCGGCTCGACTTCAAGGTTGAGCGGTGGATTGACGCGATGAAGTTCGGCTACGTCTCCGGCGACCACCACATCCACGCGGCGGGCTGCGCGCATTACACGAACCCGACCGAGGGCGTCCACGCGCCAGACATGGTGCGGCACATCTTGGGCGAGGACTTGAAGGTCGGCGCGAACCTGACGTGGGGGCCGTGCTTCGATTATCAAAAGCAGTTCTTCACCGGCAAGGACGACAAAGTTTCCCTGCATCCCTACGTGCTGCGCTATGACATCGAGGTCTCCGGCTTCGGCTCGCACCAGAGCGGGCACCTGTGCCTGCTCCAGCTTAAGGACCAGATGTATCCCGGCGGCGACTCGAAGAACCACTGGCCCACGCTCGGCCTGAACACGCTGCGCTGGGCGAAGGCGCAGGGCGCGCTCGTCGGCCCCGCGCACAGCGGCTGGGGGCTGACCCTTCCGACTGCGGACTTGCCCAGCTACGACATCCCGCCCTTCAACGGCATCGGCGCGAACGAATACATCATGAACGTGACCCACACCGTGCCCGGTCCGGACAAGAAGCTGGTGCCCGCCGTGGATTTTCTCAGCATGGTGGACACCCCCTACGCGTGGGAGCTGAACATCTGGTATCACACGCTGAACGTCGGCTTCCGCACGCGCATCAGCGGCGAGACGGATTTTCCCTGCATCTACGGCGAGAAGGTCGGCCTCGGCCGCAGCTACGTGAAGCTCCCGACGAAGTGGACTTACGAGGATTGGTGCGAAGGTATCCGCGTCGGGAACAACTACGTGGGCGATGGAAAGAGCCACTTGATTGACTTCAAGATCAACACTGCCGCGCTCGGCGAGAAAGGCAGCGAACTCAAACTCGCCGCGCCTGGCACCGTGAAAGTTTCCGCCCGCGTCGCCGCCCGCCTCAACGACCAACCCGACGCCGCGCTGAAGAACCGTCCTTACTCCCAAAAGCCCTACTGGGACATCGAGCGCGCCCGCGTCGGCGAGTCGCGCGAAGTGCCGGTGGAACTGATCGTCAATGGCCAATCCGTCGAGACCAAGCACATCGTTGCCGACGGCTCGCAGTTCAACCTCGTCTTCGAGACGAAGATTGAGCGCAGCAGTTGGGTCGCGTTGCGCATCCTGCCCAGCAGCCACACGAACCCCATCTGGGTGATGGTCGGCGACCAACCCGTGCGCGCCTCCAAGCGCAGCGCCGAGTGGTGCGTGAAGTCGCTCGAGGTTTGTTGGACGCAGAAGGAGCGCACCTACGCCGACGCCGAGAAGCCTCAAGCCCGCCAAGACTACGAGCACGCCCGGCAGGTCTATCGCAAGCTGCTGGCGGAGTCGTTGGTGGATTGAGCGTAGAGGGGACACTCCTGTCCCCTGTGAGCCAAACCGAGTCATGGCACGGGGGACAAGAGTGTCCCCCTTACGCCGGGCTCGCGATTGCATGGATTGGGCGCGGTGATTAGTTTTTCGCCATGAAGTCCTGTGTTCGCCGGCTCCTGCTCGCTGTTTGCCTCGTCGCGTTGTCCCTGCCCGCCGCGCCCGCGCCGCGTCCGAACATCCTGCTCATCCTCGCGGACGATCTCGGCTTCTCCGACCTCGGCTGCTACGGCTCCAGCATCGCCACGCCGAACCTCGACCGGCTCGCGGCGGGCGGGCTGCGGTTCACGCAGTTTTACAACGCCGCGCGTTGCTGCCCCACGCGTGCGTCCCTGCTCACGGGACTTTATCCGCATCAGGCGGGCGTCGGGCACATGCTCCAGTCGTGGCGGCCACCGAGCTACACCGCCGGCCTCGGCGAGAACACTGCGACCATCGCCGAGCTGCTGCGCGACGCGGGCTATCGCACCTACCACGTCGGCAAGTGGCACGTCGGCGGCGTGGGCGGGAACCTCACGCCGGACGCTCCGGCGGCGCGGAACCATCCGATGAACCGTGGCTTCGACCGCGCCTACGGTTCCGGCGGCGGCGGAAATTACTTCGCCCTCACTCCGCTTTACCTCGACCGCGAGAACATCAAGGCTGGCGAAGGCTTCTACGCCACCGACGCCTTCACGGACAACGCGGTGAAGTTTCTCGAAGCCCACGGGGCGGCCTACAAGGACAGGCCCTTCTTCCTCCATCTCTGCTACACCGCGCCGCACTTCCCGTTGCATGCCAAGCCGGCTGACATCACGAAGTATCGCGGCAAGTTCACGCACGGCTGGGATGCCGAGCGCGAGCGGCGCTTCGCGAAGCAGAAGGAACTGGGCCTCTTCCCGCGCGACGCCCAGCTCTCGCCGCGCGCGCCCGAGGCGAAAGCGTGGAAGGATTTGACGGAGGCCGAACGCAAGGACTGGGACCTGCGCATGGCCATCTATGCCGGGATGATTGACGGCATGGACCAAGGCATCGGCCGGGTGCTCGACGTCGTGAAAAAACTCGGCGCAGAGCAGAACACGCTCGTCATTTTCCTCTCCGACAACGGCGCGAGCGCGGAGTTCCTGGACACATGGCCGAACACGGCGCGTGGCCACAAGCCCGGCAGCGAACCGGGCACGCGCGAGTCGCACAAGTGCCTCGAAGTCGGCTGGGCCAACGCGGCGAACACGCCCTTCCGCGAGCACAAGATGTGGAACCACGAAGGCGGCATCAGCACGCCGCTCATCGTGAGTTGCCCGGTGGGTGTCGCCGCGCGCGGACAGCTTGCTCGCGAGCCGGGCCACGTCATTGATCTCCTCCCCACCTTTCTCGAACTCGCTGGCACGAAGTATCCCGAACAGTTTAAAGCCCGCGCCCTCACGCCACTGCCCGGCAAGAGCCTGCTTCCCACGCTCCAAGGCAAGCCCCTCGGCGAACGCACGCTCGCATGGGAGCACGAGGGCCACCGTGCTGTGCGGGTGGGTGACTGGAAGCTCGTCGCGTCCTTCCGGGCCTCGTGGGAGCTCTACGACCTCAGCCGCGATCGCGCCGAGTTGAAGAACCTCGCCGCGCAGCAGCCCGCCAAGGTGAAGGAGCTCGCCGCCGCGTGGCAGCAGTGGGCGGACAAGGTGGGCGTCGTGCCGTGGGAGCAGTTGCCGAGCGCGAACTACAAGCCCACCGTATCGTATCGGAAGAAGGGCGAGGCCGTGCCGGCGGCGGAGAAGAAGTAATCCGTGTTCAGTGTCTAGTAATCAGTGGGGCCGGACGGGCGATGGGCTTTGGACCAAGACTGGTTGCTGAACACTGATCACTGGCCTGCTTCAGCACGCACCCTGTGGATGGCCGACGACGGGGGGCCATGGGATACCGGCTCGGTGGAGTGGCCATCGTCGCTCCCATCACGGACGATGTGCGCTTCGATCAGATGGAGGTGGAAAGCCGGCGGGAACACGAGGCAGTCTCACCCAGGCGGTCCGCCGTTGAACTTGGAACTTGGAACTTCGCCCGCTTCTTTCCATACTCCGCTCACCCCCGGTTCCGTGGGCAAAGGAAGCCGCGGCTGAGTTGTGCAACCGATCAATTGGGCCGCATGAGCGAGACAGGCTACGACGCCGCTGCCATTCCACATCCGCAGTCGGCGTTGCTCACGGCGCTGTTGCGCGATGTCTCGCGCTCCTTCTACCTCACGCTGCGCGTCCTGCCGCGCCCGGTCCGCCCGCAAATCGGCCTAGCCTACCTCCTCGCCCGCGCCACGGACACCATCGCGGACACCGAACTGGTCCCGATGGCCGACCGCGTCCACGCACTCCAGGCGTTGCGCGAGCGCATCGCCGGGACGCGGCTCATCCCGGTGAACTTTGGCGCGTTCGCCGAGCGGCAGAGTTCGCTGGGCGAGCGCATGCTGCTCGAACGGGTCGAGGAGGCGCTGGGGGTTTTCAATCGCTTCACTTACTCGGACCAGCAGCGCATCCGCGAGGTGCTCTCCACCATCGTCAGCGGCCAGGAGCTGGATTTGAAACGCTTCCACGGCGCGTCGCAGAAGGGCATCGCCGCGCTGCACACGGAGGCGGAGCTGGACGATTACACCTACCGCGTCGCCGGCTGCGTGGGCGAGTTCTGGACCCGCATCACCCGTGCGCACCTCTTCCCCGTCGCGCCGCTGGACGACGCGAAGCTGCTCCACGACGGCGTCCGCTTCGGCAAGGGCTTGCAGCTCGTCAACATCCTGCGCGACCTCCCGCGCGACTTGCGCCAGGGCCGCTGCTATCTCCCCGAGGAAAGTCTGCGCGCCATCGGCCTGCACCCCGCCGACCTCCTCGATCCCGCGAACGAGCCGGAGTTCCGCGCGGTCTACCACTCCTACCTCGACAAGGCCACCGCGCACCTCGCCGCCGGCTGGGAATACACCAACGCCATCCCGCGCCGCTTCATCCGCGTGCGCCTCGCGTGCGCCTGGCCCCTGCTCATCGGCATCAAGACCGTCGGGAAACTCCGCGCCGTGAACATCCTCGACCCGCAGCTCCGCGTGAAAGCCTCCCGCTCCGAGGTGCGTGGCATCATCGCCGCCTCGGTGCTGCGCTACCCGTGGGCCGAGTCCTGGCGACGCCTTTTCCCCTTGTCTGGCCCGCGCAATTCGAGTTGATTGAACCCTCAACCTTCGTTAAAACTTTCGCCCTATGCAGCTTTTCAAATTGACCGTGCTCGCCATCCTGCTTGCCGGCAGCCTCTGCTTCGCGCCGATCCTCTCCCGCGCCGCAGATCCCAAAGCCAAGGCCACCGCTCCCGCCGACAAGCAAGCCCAAGCCGAGGCCACCGCCCGCGCCAAGGCCGAGTCCCTCGCCAAGGCCGAACAGGAGCGCAAGGCCAAGGCCGACGCCGAGGCCGCCCAACGCACCAAAATCGCCGCTGACAAGAAAGCCCAGGCCGAAGCCCAGGCCAAGGCCGACGCCGCGAAGAAGGCCCAAGCCGATGCCGATCGCATCGCGAAAGCCCAGGCCGACGCCGCCGCGAAGGCGAAAGTGGACGCCGAGAAGAAGGCCAAGGCCGACGCCGAGGCGAAGCGCCTCGCTGACATCAAGACCGCCAAGCAGGCCGAGGAGAACAAGCGCGCCGCCGTTGTCGCCGCACAAAAGGCCGACCCCGTCGGTTGGGCCGCCCGTGCCAAGTCCGACGCGCAGGCCGCCGCTGCCGACTCCGCCCGCGCTGCCGCCGAAGCCACCGCCGCGCAGACCGCCGAGAAGAATTCCGCCGCCGCCGTCCAAGCCGCACGCACCGCCGAGACGAAAGCCGCCAGCGACCTCGATCACGCCAAGTCCGCCGCGACCAGCGCAGCGAGCGCGCTGAAGTCCGCGCAGTCCGCGACCCAGTCCGCTTCATCCGCCAAGACCAAGGCCGACGCCGAAGCCAAGTCGAAGGCCGAAGCCGAAGCCCGCCGCCAGCTCCAAGCCGCAGACGCCACCGCCAAGGCGAAAGCCGCAGCCGATGCGAAAGCCAAGGCCGCCTCCGACGCCGCAGCCGCCGCACAAGCCGAGTCCAACCGCACTGCGCAAGCCGAAGCCCGCGCGAAGTCCGAGGCCCAAGCTGCATCTGCCAAGGCCACGCAAGCCGCCGCCGACGCCAAGACCGGCACCACCTCCATCACCGCGCTCGAAGCCGCCCTCGCCGCCGCGAACAAGACCGCAGCCGCCGCCGTCCGCGCCAAGGAAGGCTACGCCACCGCCGTGAAGAACAAGCCCGAGCGCGAAGCCCAGGCCGCCCTCCAGGCCGCGACCATCTACGCCGAGACTGCCTCACGGACCGCCCGTGTTGCGCAGGAGAAACTTGACGCCGCCAAGTCCGCGATCAAGTCGAAGGCCGCCGCCGACAAGTCCGCGCAAGCCGCCGCTGACGCCGCGAGCAAGGCAGTGACCGAGGCCAGCAGCAACGCTTCCGCCGCGCAGCGTGCCGCCGCCGCCGCCGCCAAGGCCTCCACCGAAGCCCGCGCCGCTGCTGATGCCGAAGTCGCGAAAGCAGCCAAGGCCGCGTCCGCCAAACCCGCTCCTTCCGCAGCGACCTCCGCAGCCAGCGCTCTCACCGCCGCCCTAGCCGATGAGCAGGCGAAGACCAAGGCCGAGCAGCAGGCCCGCACCAATCTTGCGTCCGCCGAGGCCGGCCTTCAGAAGGCCAAGGCCGCCCGCGCCGCCGCCGAGCAAGCCGCCACCACCGCCGCGACCGCTGCGAAGGCGAAGGCCGAAGTTGCCCAACTCGCCCGCCTCGAAGCCCGCAAGAAAGCCTCCATCGAGGCTGAAGCCGTCGGCGCCGCCCAGACCGCCGCAGACAACGCAAAAGCCGCGGCCGCAGCAGCAGCCAAGGCCAAAGCCGATCAGGACGCGAAGGCCAAGGTTGAACAGGAGCGCAAGGCCAAGGCCGAAGCCGAAGCCGCCAAGGCAAAAGCTGCCGCCGACGCCAGGGCCAAAGCGGAACAAGACGCGAAGGCGAAGACAGAGCAGGAGCGGAAGGCCAAAGCCGACGCTGAAGCCGCCAAGGCCAAGGCCAGTGCCGACGCGAAGGCTAAAGCCGACAAGGATCGTCTCGCAAAGCTCGATGCAGAGAAGCAGAACGCCGCCGCCGCCAAGGCCAAGCTCGACGCCGAGAAGAAGATGAAAGCTGAGGTCGAGGCGAAGGCTGAGGCCGACCGCAAGGCCAAGATCGCGATGGAGGCCAAGGCCAAGGCCGACGCTGAAGCCGCCAAGGCCAAGGCCAGTGCCGACGCGAAGGCTAAAGCCGACAAGGATCGTCTCGCGAAGCTCGATGCAGAGAAGCAGAACGCCGCCGCCGCCAGGGCCAAGCTCGACGCCGAGAAGAAGATGAAAGCTGAGGTCGAGGCGAAGGCTGAGGCCGACCGCAAGGCCAAGATCGCGATGGAAGCCAAGGGCAAGGCCGACGCCGAAGCCGCCAAGCGCGGCAAGGCGATGGAA
>SXGT01779625.1_pt1 | contig 20855 bp, 20 predicted proteins | sample 3176221 | NCBI WGS metagenome assembly SXGT01 (sample SAMN11356862, study PRJNA531348) | freshwater metagenome | isolation source: freshwater sample F1-120 | place: China: Fuxian Lake, Yuxi | collected 2017-12-25
AGCTGGTGGCGCGCGCGCTGCACGAGCACAGCCCGCGTCACGCAGGGCCCTTCGTGGCGGAGAACTGCGGCGCCATCCCCTCCGAGCTCTTCGAGTCGGTCTTCTTCGGCCACGCCAAGGGGGCCTTCACCGGCGCGGTTCAGGCGCAGCGAGGGCTGGTCGAGGCGGCCCGCGGCGGCACGCTCTTCCTCGACGAGGTGGGCGAGCTGCGGCTAGACCTCCAAGCGAAGCTGCTGCGCGTGCTCCAGGAGCGCCGCTTCCGGCCGGTTGGGGCCCCCCGCGAGGTCGAGGCTGACTTCCGGTTGGTCGCAGCTACCAATCGCGACCTGATGGCCGAGGTGGCCGCCGGACGGTTCCGCGAGGACCTCTACTATCGCCTCGCCGTGGTGGTGGTGCCTATCCCGCCATTGCGCGAGCGCCTCGAGGACCTCCCCGCGCTGACCGAGCGCCTCCTGGCGGCGCACGCCACGCCCGCCCGGCCGGCACCGCGCCTCTCGGACGCCGCGCTCGAGCTGCTCCTGAGACACGCGTGGCCCGGTAACGTGCGGGAGCTGGAGAACGAGCTCGTGCGTGCGGGGCTCTTGGCCCGCGACGTGATTGAGCCGCGCCACCTGTCCGAGAACCTGCGGGCCGGGAGCCGCCCCGAGCGCCGAACAGCTTCGCCTGCACCGTGGGACGGCGCCGAGAGCCTGGCGGACGCGCTCGAGCGCACCGAGCGTGCGGTGTTGGTCGCGGCGCTGGCACAGCACGGCGGCCGGAAGTCGCGCGTGGCGGCCGCGCTGGGGCTGTCACGACCGGGCCTCGACGCGAAGCTCAACCGATTAGGCTTGGAAGATCAGGCGCGTACGCGCGGGAGACGATGATGAAGCACTTGACCACAGCCTCCGAAGCTTCGAACCCAAAGTCCCGGTGGGTGACCCGGGTGCTCTACGCAGGGGTCACGGGTGTCCTCGCAGCGGGGTGCGTCGAGACGGTGCAAGGGCAAGGCACCACGGACGTCGCCACCGCGGACCTCTCGCAGGACGGGGGCGCGGAGCCCTCGGAGGACACCGAGGAGGCCGGTAGGGACGACGTTGCCAGCGACACGGACGTCTGGGTGGAGGATGGCGATTCGGTGACGCCGCCCCCGCTGGGCCCACAGACGCTCGCCGCCCCGGGGGCCTGCTGTCTCGGGCTGTCACCGTGGCGCGCGGTCTTCCGCGACGCTGAGGGCATCGCGTGGACCGATGGCGACGCCGTCCGTCGCCCATCTGAGCCGCTCGCCGATGCCTCGGAGCCCACGCTTGCCGGCGACACGATCGTCGTCGTCCGCGGGGTGACCCCGGATCGCACCCTCTGGCTCGTCGATCCCCGCACGGGTAGCGCTACCGAGTGGGCGATCGGCGCGACCGATCCCCACCACGTCACGGCGGACGGCGACCGAGTCGTGTGGGTGGAGGGCACCGGAGTGGAGGCAGACCTCTGGACGGCGCGACTGGTGCTCGACGAGAGCCCGACGCGGCTCACTGCGGACGACGCCGAGCAGGCGTGGCCGCACGTGTCGGCGCAGCGCGTGGTCTGGACTGATCTGCGAAACGACCCCGACAAGCGTATGTTGGGCACCGCAGAGGACCCCTTTGCCACCAGCAACAACAACGCCGACGTCTACGCCATGGACCTCGGCGGCGAGGTAGAGCAGCTCACCGACGATCCGGCGAAGCAAGCGCGCCCGGCGGTGAACGGTCAGCTGGTGGCGTGGCTCGACTGGCGCGGCATCTCGCCGGAGCCCAAGTTCGCGCGTTTCGCGGTCTGGGCGCGCCTGGGCTCCGGTCCGGCCGTCGAGCTGGGTGAGTCGAGCTGGGAGCGACCGGCGCTCTGGCAGCGGCCGGCTGTCTCGGCAGACGCGGTGTTCTGGGTGCGGGAGACGTCAGCTGGGGCGGCGCTCCAGCGGCAGACGCTCGACGGCGCTGTGAACCCTCTCGCGGTGGGCTCGGCGCCCTCCGAGGCTGCCGTAGCGGTGGCGTCCGGGCTGGTCGCGTGGGTTACGGGCCCCTCGATCGAGGTGCTGCCCCTCACGCCCTGAGGCTTACTCGTCGGTCTCGAACGCGACGTAGTGCACACGCTCTCCGGCCGTGCTGTCCCAGCGGAACGAGAACCCCGTGGGGGTCGTCTTGCTGGTTCGGATCCAGGTGGGGCCGTTGTTGTCCGTGTCCTGAATGGTGAGCAGCATGCCGGGAGCGCTGGAGAAGGGGGTCGGGAAGGTGAAGTTGCACGGGTCGGAGCAGGAGGTCGGGGTGAGCGTCCCCGCCACCCATCGGAATCGACCGCGGCGGTAGGTGCCGGGCTCCATCGCCACCCACTGAAGGGCGTCGCCGTTGCCGTCCGCCCACACTTGGAAGCCCGAGGTCGCGCCGGCTCCGATCATGCGGACGCGCGACATCCCGTTATCGTCGCCGCTCTCATCCGGGAGCAACAGGACCACGGGGTTCGTGGGGAAGATCGCGTTGAAGAACACCGAGCTGTTGTTGCCGATGGACGCGGTTCGCCCGGCTACCACCATCTTGCCGTCGATGACGTGGCTCCCCGGGTCGATCGTCATCCAGCTGATCGCGTCCGTCCCGGCGTTGCAGCGGAGCCCGAAGCGGTTGGGCGCAACGGACCGCAGCCGGAGCCACGTCGCGCCGTTGTTGTTGAGGCTCTCATCGTTCGTGGCCATCACCACCGGGTTCTGAGCGAACGTGGCGGGGAGCTCCTGGTAGCCGTAGTAGGTGTCGCCGTGGCTCGGAGTGCAGAGGTCCGGCGTGAAGCCGAAGAGCACGCGCGGGTTCTTCGGGTAACCCACCGAGCCCCCGTTCGCGGTGAACGAGCCGGTCACGGTGAGGTCGCCGGTGAGGGTTCCACCGATCAGGCCATCGATGGTCAGCCTGGGCTCACCCGGATCGCCCTTCGGTCCCTCGGGGCCCGCGGGACCGGCTGGACCGGCCGGTCCTACGAGCGAGATCCAGCCGCTGAGGCCGCACAGCCTGGGGGTGGCGAGCGCCGTATCGAAGTAGAGCGCACCCAACGACGCGCCAGTGCAGGGCAACGGCTCCGAACCCGCTACGGGGATAGCACGCGCCACATCCGCGAGGTAGGAGTGCAGTGCAAACGCCACGGAGCTGAGCGGTAGCGGCGCTCCGATGGGCGCCCCCTCGACCCCGACGATGAGCCAGAGCTCGTCGGCCTCGGCCACGAGCTCGCCGTCGAGCGGCGCCGAGGCTCCGAGAACAGCCCCGAACACGCCGTCCGCGTCGGCGACGACGCTGGCGACCTCAGTGTGGACGACCTGGAGACCCGCGCTGTCTACAGTGAGGGATAGCTGAAGATCGATTGGACCCGGCGTGGGGCCGCCATGAAGGCCGGTGAGCCTCCCCTGAACAGCCATGTGCGCGGGGACCGCTGCAGCGAGCAGCGGTTGAGCGAGGACCAAGAGCAGAATGGACTTCGACATGCGGTGCTCCACCTCGTTTGGTCAGTCGATCAGCTGCGGACTACAGTCCCGACCGGCTGACCCTCCACCACGCGCCGGATATTTCCCGGGGTGTTCATGTTGAATACCACGATGGGGAGGCGGTTCTCCATGCACAGAGTGATGGCCGTGGAGTCCATGACCTGGATACCGCGCTCGAGCACGTTCATGTACGTGAGCTGTTCGTAGCGCAGCGCATCGGGGAACTTCACGGGGTCCCTGTCGTAGATCCCGTCGACCTTCGTGGCCTTGAGGATCACCTGCGCGTTGATCTCGGTTGCCCGGAGCGCGGCCGTGGTGTCGGTGGTGAAATACGGGTTGCCCGTTCCACCGCCGAAGATCACGACGCGCCGCTTCTCGAGGTGGCGGATAGCACGGCGGCGGATGTAGACCTCTGCCACCTGCTCCATCTTGATCGCCGTCTGCACCCGCGTGGGCACGCCCAGGCGCTCCATGGCCTCCTGGAACGCCAGCGCGTTGAGAACGGTGGCGATCATGCCCATGTAGTCGGCCTGGGCGCGGTCCATGCCTTGGGCCGCAGCAGACATACCCCGGAAGATATTGCCCCCGCCGAGGACGATACCGAGCTCCACACCGAGCCGATGCACCTCGGCCACCTGCTGAGCGATGCTCTCGAGGGTGGGCACGTGGATACCGTAGGGCTCGGGGCCCGAGAGGGCCTCGCCAGACAACTTCAGGAGGACACGTTTGTACATGAACTGGCCACTGCCCGGGGGGAACGCGCGTGTGGTGGGCCGCACGCGCCGGAAGGGCCCGTCCCGCCCTCACGAGCGGGAGGGCGAAACGATGACGATCTAGTGGGCGCCGCCCGCCTGGGCCGCGACCTCTTCGGCGAAGTTGTCCTTGCGCTTCTCGAGGCCTTCCCCGAGCTCGAAACGCACGAACCGACGCACCGCGATCTTCTCGCCGATCTCGGCGGACGTCTTCTCTACGTAGGCGCGCACGGTCACTTCGGGGTTCTTCACGAACGGCTGATCGAGGAGCACGGACTCCTGGAGCCATTTCGCGAGCTTGCCGTCGGTGATCCGGTCGAGGATCTTCTCGGGCTTGCCCTCCTCGATGGTCTGCGCGAGGAGGATGGCGCGGCGGTCGGCCTTGACGTTCTCGGGCACTTCCTCCGCCGTGACGAACTGCGGGTTCGACGCGACGATGTGGAGGCAGATGTCCTTGACCAGATCGGTGAACTGCGGCGCCTTCGCGGCGAAGTCGGTCTCGCAGTTGATCTCGACCAGCACGCCGATCTTGCCGCCCTGGTGGACGTACGAGGCCACCTGACCTTCGGCTGCGATACGGCCTGCTTTCTTGGCGGCCTTCGCGATCTTCTTGACCTCGAGGTACTCGACGGCCTTGTCGTAGTCGCCGCCACACTCCACGAGGGCGCCCTTGCAGTCCATCATGCCAGCGCCAGTGGCCTGGCGAAGCTGCGAGACGAGGGATGCGGTGATCTCAGCCATGGGGATTGCTCCTATGAGTCCTGATCAGGCTTCGGCGGCGGGGGCTTCCTCAGCCTCCGCGCGCTTGGAACGACGAACTTGAACCACCGGGCCGTCGCCCTGCTCCATGACCGCACCGGCCGTGAGCTCTTGTGCCAGCGCCGCCGGGGTGGCGGTGCGCGTGGCGAGGACGGTGTCCGCGATGGCCGCCGTGAAGAGGCGGACCGCGCGGATGGCGTCGTCATTGCCCGGGATCGGGGAGTTGATGCGGTCGGGGTTACAGTTGGTGTCGCAGATCGCGATGATCGGAATGCCGAGGCGCGCGGCCTCCTGCACGGCGATCTCCTCGCGGGCCGGGTCCACGATGAACACCGCCGCGGGGATCTCGTTCATCTCGCGGATGCCGCCGAGGTTCTTCACGAGCTTGTCGCGCTCGCGCTCGAGGACGACGATCTCCTTCTTCGTGAGCTTCTCGACGCTGCCCTCTCCGAGCAGCTTCTCGATGTCGTTGAGGCGGTCGAGGCTCTGCTTGATCGTCTTGAAGTTCGTGAGCATGCCACCCAGCCACCGGTTGGTGATGTAGGGCATGCGGCAACGCGTGGCCTCCTCGATGATGACCTCTTGCGCCTGGCGCTTGGTCCCGATGAAGAGGATCTGGCCGCCGTCGGCGACGATGCGCGACGCGAAGTGCACCGCGTCCCGGAACAACCGGATCGTCTTGCCGAGGTTGATGATGTGTACGCCGTCGCGAACGCCGTAGATGTACTTGGCCATCTTGGGGTTCCAGCGAGCGCGCTGGTGACCGAAGTGAACGCCCGCCTCGAGCAGGTCGCGCATGGTGACTTCTGACATGGACTCTTCTCCGTTGAACCGCCACCTCCCCGGACACCCCGACCTTCGGGGCACGGATCCGTTCTTGGGAAGTGTGTGAGATCACGCACGAAGCGTGGCCCCCGAACCGGCATCGACGCACGTCGGAGGCGGCGGGGCTTATAGCAGAGGCCCCCGCCCAAGCAAACGCTAATCATGCCTGGGGGACGACCCCGCTGCCGCTGACCTCACCGGGCAGCGTGTTTCGGGGCATGGTGGCCACCCCGGTGAGCACGTCCATGGTCTTCTTCATTCGCAGCCACACCGACTCCTGCACGTACGGGATCCCGTGCTCGCGGCACAGCGACTGGAGGCGCGGCTGGATCCAGCGGTACTGGAGAAGCGTGAGGTCGGGCCAGACGTGGTGCTCGATCTGGTAGCCCAGCCAGCCGTGCCACACGTCCACCGAGTCGCGGCCGCAGCCGTAGTTGGTGGAGCCCACGATCTGGCGGTACAGCCGCTCTGCCCGCGTCGTGGCAGGCCCGTCGAAGCGCAGGAGATCGTCGCCGGCGTGGTTCGGGACGATGACCCAGAAGGCGTGCGCGTTGGTGAGCAGCTCGGCCAGCAGGAGGTTGATCAGCGCGGCGCCGTAGAGGTCTGCCGACACGAGTAGAAAGGGCAAAGGCAGCACGCCGAAACGCCACAGGGGATAAGGGATCCAGCAGCGGCGAACCACCTCGCGGAGCCGTCCGCGCCCCTCGGGCGCGACGAACAGCTGCGTGAGCGTCAGGGCGGCGGCGTCGTGTCGTGACCTGTGGTTCTCGAGCGCGTTCCAGGTATTGGGCGCGTAGTACACGGGCTTCCAGAGCACCGAGAGCAGCAGGACGATGGCGCGGCGGACAACGAGCGGCAGCCGCGAGCGCCGGAGCCACTCGAGGTTCTCCTCGGGCTGATCGGGATCGGCAAGCTCGCCGAGGCGGTAGTGATGCGCCACGTTGTGCTCCTGCCGCCAGGCCTCCGGAGCCATCCAGTCAAGCCAATCGATGAAGCGCCGACCGCTCCGCCCGAAGACCTTGCTGCGATAGCGCGGGGGCGTGTTGGGGACCTTGTCGTAGCCGCCGTGGGTCACGTGGTGGGCGACGATGGCCCACCGCACGAAGGTCCCGAGCGAGAGGAGCACCACGGCGAAGACGTTCACTCCGAACCAGCATGCGGCGAGGCCCAGCACGGCACACGCGCGGCCCAGCGCCTCGATCCGGGCGAGGTGCGCGGTGTCGGCGGGCCCGAGGCGGGCATCGACCTCTGCGCGGAGAGCGTCGAGGGCGCGCTCGAAGGCGTCCAGATCCGGGGTGGGTGCAGGCCTCATCTTTGGCGAGCCTTCAGTCCTGGTGCGTGTCGGCAGCCGCCAGCTGCGCGTCGACTGCGGCGGTTCGTTTGGCCCACCACTCGTCCCTCAGGGACTCGAGCCGCTGCCGGGCGTGCTCATGCTCGGGGTTGGCGGTGAGCGCGTGTCGGTAATAGCGGTACGCCTCGTCGAGGTTGTCCGTCAGGCGGTAGACCTCGGCGATATTGGCCAGGGTGATGTGGTGCCACGACTTGCGCAGCGAGTGGAAGAGCTGCTCGAGGGCCGCGTCGTGCTCGCCCAGTGAGGCGTACACGCGCCCGAGCAGGAAGTCGCAGTCGAGCGTCTCATCGGGGTCCAGGGCCATGGCCCGCAGCAGCAGGTCTCTGGCTGGCACCATGAGGCCGCAGAGCACGCAGGTCTCGGCGTACTGATAGATGAGGCGGGGGTTCTTCGGATCCAGAGCCACGGCCTTCTCGAAGAACCGAACCGCGCGGTGGTAGGCCTCGCGCTTCACCGCGTCGAGGGCGGCGTCCGTGAGGTCGAGGAGCTCGTGCCCCTCGTGGTGGTCGACCACGTGCAGCTGGAACGCGGCGGCCAGGGCGTCCGACACCGGCTCCCCCACCGTGAGCAAGGCCTGATGGACTGAAGGCAGGTGCCCGAAGGTGCGTACCACGCCCCAGCCGAAAGCAGTCCCGACCGCGTCGAACAGCCCGAAGTTGACCACGTGGTTCAGCGTGTTGCCGTAGTGCTGGGGATCGGGCAGCGCGGCGGTTCCGAGCTCGGGCGCGTCGCCGCGCCCGAGGTCCGTGAGCAGGAGGAGGCCCCCAGGCCCCATCCGCTCGCCGACGTGGCGCATGCAGTCGACGAAGTAGACCGGGTAGGCCACCGTCCCCACAGGGTAAGGCGACAGCAGCGCCTCCAGGACCGAGGCGTGGTGCGTCCCCAGTGACTCGCCGGGGTCGAACTCCTCGAGCGTGACCACGGCCTCGAGCTCGGCGATGGCGTCGGGCCGGGCCGGGTCCGCGAGGTACGACGCGCGGATCTCCTCGGGCGACGGCGGCGCCTCGTCGGGCATCTGGTTCTTCACCCAGAGCTCACCGTACGCGTCGGACCACCCGGCGGGCCCGCGCTGCACGATGCGCATCGGAGTGGTGCAGACGAGGTAGTTGGCGATGACCGCGTGCAGCGGCGCGTCGAGTTGCTCTTCGGCCAGCGTGGTGAGCGTCCCCGGGGTCCGCACGTCGAAGACGGTGGGGAGCACTCTCCCAGACGCGACGTGGGGGGCGAGATCGGGCGCCTCGGCGGCCTCCCCGACAGACACCGGCGACACGTCGGAGAAGAGATAGACGAGGCGCGCAGCGAGGCGGCCGGCGGCAGGGTCGGACTCGGCGAGATCGTCGAGCGCCCGGATGACGTTTCCTGCGAACCGACCGAGCCCGCCACCGATCTCGAGCACGACGTAGGGCGCCTCGCCGAGGGATGCCTCGACGCCCGTGAAGTGGACGACGAGGAGCCGGGCGTGGAGCCGCGCGCTGCCGATGTTGGTGGTGATCTCGTGCGGGATCTCGTGCTCGGTCCAGGCGGCGATGCCGCGGCTCTGGAAGTACGCGTCGTGCAGCGCGTAGCGGAACGTCTGGTCGTAGCGGATACGCGGCTCGATGAGGATGCGGTCGGTGCTCACGGCGAGTGCTTCTAACCCCGAATTCACCGGAGCGCGAGAGCGCGGAGATGAACCGGACCGGGGAGCTCTGCTGCCACGGCCCCAGCATGAATCAAACCGAGCGCGAGCGCTGCCGGGGGCCGAGTGGCGGCGGCCGCGGCGCGCGCACATGAGGCGTGGCTCCAGCGCCGACCGTACCTCCGCGGAGGGGGCGCGTGGCGAACCGGCAACTTTCTTGGAAAGACGAGGGCTCGGCCCATACTCTCCACAACTGGACTCCGGCCGTATCCAGGCCCCGAGACCGGAGGCGCGGCCTTCGGATGCGGACTGCCACTGAGGATACGGCCGGGGTTCCGATGGAGGTGCCATGCTGCGCGCCGTCGTCCTCGCCCTTGCGCTGGTCTGTGCCCTACCGGCCGTCTCTCTCGAGCCGAAGGCCATCGCTGCCACTCCAAAGCGCAAGAAGCCGTTCATGTTCATCATGGGCGACTCGAACATCTGGGGTCATCTCGGCCGGCAGATGCAGCCCAGCTTCGAGCGGATGGGGTGGCGGGTGTACCGCCGTGGCAAGCCCTACAGCGGCCTCGCGCGACCCGACTTCTTCGACTGGATCGACAAGACGCCGTTCCTGATCCGCTCGCTCCAGCCGGAGCTGGTGCTGATCATGCTCGGCGGCAACGACGCCCAGGTGATCTCGCCACGGAAGGGCCAGACCTTCACCCCGATCGCTTGGGAGGACGAAGACGCCTGGACCGCCGAGTACGAGCGGCGCGTGGAGCACCTGGTGACGAACCTGGCGAGCGGTGGGGCCACCGTGTACTTCATGTCGCCCACGAACCGGAAGCCGATCTATGCGCGCCAGGCGATGCACCGGATCATCGCGGCTCAGCGCCGCGCGGTGGAGCGCTCGGGCAGAGCCCGCTACGTGGACCTGTACGCGCTGACGTCGCACCCAAGCGGGGAATACATCGCGACCGAAGTAGTGAACGGGCACGAGGTGCCGGCGCGGTACAACGACGGTATCCACCTCACGCCCCCAGGCGCGGCAGCGCTGCGCGACCGGCTGCTGCCACAGGTGCTCGCCTGCCGCCCGCTGCCGATCGAGCCGCCCTTCGAGGGCATGTCCGGAGAGATGATGGAGCTGCTCGCTCCGTATTGAGAGCGGCTACCGGAGAGCGGAGCCCCGCTCAGTCGAAGTGGACGTCGAGGCTGATGCCTATCTGGTCGAAGCTGCTCTTGAAGGTGCCGGCGTTGGCGGCGATGTAGGAGGCCCCGTCGGGGCAGCCCTCGGGGCAGTTGGCGAGCGGCCGCTGCTGGCCACCTTGCCCAAAGACCTCGTCCACCGTGACGTCCGGTTGGAAGATGTGCATATAAGCGAGGTTGAGGTCCACGCGGGTGAAGCGGAACGTCAGGCCGGCGCCGACGCCCACGCGCTGAAACGACGCGAAGTCGACGTACGCGTAGTCGTCGGGCGAAGCAGCGCTCTCCCAGAACGCCCCTGCCGACAGGGCAAAGCGGTCCTGGAGGAAGTTCACCGACCCGCCAAGCCGCACTGAGAGGGTGTCCTTCCACTCCTTCTTCACCTTGAGTGGCGGGACCTTCTCGCGAGGGACCAGCTTCGTGCCGGCAGAGTCGATGACCTCGACCTCGGCGTTCAGCTCGACGTCGTACGCCTCGAGCAGCGACCAGGCCTCGTAGACCACGTCCAGCTCGATATCGAAGCGCTCGCGCTCGCCCTCCATGTGACGGTAACGAAAGCCCGCGTGCATCGTGGGCGGCATGACGGCCGAGATCGACGCCGTGTTGCCGAACTGGCGCAGCTGCCCGCCGCCCTCGGTGAAGAAGGTCCCGATGGGCTGGAGCTCGAGCTCACCCTCCATGTCGACGAACACGGGCACCACGCGCCCCGACAACGCCACCTCGAGCTCCGGGATGATGCGCCACCACCCGCCGATGATCGCGGTGGCCTGCCCAGCGTCGGAGAGGTCGAACTTGGCGAGGACGTCGAACGGCGACGAGTAGGGGCGCATCTCGGAGTTCTTCTTCGCGCCGTCGATTACGAGTTGGAACTTCGACGACGGCGTGTGGGCCCACTGGAGCGTGGCGCCCACGCCGAAGTGGTCCCGCTCGCCCCAAGAGAACCCGACGCTGTAGTAGACCATCGCCAGATCGAGCGCGGTGAGCTGGTAACGCGCCGCGGAGTCCTCGGGATACGAGGCGCTGCCGGCGGCGTTGGGCCCGTAGACAGCGAGCCAGAAGTTGAAGTCGTCGAGGCCGAAGTCCGACGATATGCCGAGGAAGACACCCAGCGGAAAGATGGGCTCCTGATTGACGGACTTGGGGGGCAGCGGCTCGTCGGCCCCCGCGAGCCGGCTGGGCGCCCGCTCAAAGGTGAGGGGGGCGTTGACCAGGTTGTACGAGAGGTAGAGGTGGGTCCCTGACAGCTGGATCATCGCGCCAGGATTCAGCGCGATGGCGCTGAGGTCCCCGGGCAAGACCGAGTTGGCGCCGCCGCGCGCCAGCGAGCGCGCCCCGTGCTCCGGGAGCTCGAAGCCACCGGCGTGGGCCACACCGGCGGCGAAGACTGTGAGGAGCAGGGCGCGACTGTGCATGCAGGACTCCGTGAGGTTTTGGCGCGCATCCTGGCCCGCGTCACGCGGACACCGAGAGGGGCTGGCGCTGCTCGAGGGCGTCATTCGGTGGGACAAGCGGCGGGGGATACGGACATCGCCGACGCGCGGAACGTGGCCCCGAGGCACGCGGCGCTCGCTCCGTCGGCGTCCTTGCACTCATAGGCGAGGTCCGAGCCGCCGTTGAGGCCCACCAGGATGTTCTTGAGCGAGGTGAAGCTGCCGGAGCAACCCGCGCACGTGCCGCCGCTGCCCTCATAGGCAGGGTCGGGCGAGTCGCAGTCGTCACTGGCGGTGACGCAAGTGCACAGGTCCCCGAGGATGCTCTGTGTAATGGAGCCCTCCAGCTGGCCATCGAGGTAGTCGCCGTCTGAGCTATCGCAGACCGCGGTGTGCACGGCCACGAGCGCCACCTTCGAGACCGGGATGACGTGCGGGCCATCGCCCCCAGCCGCGCAGTTCTTCGGCTGCGTCGGCGTGCCCGAGTAGACCTTGAGGCCCACGTCCACCGCGGGGCCATACGTGCAGGTGCTGGCTGTGAGCTGCGTCTGGAACTCGCTGGACTCTACGAAGCAGACCGTGTCGGCCTCGGGCGTGGCGCCTGGGATCCGCGCCCCGGAATACGCCGTGAGCTTCATCACGCCGCCGTCCACGCCATCGAGGCGGAACAGGATGTTGAGCTCTTTGCCGGCCATGTCGGCAGACCACAGTGTGTTCAGCGCGTCCACCACCGTGGTGGAGGCGGTGTCGAGCGAGGTGACCTTAAGCTGAGTGAAGCGATACCACGTGCCCGCCGCCGGTGTGCAGCCGCACGGCGGCGCGGCCGGAACGTCAGCTTCGTCGCCCACATCCCCGACAGGGATGAGGCTCACCTCGCCAAGCGCGGACTCCTTCGGGAACTTGTTCTCGATGCGCTCGGGGTCTGAAAAGCACCCCGCGACGCAGGTCAACCCGTAGAACCAGAAAGTACGCGCCATCTCCACCTCCGGGGCCGCAGCTTGCGGGAAGGCCGAGCGGTGTGTCAACGCGAGTCGCGGGGACCGCGGGGACCAGCGGGGACCCCCGATGGCGGTGCCCGAGCGCCCACGTGGCGCCCGGCGCGGCAGTCGACGTTCAGTGCTCTTCGGTGACGATCTTCAGGAGCTTGGTCTGGAAGCGGCGCTTGGTCTTGTCGCCCACGTGCCGCCACTCCATGCGGATATAGTTGCCGCCCTGACCCGCGTTGCAGGTGAAGTACCCCTTCTCATCCGGAGTGCCGCACGACACCTCCATCCGCAGCGGGTCGATCGTCGGCAGGAGGTCGAGGCCCTCTCCCTTCGCGAGCGAAGCGACGGTGTACTTACGAGTCTTGGTGTGTACCTCTCCGTCCTCGGAGACGCTGGCCCGCCACATGAATGCCTTGAAGGCCAACGCCCCGAGGGCCTTCCCGTCCTTCGCGCGCCGCGCGCGGTCGTAGTGGAGCACCCAGTCGACACCGGTGCGGTCGCAAGGAAAGTCGTTCCGCAGCGCACAACAATCGGAGGCGTACTCGCCCGACGTAGTCAGCGCGCTGCCACCGTCGGCGTCTTCGTATCCTTCGACCGTGATCTTGTGCTCGCGGTACCGGCACCCCCCTGCTGAGCCGGCCTGCTCGGCGAGGAGGACCTTGACGTCGGATTGCTCGCCGCCACTCTCGGTCTTGGTGGTGAGCACGTCCACGTCGATCACCTTGACCCTCCCCACCAACGAGTGCTTCTCAGCATAGGTGGTGACGGTGGCCCGCTGCGCCTCGGGGACCTTATCCAAGGCCTCGACCGGGGGCGCGACGAACGCGGAAGCTGCAGCGGTAAACGTGGCGAGGAACAGCGACATGAGGGGGCCTTTCTGGTCGGTTGAGGGCGCGGAGTAAAGCGCGCAGCGACCAGGAAGTCATCCCGTCAAACAGCAGAACACACGGTCTCGAGGATGAGACGGCAGACCGTGTAGGGGTCGCAGTTCGCGTTGGGACGGCGATCCTCGAGGTAGCCCTTCTTGTCCTTCGCGACGTGCCACGGGATCCGGATGGACGCGCCGCGATCAGACACGCCGTACTTGAACATGGCGTAGGAGCAGGTCTCGTGATGACCCGTGAGCCTCTCCTCGATCCCATGCCCGTATCCCGCGATGTGCTGCGCTGCGCGGGCGCCCAGCGCCTCGCACGCGCTGATGATCGCCGCGTAGTCCTCGCGCATGGCGCGGGTCGAGAAGTTGGTGTGGCAGCCGGCGCCGTTCCAGTCGCCCTTCACGGGCTTCGCGGCGAGCGACACGCTCACGCCGTGCGCCTCGGCGATCCGATGGAGGAGCCAGCGCGCCACAGTGAGCTGATCGGCCATGGCGACGGGCCCGATGGCACCGATCTGGAACTCCCACTGGCCGGGCATGACCTCCGCGTTGATCCCGGCGAACGCGAGGCCCGCACGGAGGCAGGCATCCATGTGCTGCTCGACGAGCTCGCGACCGAACGCGAGGCCGCTCCCCACACTGCAGTAGTAGGGCCCCTGCGGCGCGGGGAAGCCAGCCTCGGGCCAGCCGAGCGGACGCCCGTCTTGGAAGAACGTGTATTCCTGCTCCATGCCGAACCAGGCGTCGTGCTTGACGTACAGCTCTGCCGCGCGGGTGAGGGCGGCGCGCGTATTGGTGGGATGGGGGCTCATGTCCTTGGCCAGGAGCACCTCGCAGACCACGAGCCTGTCGTCCGCGCCTCGTGTGGGGTCAGGGCAGACGAACGCGGGGCGAAGGACGCAGTCTGACTTGTCGCCCGGCGCCTGATTCGTAGACGAGCCGTCGAAGCCCCAGATCGGGGGGGCATGCCCGGACTCTACGACCCGCGTCTTCGAACGCAGCTGCGCCGTGGGGGTGGTGCCGTCGAGCCAGATGTACTCTGCCTTGTACGCCATGGGGGCCATCGCTCCGAAGCTTGCCCGGTGAGACCGGGGTGAGGTGCGCCCGGGTCCCATGGCGAGAGACGAGAGCCAGGGTCCGGGCGCGTCACAGCTCGATAGCAAGAGGTCTGCCAGGGTCCACAGTGGCTCAGTCGCTCGATCAGTCCTGGCGACTTCATACGCCTGGGTAGCTTCATGTGCCGGTTACAACATTCCCGTAGGGATTTGCGCCTCGCCCCCTCGCCGCGCGCGATTTGCACGGATGGCGGCGAAGCGTAGGATCAGCGGGTTATGGTTCGTTCGGACGAGTCGGCCCTGGAGCTGGCGGCGCTCTTCTGCCTCGTACACCGCGGGACCCCCGGTGACGTGGGCTATTACGTCGAGGCCGTTCGCGGATGCAGTCAAGTGCTGGAGCTCGGCTGCGGCGCCGGGCGTGTCCTCGCACCCATCGCGGAGTCCGGGACGCCGATCGTGGGCCTCGAACGAAACGCCGCGATGGTTGCGGCTGGCCGGACCCGGTGGTTGGCGAACCTGCCGCCGCACGCTCGGGTGCTGTTAGGCGACATGCGGAGCTTCGATCTGCGGGAGCGCTTCGACGCCGTGCTGATCCCGTACAACGCCTTGTTCGCGCTGGACACCGACGACGATATTCGAAACACCCTCGAGGCGGCGCGGCAGCACCTCGTGGACGGCGGCTCACTACACCTCGACTGCTACGCGCTGGAGGACCCTCCGGCCGGCGGACGGCTCAGCGAGCAGGGCTTCGTTCGCGTGGGCACCTACATCGACCAGGGCCGCCGAATCGAGGTGCAGGAGTGCGAGGGCACGGAGGAGCCCGGGCGGCGCTTCGCCATGAGATACCGCTACCGCGTGCACGAGCTGGATGGGTCGACCCGCGTGGTGGAGGACGCGGTGCGCCACCACTACGTGCCACCTGCCCTGCTCCTGGAGCTCGTCGAGGACGCCGGCTTCCGCGTGGAGCACGTGTTCGGCGGATTCGACGAGAGCGAGGTAGACGAAGACAGCGTCATTCGAGTGATCGCGGCCCGGGCGTCGAAGCCACGCTCGCGGGCCCGAGCCCGCATCGCCACCGCGGTCTGAGCCGAGCTGCGGCCCTTAGGGCACGCAGCTGAGCGTGGACGCGTCGCAGACGTAGCCTGGCGCGCAGTCGTTGTGGTTCCGGCAGGTGCCCGCCTGACAGATACGACCGTCGCAGTACTCTGAGTTGAGGCAGTCGCGGTAGTCGTTGCAGTACGGCACGTTGGCGCAGATCCCTTGGGCGCAGTAGGTGCCGGGTGCGCACTGGACGTCCTGGGAGCACGACGCGTTGAAGTAGCAGTAGCCGTTGCCCGCGCAGTAGTGGTTGGTGGGGCAATCCACGTCCTTGCCGCAGGTGCCGACCAACTCGCAGATCCCCGAGCGCCCGCAGCTGTACCCCGGGGAGCACTGGCTGTGGATCTCGCAGCCCGTGAGCGCGTAGCACGCGCCGTCCGCCCCACAGACGTATCCCGCGCCGCAGTCGATGTTCGAGAAGCATTGCCGATTGAGGACGCAGATCCCGTCGAGGGTGCAGACGCTCCCGCTGGGACACTCGGACGTGTACCGGCAGGCGCTGGTGAGCACGCAGCTCCCGTCGAGCTCGCAGTAGTAGCCGTTCAGGCAATCGAGGTCCGACTGGCAGCCGTCGTAGAAGCGGCAGACGTTCCGGTTGCCGCAGTACTTGTCGACCGGGCAATCGGAGTCGAAGTAGCAGCTCTGAATGACCGCCAACGGCCGCTCGGTGAAGAGGCAGCCGGAGGTGGCGAGGGCGAGACCCAACACCGACGCGGTGACCAAGCGGGAGGCGGAGAAGCGGGCGGTATTCAGCTGCATGGACGGCATGATCTTTCCCTCGTTCGCGTGAGTCAACTGGCTTGCCGTCGCCGCGGCGCTTCTGAAGGACGGCTCCCCCGGCGCGCAGTCCTTCAGAAGGGCCGCTTCGGTGCCGTGGCACAGGGCACTCGAGCCACGATACCCCGAGCCGGCGCCCGGCGTGCATGAGACGCAGGGTCGACGCCGAGGCTTCACTTTTACGACGCGGGACCCTTCATGGCAGTTCGCCACGAAGTCGGGCTGTCGTTTCACCGTCAGCTTGTTACAACAGGGTCATGCGCTCCGGGCTACCGATTCGTGTCTTGTGCCTCGCGCTCCTCGCGAGCTGCGGCGCCAACACCCCCCCCAGATTCCACCTCGCCACGCACCTCGAGTCCACCGCCGCGCACGGCCCCTTCGAGGTCTGGGCTGACGTGAGCGACGACGCGGGCGTCGCCCGGGTCGAGCTGCTGTTTCGCACACGGCCGCCCGGCGGGTCCTGGTCGGAATTCGAGGGGGTGCGAATGGAGGCGCTGGGCGAACGCGTCTTTCGCGCCTCGCTGCCAGCCGTCACCAGTGACTCCACCGCGGTGGAGTACGAGCTCGCCGCCATTGATCACGACGAGGCCGTGACCCGCTACCCCAGCGAGGAGCTGGTGTCCTTCGTCGCTGGGGCCGTGCCGTGAGTTCCCCTGCCACCATGACCACGCTCACGCCACGCCCAAGGCGCCGCCTGGCGATCGCCGCCATCGGCAGCGCCGCTGTAGGGCTCGTGGCGGGCGCCACCCTCTCCACGCTCGTCTTTACCGCGCGCACGGCCGGCGACCTCGCCCCGCCGTCTTGGGTGGTGCACCAGTTGGACGCCGCCGCGGCCCGCGGGGACTGGGAGACCGCCTTGCGCCCCGTCGACTTCGACGCTCGCGGGGCGGCGCTGGTGCCCGATCTATGGGAGGCCGCCGGCGTGGAAGACCGAAGGGACCTGGTGGAGCTCCTGAAGCCGATCTTCCAAGCGACCTGGGAGAAGGCCCACAAGAGCCCGGCGCTCGAGGGCGGGGGCCACCTCGAGAGCACGCTCATCGCAGGCGGGCGCGTGAGCGTGGAGCGCGTGGGCGCCGACGCAGAGGGCGAGGCCGCGCTGCGCTACACCCTGGAGCCCCGCGGGCCGGACTGGCGCGTCATCGACCGCCGCACGCGCACGGACACGGTGGTGCACGACGCTGACCTCGTGATCCGCTCCATTCGCGGCCGAATCGCGGGCACTCTGGGGCACGAACCCAACCTCCGAGAGTTCGTGGCCAACGCGCCCAGCTGGCTCGGACAAGTGCGTTCGGTGAAGTTCCGCGTCGGCGAGCTCCCGAAGTGAGACAGGTGTTGGTGGTGTCGAAGCCGCTCGACCCACCCTGGACGGACGGCTCGAAGAACCTCGCCCGCGACCTGGTCCAGAACGCGCGGCGCACGCGATTCCAAGTCTTCGGCGCGCTGGGGCACGCCAACGTGGCTGCATCGGTCCCCATGGGTGGGGGCGCCTACGCCCCGCGGGTGCTGGACAACGCGCGCGTCCTTCTGCACCTCCTCCGCCCCGGCTTGCCGCGCCTACACCACTTCTTCTTCGCCCCCAACCCCCGGACGCACGCGGTCGCCAGCGCGCTGTACGCGGTGCGCAGAAACTTCCGGGTGGTGCATAGCGTCGTCAGCGCTCCGTCCGGCTCTCCACGATACTTCGCGGACGCACACGTCGCGGTGAGTCGTTGGACCGCGGAGCGCCTGCAGAGAGCGGGCGCGAGGGACGTTCGGGTGATCCCGCCGGGGCTCCCTGACCACACGCCACTCGCCACGGGCGACCGCGCGGGACTCGGCCTGTCTACCGGGGCGCGGCTCGTGCTCTTCGCAGGAGATCTCACGGAGGGGGGAGGCGCCGAGGCCGTGGCCAACGCCGTGCTTCGAACTCCGGACAGCGTGTTGGTGCTGGCGTGCCGTCCCAAGGGGGCCGGCTTCGCGGCACGTGAGGCCAGGCTCATGGCACGGCTCGGGTCCCGAGCGGTGTCGTTGGGCACCGTCGGCGACATGCCGCGCCTGCTCGCCAGCGTGGACGTGGTCGCGTTGCCGGCTACGGACCTGCACGGGAAGGTCGACCTGCCGTTGGTGCTCCTGGAGGCGATGCAGCAGGGGCGCCCGGTGGTGGTGGCTGGGGGGGGCCCTCTCGAGGAGCTCGCGGGCGACGGTGTCGCGGTGGTGGAGCCCACTCCGGACGCGCTCGCAGCGGCCTTGGTGGCCCCACCTCGCGGCGACGGGCGCGCCCGCGTGGCCCGGGACTACTCGGCCGTCGCGATGGCCGACGCTTACGAGCGGCTCTACGACGAGCTGGGCTGAGCTGCACCCCACGCGTCCTGTGGGGCCCAACGCCCTCGCGAGCGGTGGTGCTTCCGCGACCGGCCTGGGCTAGACGAGGGAGTCGACGACGAAGCGAATGTCGGGGATTCGCTTCATGTCGATGGCCTCACCGAGCCGTCGCCGAATGAACGCGGTGGAGCGCTCGAGCGATGCCTCGACCTCGCGCTTGGTCGACTTGGAGCGCACCGCCACGTGGACACGGACGTTCCGGTAGTCCACCGAGAGCTCTACGGCGGACACGGTTACCTCTGCCAGCCGCGGGTCCTGGACCTCGTGCAAGAAGATCCCGCGGAGCTCCTCACCGAACACGTCGGTGAGGCGCTGGTGACGATAACCGATGGCCCCTTCTTCTCGTCTCATCGGCCTACTCCTCTCCCCCACCGCCATGGGCTCGCGCCGCGCGTGGGTCGCTCGACACAGCGGACTCGAGCGCTTGTTGAACCTCTTCCATCGGAGTGCCCCGACAGCACAACGAGACGCAGCCCCCGCGCAGCTGCCGGCCGATCTCGGCGTGTTGCGCCTGGTGGGCTGCCAGCGCAGAGCCCGGGGTGGCCAGCAGGCTGTCGCACGCAGCCCCGCACGCCCCACCTGCCGCCTTGCAGCATCGGCGAGTGTCGCACGTCGCCCCCCCAGCGCAGTCGGCGGCGCTGATACAGAATTCGCCCGGAGCGCCGAGGCTCGGCGTTACGGGGACCTCCGGGCGGGCACAAGCCATCGCCAAGATCGCAGGGAGAACGAGTCGGTGTAACACGGGGCTCCAGGGGGTGGGGCGCGCCGCTCCGGGGGCCTGAGGGGCCCGATGCGCGATCCGGGAGCCCCGGCTTGCGAGTCGGGCGCTCGCAGGCGATCCTATCATAATGGAGCGTCGGCCCCAAACGCGGGCGAGAGGAGCACACCATGACCGAGGACTGGAAGGCCCGCCTGATCGACAGCCTGCGGGGAGAGGCACCAGGAGACGGGGGCGCCGCCGCACGCGAGCAAGCGCTGGAGCTCACGTTCTCCCGGCTGGTGGACGCCGTGGGCGCAGCCATCGGGGTCATCGCCGAAGGTGCCGGGGTCGCCGCCGGGATCCAAGGATCAAAGCGCGATGGCCGGGTTCGCTGGACGCACCGCGGCCGCCATCTGGCGGTTCGCCTGGATCGGGCCGTGGGCCGTTGCGTCCTGGCGATCGACACCGGGCGTGAATGGAGCCAATCCGAGGTGCTGCCGGCCCCGACGCTCGGTGCCGCGCAGGAGGGCCCCAGCCTCGTCGACGGTGACGGCGCTCCCGTGCTGCTCGACGAGCTCACTGAGCGCTTCGTCACCCGGCTCTTCGCGCCCTGAGCGGTAGCGCGACTCACGGTAGTCCACCACCTTGACGGCCGGCCTGACGACAGCCATCGTCCCGGCGCCCTGGGAGACATTCACGCCCCCGCTCCGGACCGCCGGGGGCAGACCGTCGGCCCGGCGTGCAAACTCGGAAAGCGAGCCCGAATGTCCCGCATAGCCGCCCTCCTCCTCCTCGCCTTCTCCACGAACGCCTCGGCGCTCGAGCTCACTGAGCGCCTCATCCGCCTCGATCGCGAGCTCACTATCCCGCACGCCGCCAAAGTCGCCGAGGAGCTCTTCAAGCTCGATGCCGCCGGACGCGAGCCCATCGTGCTGGTGGTGGCCACCCGCTCGGGCTTCGTCCCGGCGGCGATGGTCCTGGTGGACGCGATCGGCGCGGTCGAGAGCCCCGTCTTCGCCCTGATCCAGCCGGAGGCTTTCGGCGTGGGCGCTCTCGTGGCGGCGTTCTGCGACAAGCGCTACGCGTTCCCCAACTCCGCGGTGCTGGTGTCCAAGCTCGAATACGAAGCCGAGAAGGTCATGAAAGACAGCCCGCCTCTGCCGGCCGCCGCTGCCGAGACGTACGTGGCCCGGATCTACGAGCTGTACGCGAAGCGCCTTGGACTCAAGCCTGCCGAGCTGAGGACCCGAGCCGAAGCGGGGTGGTTCCTCACCGCGGAGGACGCGAAAGCCGCAGGGTTCGTGACTGACGTCGTCGATCGCGTGGCGTGGACCGAGCTCGTCGTCGAGACGGTCGAGGTGAAGCGGACTGCCACGGTCAAGGCAAAGCGCCCGGCGCTGGACGCGAAGGATCCTCTGGAGGGCACGAAGTGATTCGGCCGGTCTATGTGGTCGCGGCCCGACGGACACCGATTGGCCGGCACTTCGGGGCGCTCACGGGCGTCCGCGCCGACGACCTCGCCGCTGTTCCCCTCCGGGCGGTGGTAGACGGCGTCAGCGTAGATCCCGCCGCCATCGACGAGGTGATCTTCGGGTGTGCCAACCAGGCAGGTGAAGAC
>SXGT01672252.1_pt1 | contig 20852 bp, 18 predicted proteins | sample 3176221 | NCBI WGS metagenome assembly SXGT01 (sample SAMN11356862, study PRJNA531348) | freshwater metagenome | isolation source: freshwater sample F1-120 | place: China: Fuxian Lake, Yuxi | collected 2017-12-25
GGGGGAAGCGGCACCACCGCTACGACAGCCGCGGACGGCTCGCCGGCCAACGCCATATCTCCGCACGCCCTGCCCTCGTCGAGGCACGGGCCGCGGTGGGGCCCTGGGAGCTGGACACCGTGGTGGCCGTAGGTGCCAAGGACTGCGTCGCGACCGTGGTCGAGCGCAAGACGGGCTTCTCGATGCTCGGGAAGCTCGCGAACCGGGGCCACTGTCTCAATACCAGACCCAGGAAGCGACTGGGCTACCGCACGCCGGAGGAGTGCTTCTATGACGAGTAGCTACTGTTGCGGTTCAAACTTGAACTCAGACCTTGGTGCAACTCCCTCTACCCCAAGGACTTGACTGCACGCAACGCTGCCGGGACCGAGCATTGGCGCCGGGCCAATCGCCCCGGAAAACCGGACATGGGCGGAAGGCGCCACTCGCCGATGACCGGCAACCGTGGTCATCAGTCCGTAAACTCGGGTTGCCGCCGAAGTTCGCGCGCGGTGCCGGTGCATCGCCCAACGCGCGGAGACGCGGTTCGCCGAAGTCGGTAGAGACGGACTGCGCGCACACCTTCGCGAGTCGGAGGCGCAGCACCAGGCAGATCGCCAGTCAGGAGTCGCTGGTGTGTGGCTTCCGGATGCAGCTGTGACGAGATCGTCGCGCGGCTCCGGTGGCGTCAGCCCTTCACGCAACACGCGCGCGCCAGGCTTCCGAGCTATCATGCGATTCGTGAAACTCAATCCGTACCTTTCGTTCGATGGCCGCTGCCGCGAGGCCATGCGAGTTCTACGAGAAGGCGCTGGGTGGTCGAATCGCCTTCATACAAACGATCGGTGACTCGCCGATGGCGTCGAGCATGCCACCCGACGCAGGTGGCCGCATCATGCACGTGACACTGGGAATCGGCGACCAGGTGCTGCAAGGTGCGGATGCGCCGCCGGGACAGTTCGCGCGGCAAGAGCCAACAATGATCCGCGCTTCCTTGGTAACTCTTCGACCGGCTCGGGAGCAGGATCGACGCGCCATCCACCAATGGCTCGCCGAATCGGACCTGACACCGTCGATGCTCGGACCGCCCAACTTCCCGGACGCCCCTGTCCCCACATGGGACCAGTTTTGTGCAGACTATGGGCCCCATTTCTTCGACGGGACGCGCCAGGAAGTTGGCAGGTCTTTCATTATCGAGGTGGACGGGGAGGCGGTTGGCCACGTTAATTATGACGGCCTGGATTTGGCGCGATGCCTCGCGGAGCTGGACATCTGGCTTCGCTCCAGCGAAGTTTGCGGACACGGATACGGCTCGGATGCCCTGATGGCATTGACCCAGCACCTTCATGAGTCGTTTGGCGTTAACGAGTTCATCCTGCGGCCGTCCCGACGAAACCAGCGAGCGATCCGCGCCTATGCCAAGGCTGGCTTCGCCATGCTGCCGCTGACAAACGAGCAGCAGGCGGCAATCTACGGCCCAGGGGATTACGCAGATACGGTGGTGATGCACGAGAGGTGGCTGGCCGAACCAGCGCATGCACCGGAGCCGCCGATCCGGTCGGTTTCAACATGAGAGTTGCTTGGCGGCGGCCCAGTGATGCGTGTCGTTATGTGCAAGCATGCGTTCCACGAAACACTTCGCCATGTCTTCGTTCTGTCCGCGATGATCGGGTGCGAAGCTGAATCCGGACCATCGAACTCTGGCCACCGCAACTGGCGCCCGACGCGCATGAGTAGCGCGCAACGCAGGTCCACTCCTGAGGAGTCGCGAAGCGTAGAGTCAGCGTGGGGTCTGGTCGCAAGATCCGACCGTTTGCAGGCGTTCTTCGCGAGTAATGCGCGTCGTCGGTGGACGCAGTGCGGGCCAGCCGAATTCAGGCTGAACGATCCAGCTGCGAAGTTCATCACACGAAATACGCCAACGACGGCGGATTTCTGGATGTGAAGGTGACGCGAATCGGCGAGATGTCGCTCGGGGCCTACTCGGAGCGAATGACGACTCGGTTGAAGGCGCCGTCTGTTCGCACTCGGTAGGCGGGCCCATTCAGCGACCCACCATTGGGGCGTCGGTCCACGAGGTTGATGAAGCCGTCGGTTGAGACCCGTACCGGCGTCTCCTCCGGGACGACGAGCTCCAGCCGGTTGAACGCGCCTTCCAGGTTCACGCGCGTGTCGGTCCGCGGCGCCCCGAGACGCAAGGTGAGATCGTTGAAGGCGCCCTCGTGATCCACGCGGGTGACTTCGGTCGTGTGCAGATCCAGTTCTCCCTCGGCGAATGCTGTGGACAGATGCAGCGCCATCGGCAGGGTGTCCGCCACCTCCATCTCCCAGGCCTGACGCCGCCCTGGCAACAGGGTCACGCCGTCCGATTGCCACTGCCGAGAGCTCAAAGACACCCGCGACGACGTGCCACGATCTGAGACGCGCAGCCTGCCGCCTGTCGCCGGCGCCGTGCGCCCCTGGACCAGCACGCCCGGGGCGACCACGGCAGCGCGGAGGTCGAGATCGGCCATCGCCACCGTAGCCTCCAGCACCCACGTCTTTACCTGGGGATCCCGGTCGGCTCTCACCGCGGTCCAGTCAGTGGAACGTGCGTCAGGACCGCGCCAGGCCAGGTAGCCCAAGAGGCTCATGATGATGACGGGAGAGAGCAGCACTGCCCACGGGGCCCGGCCGCGTTCGACGATCAGCCGCAAGCCGCCGGTGATGAGCAGGACCGGCCAGAAACCCAGCGCGTCGAGCCAAAACCCTTGATGGAGCCGACCCTGGGTCGAGATGAGACCGAAAACGCCCAGGCCGATGAACATGAGTCCGCGGGAGACCCGTCGCCAGTTGATGTGTGACTCGGTCATACCTGCTCCTCCCGGGACCGCAACACCAGGGCTACCCCGATGGCCACCAGAATGAGTGGCCACAAGGTCTCAATGCGCAGCCAGTAGGGCCACCGAAACATCCAGGAGAAGCGGTCCAGCAGCAGAATCGACCCGCCTGCGATCAGAATGAGGCCAAACACCATGCGGCCGCGGCCGGCGTCCCCGGCCTGCCGGATCTCACTCGTCACTTGTCTGGCCGCCGCACCCACTCGCGCGCTGGCCGCGCGGACCTCATCGGCAACCGTTGTGTCTGGAGTCAGCGGATCCGTGTCGCCAGCGGTGGCCGGGGCCGGCCCGCCATCCGGGACGACCGCGTCAGCGGCCGGGATGATCGCCCAGCAGATGACGTACAGCAGCAGCCCGATGCCGTTCGCGAGGGCCAGAAGGACGAAGGCCAGTCGCACCAGCACTGGGTCGATGGTGAAATAGTCGCCGAATCCGGCCGCCACGCCGCCAAGGACGGCATCGCGTCGGTTTCGTGTCAGGCGTCGAGGCATGGTTCCCCCTCACGTTGGCGCTGGCCGTGCGTTCGATTTCAGGCCTACACTGTCGTCTACGAGATCCACGTTGCAGAGGTTGCAGAGAATTGGCGCAGGAGCACCCGGCGCGCCCTGGGCCAGTCCCTAGCCGGCGACCCGCCTACAGATCGCTCAAGTGTTCGATTCGCCCCGTGCTATCGCCCACGTGATCACGCTGTACATTCAACTTGTCGAGCATGGTGAGAAACAAGTTGGTCATCGGTGTGCCGTCGGCGTAACGCAGATGACGGCCACCGCGGAGCGCGCCGCCCCCGCCGCCCGCGACAAGCGTCGGGAGATTGTCGTGCGGGTGCGCGTTGGAATCGCTCAGACTGCTGCCATAGACCACCATCGATTGATCCAGCAGCGACCCAACCTCGTCCTTGGCGTCGCGCAGCTTGCCCAACAAATAGGCCAGCATCCTGACGTGATGCTGATCAATCAGTTGGAGCCTCGCCATCCGCTCCGGGTCATTCTGGTGATGCGACAGCCCGTGGTGCGCGTCCGGCACACCGATCGACCGGTAGGTGCGATTGCCGCCCTCTCGGCTGTACATCAAACTCACGACACGGGTCAGGTCGGCCTGAAACGCGATGGCGATCAGGTCGGACATCAGCTCGACGTGCTCCTCGAAGGTCGGCGGCACGCCGTCAGGCCGGTCCAACGTGGGGAGTCCGACACCGGCCAGCTGCTCCGTATTCTGGATCCGCCGCTCGACCTCACGCACGGAATCGAGGTAGTCGTCCAGTTTCCGTCGGTCACCGGCGCCCAGCGTCACACCGAGCCGCTGCGCGTCTGCACGCACGAAATCCAGCAAGCTACGGTCTTGCCTGTCCCGGACGGCGCGCTGCGCGGGGTCGGTCGTGTCGCCGTCCCCGAACAAGCGTTCGAAGACGCGTCGTGGATTGGTCTCGTAGGGTAACGGTGTGGTCGGCGAACTCCAGGAAACGGTGTTGCTGTAGGCGCAGCTGTAACCGGAGTCGCAGCTGCCCACCAGCCGCACGTCTTCCAACCCCAACTCCAGGGACGGCAGAGGGGTTGTCTGCCCCAGCCCCTCGGCGAGCATCTGGTCCACCGACATGCCATTGCGGATGTCCGCGCCGCGCGTTTTTCTAGGGTGTACCCCGGTCAGCCAGCTCGCACCTGCCCGCGCATGGTCGCCGGGGCCGTCACCCAGCGCTTCGCCATTGCGATGCGCCAACCCGGTCAGCACCAGCAGCTGATCGCGGAAGGACTCAACCGGCTGCAACGTTTTCGTGATCGCGAATCCAGCCCCCTCCTCCTGAGGGGTCCAATCGGACATGATGACGCCGTTGGCGGTGTAGACGAACGCGACCCGTGTGACGGGCGTGGTTGCGATGGCGAACGCCGGTGTCATCGCGTCCAGAAACGGGAGAGCCACCGCGGTCCCCATACCCCGTAGGACGGTTCGTCGCGGCAACGCGCGTCTGGTGATCATGAGGGCGGACTCCTCCTCAGCTGGAACGGTACACTTTCGACTATAGCGCCGACCAGGGCGGAAAATCGATACCCGTCGGCCTCGGCCCGCCGCCGAATCTCCCGTACGGCCGGCCGATCGTAGGGTTCGAGACCTCGGCCCAGGGCGTAGGTCAGCAAGCGGTCGGCGAGTGCCTCGACAAACTCGACGCGCCGGGACAGCAAGACCTGACGGAGGCCCTGCGGTCCATCGATCAGGGTGCCATCGGGGAGCGCGCCGGACGCCTCGATCGGCGCGCCGTCGTCCTCGATCCGAAACGTCCCCACCGCGTCGAAATTTTCGAGCGCGAAGCCGATCGGGTCCAGTCTGGCGTGACAGACGGCGCAGGCCGGGTTTGCCCGGTGCTGTTCCAGCGCCTCACGCAGACTGCTGGCGGAGACCGCGGCACTATCAGCCAGCGCCGGGACATCGGCCGGCGGGGGTGGGGGCGGCGCTCCCAGCAGGTTCTCGAGCACCCATTTTCCGCGAAGCACGGGCGACGTGCGGGTCGGGTAGGAGGTGACCATCAGCACGCTGCCGTGGGTGATGATTCCTCCTCGCGCCCTATCTGCCAGCTGGACCCGGCGGAAATGGCCGCCCGTGACACCATCGATGTCGTAGAAGTCGGCGAGGCGCTCGTTCACGAACGTGTAGTCGGCGTCGACCAGCTCCAGCACGCTGCGATCGTCCCGAATCAGGTATTCCAGAAACAGCTCCGTTTCACGCTGAAACGCGTAACGGAGTGAGTCGTCGAACTCGGCGAAGCGTACCGGGTCCGGTTCCCAGTCGGCCACGTTCCGCAGGTGCAGCCACTGACCACCGAAGTTGTCGACCAGGGCGCGAGCCTTGGGGTCGGCGAGCATGCGAGCGACCTGCTGTGCGCGCACGTCGGGATCACTGAGTCGCCCTTCCTCGGCGGCCCGCAGCAGTGGCTCGTCCGGAATACTGCTCCAGAGAAAGAACGACAACCGTGACGCCAGATCCAGGTTTGACAGGGCGTAGACACTGCCCGGCGCCGCATCGACCGGGGCAACCGGCGCCCGAAACAGAAAATTCGGCGAGACGAGGACGCCGTTGAGGGCCATCTCGATGCCGGCGTCGAAGGTGCCTCCATCAGCGCGCCCTTCAGCGAACAACGCCAGCAACGGCGCCACGTCGTCCACCGTGACCGGCCGACGATAGGCGCGTCTGGCCAGGCTCGAGATGATGCGCCGCGCGCAGGACATTTCATCCGCCGCTGTCGCGGGACGACAAAGAAACACGCGCCGGCGGCTCTCGGTGTCGCCGGGCCCGGTTGGGTCATACGGCCCCTCGACGAGCACGTAGTCCACGGAGGCGCCGTGCGCGTCCTGATTGCTGGTTCCCTCGCTGTAGGTGGACTCGGCCAAAAAACCGGCGGCAATCTCATGTTCGCCCGCCGAGACCGGGAGTCGGAGCTCGAATTCGCGCGTCCCTTGCTCGGCCTCCCGCGTGTCAAAGTCGGCGTCAAACAGGCGGATGCGCCGGCCGTCGAGTCTGACGTCCAGCCTCGGCGCCGGCATTGCCGGGTCTCGCCGACCTCGTACGCGGACGCGCAGAACGTACTCGGCGTCGAAGGTGAAGTAGTGGCGAAACACCGTGCCGCCGTACTCGCTCGGTGGCAGGCGTCCTAGTGTTGCATCGCTCGTCCCACGGGGCGTCTCATGCTTCTCGACCACTGGCCGCGCCGCGAGCGTGCCAATCGCCTGCCGGCTGACCTGTCGAGCCGTCGCGATGTACTTCTCGATGTGCAGAGGCGACACCGTGAGGACGTCGCCGATGTTGTCGAAGCCGTAGCCTGAATCGTCGGCCGGCAGATCGCGCGCGTGGTCGAGATCGAGCCCCAGGAGGTCGCGGACGGCATTGGCATATTCGGCCCGGTTCAACCGGTGGATAGCGGGGGCGCCAGGATTCGGCGTCTCACTGGCCACGGCGTCCAACGCGGTTTCCAGCCACCTCACCATGGCGGCCGACGTGGCCCGGTCTGGCGCCGGACGCCCAACCGGCGGCATCTCCCCGGCGCGGACCTTGTGCAACACCCTTTCAAGCAGCGGCGTCTCATCGCGCACGGATCGTGAGGCAAGACCCGTGAAGCTCACGCCAGCCGTGCGGGTGCGGTCGTTGTGACAGGCTACGCAGTATTGGTCGAGGGCGGCCTGCACCGTCCGATCAACGGGGAGATCCGTCTGTGCGTGCACTCCGCTGGCGACACCGAGCGCCGCGATCCAGCCCCCGAGCATGAGCCGGAACACCCGCCTCGTGACCATCCGAATGCGTTGTTCAGGCACCGGGTCGGAGTTTACCATTGGGCCATGCGGGTGACGTGCGTCTGGCCGTGGGCGCTGCTGTGTGGCGCGGTCGCCTCCTCGGCGCCGGCCCAGACCAGTGCGTCGAATGCGGCCTCCGCGACGGCGCTGCTCGACGCGGTCCAGCGGCGAGACGAGGCCGCCGTCCGCACACTGATAGCGAACGGCGCCGACGTGCATGCCGCCCGCCAGGACGGAGCGACCTCGCTCGCCTGGGCGGCCTTCCTCGGTGACGCGCCCATTACCCGCGCTCTGCTCCTGGCGGGCGCCGACCCCAACGTCGTCGACGAGAACGGGGAGACGCCCCTGCTGCTGGCTTGCGCGGCGGGGCATCTGGATGCAGCGCGACTGCTGCTGGACCGCGGCGCGGACCTCGAGGCCACTCGCTGGAGCGGGGACACGCCCCTCCTGGCGGCCGTCGGCGCCGGGCACCACGATCTGGTTCGACTGTTGCTCAGCCGGGGAGCCCAGATTGACGTCTCCGAGTCACGGATGGGCCAGACCGCGCTGATGTGGGCGGTGGCCGGCCGACGTCCGAATATGGCTCGACTCCTGATCGAGGCCGGCGCAAATGTCAACGCGGTCTCGCACAGCGGATTCACGCCGCTGCTGTTCGCGTCAGCGAAAGGCGATGCCGACAGCGTGCGGGTGCTGATTGACCACGGGGCCGACCCGTTGGCCACCACGAACGACGGGACGACCGCGTTCGTGCTGGCGCTCGCCGGCGGCGGCGGGGGCGTCGCGAGGCTGCTCCTGGACCACGGCGCCGACGTCAACGCCCGAGACCGCGACGGGCGAACCCCTCTGCATGCGGCCGTGGGTCACGGCGACGTCGGGTTGGTGCGGGAGATGGTGGCGCGGGGAGCGGACGTCCATGCACGCACCGTGCCGGACGATGGCGACGTCCCAACCCCGGGCCAAACGACGGGGCTTAGTCCGTTCCTCATCGCCGCCCGCGAGGGCGACGTGGACATGATGCAAGCGCTGCTGGACCTGGGCGCCGACCCTGCGGCACGGTCCAACGAAGGCGCTGGAGCCGTGCTCCTGGCCACCCACAACCGGGAGCTTGCACCGGTCGCGTGGTTGGTTGATCTGGGCTTGGACCTGAATCTCGCGCCACCGGCCGGTCCCACCGCGTTGCACACCGCGATCCGGTTCGGCGAAGACGAGATCGTCACGTATCTCGTGGGGCAGGGTGCGGACCTCGACGCGTTGGACCACCACGGCCGGACCCCGCTCGAAGAAGCTGAGTATGAAGCCCCCACCCACACCATTGAGTTGATGCGCCGGCTGACGGCCGAACGGCTCCGCTAGTCCGCGGGACTGGCGCCCGTCTCGCGTATGCGTATCGCGTATGCCTATAATGAATGGAGTACGTTTTCAGGGCTCGTCTGGTGCCGAACTCGCTGGCCGCCTCGGCGGGTAGCGCTCTTGCGTGGAGGAACGACCGATGGAGCGGATTGGTAGAAGGCAGACGCGTCTGGTGCTGGGTGTCATGACCCTTGGCGCGGCCCTGACCGTGCCAGGTGCGGCGACCGCGCAGGACGCGACCCCGACCTACAGCAAGGACGTCGCGCCGATTTTCCGCGAGAAGTGTGAAGCCTGTCACCGGCCGGGCTATATCGCACCGATGTCGCTGCAGACCTACGCGGAGTCACGGCCCTGGGCTCGGTCCATCAAGAATCGGGTGGAAACGCGACAGATGCCGCCATGGCACATCGACCGGTCGGTCGGCATCCAGGACTTCCAGAACGACCGCTCCCTGAGCCGCGAAGAGCGGCAGACGATCATGGAGTGGGTTGATGCCGGCGCGCCCCAGGGCAACCAGTCCGACATGCCTCCTCCGGCCGTCTTTGCGGACGATGATGTGTGGAACTTTGCCGACATGTTCGGCGGGCCACCGGATTTGATCATCAAGTCGACCCCGTACACCATGGAGGCCCTCACGCAAGACCATTGGTGGAAACCGGAGGTGCCGACCGGGCTGACCGAGGATCGGTGGATTCGTGCCATTGAGATTCGGCCCACCACGGTGGCCGGCCGGAAGATCACGCACCACGCCTTGGCTCGGTTGCAGCAGGAAGACGACGACCTGGGCGCCGCGTCTGATGTGGGCGCCGGCTTGCTGATGGAGTGGGCCGTTGGCAAACAAGGCGAGATCATGCGCGAAGGCAGTGGGAAGTTGATCAAAGCCGGCTCGAGCATTGTGTGGGACATCCACTATTCATCGGCCGGCGAGGAAGTGACCGACTCGGTCGAACTGGGGCTGTATTTCTACCCGAAAGGGGAGGAGCCGAAGCATCGACAGGTGCTCTCCGCCTGGAGCTCGCTCGAGGGTGGCAGCGACAACCTGTCCCTCCCGCCGAACACGATGATGGCGACCGAGCGTTTCCACGTGCTCGAACAGAACGGCCGGGTGGAGAACTTCCAGCCTCATATGCACCTCCGCGGCAAAGGCATGCAGATGACCGCCGTGTTGCCGGACGGGACGAACCGTGTGTTGAGCCGAGTGAGCGATTTCAGCTTCAACTGGCACAACAATTACGTCTACGCCGACGATGCCGCTCCGCTCCTGCCGAAGGGCACAGTGATTGCGGTGAAGTCGTGGTACGACAACACGTCAGCCAATCGCGCGAACCCCGACCCGAATCAGTGGGTGGGTTACGGCGACCGGACGGTTGATGAAATGGGGCATGCGTGGGTCAACGTGACCTACATGGACGACGAAGATTTCCAGGCCGCCGTGGCCGAGCGTGCAGCGCGCGTGGCGACGACGGATGAGGAGGACGACTAGCCTCGTCCCGAAAGCCGGCCCCTGGGCTGTTGGCTGGTCGTGAATATCAGGAGCCGCTCCGGCCACCGGAGCGGCTCCGCTACGTACGAGGAGGTGCGGTATGCGTCTGATGCGTTCGGCCTGTCTGATGTCCGTGGGTGCCGTGGCCCTGGTAGCCATGGCGGCTCCGACCGCGGCGTGGGCGCAGGTGCCGAACGCCATCCGTGATTTCGGCGGGCCGGTCTATCCGGCCTTCGAGGGGTGGTATCAGAACGACGATGGCACCGCCACGGTGCTCATCGGTTTCTTCAACTCGAACCAGACTGAGACCGTGGAGATCCCGATCGGGAAGCAGAACCACTTTTCCCCCGGGCCTGAGGATCGGGGTCAACCGACGACCTTCCCGCCTGGGCGGGCGTGGGGCGTGCTGACGATCAAGGTGCCGGGAGACTTCGACGGCGAGTTGTCGTGGACGCTCGCGGCCAACGACCAGCCGGTGACCGTTCCGTTCAACCTGAGGACCGCCTACTTTATCGAGCCGTTCAAGGACCGGGCGAACAACAACGAGCCGCCCACCATCAGATTCGCAGCTGGCGGCACGCCGTTTACGGGGCCGCCGGTTGGGATCGCGCACACCATCGCGGCGACTGCGGGCACTCCGGTCGCGCTGCCGGTGTGGATCTCCGATGTGACACCCGATGTCAACGTCCGCGAGAATCCATCTAGCCCCCGCCCTCCCCAGGTCCTTCGCTGGCACAAGCTTCGCGGCCCGGGCGACGTTGAATTCGACGAACCGGTCCAGGAATTCGAGGACGCGTCGGACCACAATCCGACGACCACCATCACGTTCGAGTCCGCCGGGGAATACTGGCTACGTGCGGAGGGACTCGATTCGACCGGTGATGGCGGTAGCGGGTTTCAGTGTTGCTGGACGTCCGCGGTCGTCCAGGTGAACGTCTCCGAATAGCGGCATCGCGGACCGCACGCGGTCCGGGCGCCGGTAGCGGAGTGACTCCGCGGCCGGCGCCTTTTTTTGCGCGATGGAATAACCGGGGCACGGCCGGGGTCCATGAAGATGTCCGCGCAGACGGCGTCGCGGCACGGTCGTGAGAGGGTGGGCCCACACTGAGGTTCTTGGCACGTCCCACATGCGGCGCTGGCCCTGTAGCCGCCTTCGCGGCGGAGGTTGAAGCCTTGCCGTCCCAGGTGGAGCCCCAGGTGGACCCTGACCGCGTCCTGGTCGACGAGGTCAATGCGGGGAACCGCGATGCATTCGAGCTACTGGTGCGCCGGTATCAGCACAGGTTGGTGAACTACGTGCAGGCGATTGTGCGAGACGCCGGCGAAGCCGAGGACGTCGCCCAGGAGACCTTCGTTCGCGCATATCGAGCCCTGCCCAGATTTCGCGGTGACAGCGCGTTCAAGACATGGCTCTACACGATCGCCACCAATGTGGCCCGCACGTCGATTGAACGGCGGGGCCGCCGAGCGCGGGTCGGCGATCGGAGCCTGGATGACGACGCCCAGGCGATGACGGCGGCCGAGGTCCCGTCCGGCGAGCCCGATGCCGAGGCGAGGCTGGTGACTCGCGACGCGATTGATCGGGCCCTGGCCGCGTTGCCGGCGGAACTGCGCGTCGCGGTGGTTCTTCGTGATGTAGAAGGCCTCGAGTACAAAGAGATCGCCGAGATTGCGGGTGTGCCGATGGGGACGGTCGAGTCACGCATCTTTCGAGGTAGGCGCCAACTACGGACGCTGCTGCGCCCCTTGGCAAGCGGACGCGGGAGTGGGCAGGTGACCGTATGAGGCACCACATTTCGGACCACGTCCCGGTGTGGTGCGGGACGCAGCCCCGTCGAAAGGAGACCGGCCATGTCGTGTGATGACGTTGGACCGCTGCTGCTTCGTCGGCTGGAGGGGCGGCTTGAGGCGGAGGACCGGCATCGGTTGGAGAGCCACCTCGAACAGTGTGGCGCGTGCCGCGCGGAGTTGGAGGCACAACGAGCCGTGGCTACGACGCTCGCGTCGCGACCCGCGAGTGGGGCGTCCACCGCCTTTGTCGGGCGTGTGATGGCCGCGGTCGAACAGGACCGCCACTGGCTCGACGTGTTGAATTGGCGCGCGTGGACCTTCCGGTTGGTGCCGGTGGCCGCGGCGCTGGTGGTGGTCGCGTCGCTGGGCTTCGGCCCAACGGAGGCGGCGGAACCGCTCGAGTTCGCGGACCTCGTTGCAGGATGGGTCGTCGAGGACGATGCGGAGACCCTGCCGCCGTTCGCGTTGTTCTGGGGGGACAGTGTGGCGGACGAGACACTACTCGAAGCGATGTTGACCGTCAGCCGGGATGCACAATGACCACCATGCGCATGCGCCTCTGGGCCGGGCTGTTCGCGCTCTTGGTATTCATCGCGGGCGTGGCGGGTGGCGTGGCGCTCAGCCCCTGGATCTCGTCGAGCCGCGAGGCACCCCGACCAGGGCTCGGTCCACGCGGCGCCCGCGGCGGTCCACTGGCTGGTCCGCCGACCGCGCGGCTGCTGGATCGGATCGCTGCTGAGATCGAGTTGACGGAGGACCAGGATGCGCAGTTGCGCGAGGTCTTCGACACGCGGGGCCAGCGCATGCGGGAGATCAACGAGCAGGTTCGTGGCCGCGTCGAGGCCGAGCAGGTGCAGATGAATGAAGAGATCGCCGCCATTCTGACACCCGCGCAGATGGACGTGTTCAATAACGAGATCGTCCGCATGCGGGAGTTTCGGGGCCGCCGTGGTGGAGTCGGAGGACCGGGTGGTCCGGGGTTCCGGCGAATGCCCCGGGAGGGTGCGCCCCGTTAGCCTGGGCCTCCGACCCTGCGCGCCACACCTGCAAATCTGTAATTTCAAGCGCACTCCCGGCGGTGGTTCGAGCGACCGCTTCCAGCTTTCCGGGGCTCTCATGCCCGTCCCGTGCCGGCACGGAGTCTGCACTGCTTCTGCGCGGGTCGACTTCCATGCACCAGTACTCGCCTCCCCAGGCGCCCCGTCGACACGTCTCCCGGCTGATCCCAGGTCCGCTCTCCCCCCGGGTGACGCGGCCTCTCTCAGTCCTCGTACTCATCGCCTGGGTCGTCACCATGGCGGTGCTCGTCAACCGGTCGTATCTGGAAGCCTCGGTCAATCTGGCCACCGACCTCGCTCACTATGGCGCGACAGCCCAATGGCGGGGCGTGTACTACCGAGGGGCGAAGATCGGGTTCACGGTTCGACAAGTCGTCCCGCTGAGCGAGGGCTATCGGTTCGAGGAGGATGGGCAGCTCGAGATGACGCTGCTCGGTGCGACCACGGCGGCACGTATTCAGACGGCGGTGCTGGTCGATGACCAGTTTACGCTGCGCTCGTTCGAGTTCTCGATGGACCCCGGGACCGGTCCTGTCACGGTGCGTGGTCGGCTCGAGGGGCCGTTCGAGGAATCAGGGACCCACGACCCCTGGCGCTTGATTCTCGACACCACCACTGGCGGGAACACGCGCACCGAGACACGGGCGATGTCGGAGCCGCCTTTGCTCGCCGCCAATCTGGGCCGCCGACTCGCAACAACGGGGCTGACCCCGGGCGCTCGCCACGAATGGATGCTGTTCGACCCAGCCACGCTCAGCAACGTACCGGTGGTGCTGAACGTGGGTCAGCGGGAAATCGTCCGCGTCGGCACCACTCGTATGCCCGCGTTTCGCGTGGACATGGCGTTTGTCGGACTCCGGACGACGTCGTGGGTGACCGATACCGGCGAGGTGGTTCGGGAAGAAAGTCCGCTGGGCATCTTGACGGTGCGCGAGACCGCGGACCGCGCGACCAGCATGGCGGTGCCCGGGCGGGTGCAGACAGACCTCCTGGAAGCGGCTGCTGTCGTGCCCGACATAGCGCCTGGTCTTCTTCGCATCGACGACCCGCGCGGAGTTCGCCGCATGCGGGTCCGGCTGGACGGAGCTGACGATCTCTCGCGCACCGAGCTCGTCGGCGCCGGACAGACGTTCGATGGCGATGTCATAGAGGTGACACGGCCCGAGACTCCGGAACTGGGTCCCGTCGATCCCGAGGCCTGGCGCTACCTGTCACCCGAACCCTTGATCGAGAGCGACGACCCAGCCATTGTGGCTGAGGCGGATCGTGCCGTGGGGACGCTCGTGGGCGTGTGGGAACGTGCGGAGGCGCTGACGCGTTACGTCAACGGTTTGCTCGACAAGAAACCGACCGTCGGTATCCCGTCCGCCAGCGAGGTGCTTCGGACCAAGATTGGCGATTGCAACGAGCACACGGCGTTGTATGTCGCAATGGCACGTGCGGTTGGCATTCCCACGCGGATTGCGGTGGGACTGGTGTACATGCAAGGTGCCTTCTACTACCACGCGTGGTCAGAGGTCTATCTTGAAGAGGACGGTGCTGCGGTGTGGCTGCCGGTCGATCCGACGCTCAATCAGTTTCCGGCCGACGGCACGCACCTCCGCTTGGCGAGCGGTGGCCTGGACCGACAGGCCGCCATTCTCCCGCTCGTCGGCGCGGTGCGGATGTCCATGCTGGACCTCGAGCTGGACGAGCACTCGACGCCGGTCATGATGGCCGCGCCGCCGATGGCACTCGAGAACTCGGCGTTTCCGATGCCCACGCTCACACGCGACACCGAAGGCTGGTGTGGCTGCTCCGAGGGAGCCCCGTGATCGCCGTCAACGGTCTTGTCAAACGCTACGGGTCGTTCACCGCAGTGAACGGCGTGTCCCTGCGGGCCAATGCGGGCGAGATTCACGGGTTCCTCGGACCCAATGGTGCCGGAAAGACCACGACCATCCGCATGGTCGCGGGCTTGCTGCAACCGACGGCGGGGCGAATCGAGGTCAATGGGCACGACCTGAGGGCTGAGCCAGAGGCGGCCAAACGCTCCCTGGGCTTCATTCCCGACCGTCCGTTCATTTACGAGAAACTGACGGCCGGAGAGTTTCTGCGATTCCACGCGGGGCTCTACGGCATCGACGGCTACGGCGTCGACGAGCGCGTGTCTGAAATGCTCGACCTCTTCGAGTTGACGCCCTGGAAAGACGAGCTGGTCGAGGCGTTCTCTCACGGCATGAAGCAGCGGCTGGTGATGTGCGCGGCGTTTCTTCATCGACCCCAAGCCGTCTTGGTGGATGAGCCGATGGTCGGACTCGATCCGCGAGGCGCAAAGCTGATCAAGCAGGTGTTTCGCGCGATGGCCGATCGGGGTGTGGCCATTCTGATGAGCACCCACACCCTCGAAGTGGCCCAGGAGATGTGCGACCGCATCAGCATCATCCTCAAGGGACAGATCATCGCGCACGGTACGGTCGATGAGTTGAGACAGATGGTGGCGAACCCCGACGCCGCAGAGGGGTCTGCGCCGGACGACACGCCCTTGACCGCGGTCTTTCTGAAACTCACCGGCGGAAGCGGGCTGCAGGAAATCGATGAAGTCGTATAGAACGGCTGCGGCGAGCGTCGGTTGTCTGTATCTCTTGCTGCCTTCGGCGTGGTCGTCGCGCAATCGTGCCCGCCGCCGCGAGCGAGGGGACTCGCTTCGGCTCGCCCTCTTCGGGAGTGTCGGACTGGCGGTGATGGGTGCGTTGTTCGGTGGGAGCTTCTGGGTCACGTTGCAGCTGGACCAGTATGCCGAGCTGGGCGACTTTCTATTGCGACTCGGACTGTCGTGGCTGTTTCTGACGCTGCTCTCGTTCCTCGCCTTCAGTGGCATCGTGACGGCGCTGTCCACGTTCTTTCTGTCGGACGACCTGCGCCTGCTCTTGGCCGCGCCGGTCAACAAGGCGCGGTTGTTTCACGCGCGATTTCTGCGAACGGTCGGTCAGTCATCGTGGATGGTGGTGGTGTTTCTGTTTCCCGTGCTGACGGGCGTTGGCGTAGCGCGGTGCGCGCCGGCCGCCTTCTACCTGACCGCCGGACTGACCGTGCTGCCGTTCGCCGTCATTCCAGTCGCGCTGGGCAGCGGGATCACCCTGGCACTCGTGAACCTGTTTCCGGCCCGGCGGGCCCGCGACATCCTGATGCTGATGAGCTTGCTGTTCGCGGCCAGCATCGTTCTGCTGCTCAGATACGTGCAGCCCGAGCGGCTGCTGCGAGTGGAGTCGCTCCCTGACGTCACCGCGTTCTTCACCACACTGCAGTCACCGATCACGCCGCTCCTGCCCTCGTTCTGGGCGGGCGAGACGCTGTTCGCCAGTTTGCAGGGCGGCTATGACCTGTTACACGGCGGCGCGCTCTGGACCACGGCCATGGGGTTGACGGTGTTGCTGCGCGCCGCCAACGATCGCTGGTACTTCTCAGGGTTCAGCAAGGCGCAGGAGGCCCGCAAGACCAGTTTCACCCGGCTCGCCCTGCTCGATCGTCTGGCCGGTCTGCTGCCACTGTCCACCGTGCCGCGCACCCTGCTCGTGAAGGACCTCCGGGTCTTCCTGCGGGACGTCACGCAGTGGTCGCAACTGCTGCTGCTGTGCGCGCTGGTCCTCGTCTACCTCTACAACTTCCGCGTCCTCGACCTGGACCGCATCCCCTACATGCGGGGGGTGGTCCGCAACATCTACGCGTTCCTGAATCTCGGGCTGGCTGGTCTGGTGATGTCGACCGTGTGTGTCCGTTTCGTGTTCCCGGCCGTGTCGGCCGAAGGCGCGGCGTTCTGGATCATCCGCACCGCGCCGATCACGCTCCGCGATTTCCTGTGGTCGAAGTTCTGGGCCGGCGTGTTCCCCGTCTTCGTGCTGACTGAAATCTTGACGGTGGCCGGCAATGAACTGTTGGGCATCGACCCCTTCCTGAAGGTCGTCACCGCCGGAGCCATCGCATTCATGAGCATCGCGCTCGTGGGCCTGGCCGCTGGCCTCGGCGCCCGCTATCCGCGATTCAACGCGGACAACGCGACCCAGGTGTCCGGGTCCTACGGCGGCGTCATGTTCATGATCGTCGCGGTCTTCTACGTCCTCGTGACGATTGCGCTCATCGGGTGGCCATCATCCATGTATCTGATGTCGACCGTGGGGCAGGTCCCGCTGTCGGCGGGGCAGCAGCTGGCGATGGGCGGCTGTTTTGTGACCGGTATTGTCCTGAGCGTGGTCACCTGCGTCGTCGGCATGCGCTCCGGCGTCAAAGCCCTCAACCAGATGGGCGGCTGAACCATCACCTGTGCCTACGCTTGCAGAATGCTGTCAGTTATGTCATTTTGATGTCGTGAGTGTGCAAATAACGATTCGGGACGTGCCGGAGGATGTTCGGGACGAGTTGGCGGCCCGGGCGGCTCGACAACGAAAATCCATGCAGGAATACCTCCGGCAGGAACTCGAACGGGTCGCGTCACGACCCTCGCTGGAGTCGTGGCTGGCTGCCGTTCGCGACCGAAAGGTCTCCTCTGGGCGGCAGCTCTCAGCGCGGAAGATCCTCGCCCATCGGGAGGCGGATCGGCGATGAGCGCCGTGGTCGATGCCTCGGTGCTCGTCGCGGCAACCACCGACGCGGGCCCAGGCGGCGTCTGGGCCGAGGCGGTCATTGCAGAAGGTAACTTGTGTGCCCCACACCTGGTCCTCGTTGAGGCGACGAACGTCCTGCGACGCCTGGAGCGGGCGCGCGAGCTGAGTGGCCTCGAAGCTACAGCGGCCCAGCGCGATTTGCTCCGCCTCCCCATCGACCTCTTCCCGTTCGAGCCGTTTGCGGACCGTGTATGGGAGCTGCGTGCCGATGTGACCAGCTACGACGCCTGGTATGTGGCCGTCGCGGAAGCCCTGCAGCTGCCCCTCGCCACGCTCGATCGGCGACTCACGCGAGCCTCGGGACCGCGCTGTCGATTCTCGACTCCCGCCTGACTTCCACGCGGTCGCCCGGGGCGCTGCGGGCCGCCTAGCGGGTCGTTCACGCTGGAGCGCGCCTTCAGCGGACGGCTATTCTGTCTCCGGAAAACTGACCGCGTCGATGACGTGCAGGCCTCGGTCCAGCGTCTTGTGGACCGGGCACCGCCTTGCGACCTGCGTCAGCCGATCGCGCTGAGCCGCAGACAGATCACCATAGATGGTGACGCGGCTCTGGATTTGCTCGATGCGTCCGGCGGCGTCGTCATCGCAGTTGAGGCAGTCCTCGGCGTGCACCCGGTCGAATGTCAGCATGACCTCGACCCCCGTCAGCGGGATGCCCTTGTGCGTGGCGTAGAGGCGGAGCGTCATCGCGGTGCAGGCCGCGAGGCTGCCAAGCAGGAATTCGTAGGGTGTCGGCCCCGAGTCGGCTCCGCCGGCCGCCGGTGGTTCGTCGCTCCGCCAGAGAAACCGCCGCGCGCGAATGTCGACGGAGGTGCCGTTCTTGAGCGAGGCGGTGACGTCGGCCATTTGCCGGGCTCAGTCGACGATGGCCTGGTAGATGAGACTGCGCAGACGACCGTGGTCGTCAATGTCTCCGGCCGGAATCAGCTGGGTCAAATACACCACCACCAATTCCTCGACCGGGTCGACCCAGTACGTCGAATGGTAGGCCCCACCCCAGCCAAACTCGCCCTTCGAACCTGGGAGACCGCGCGCGCCGACGTCTTCGACGACCGAGAACCCGAGGCCGAACCCCTGTCCGGTTCGGAACGGCTGGTCCGTGAGATGGTTGGTCGTCATTAGCTCCACCGTCTTGCGACTCAGCAGTCTCGTGTCCTCCAGCTCACCACCATTGAGCATCATCTGCAGGAAGCGGGCATAGTCCGTGGCGGTGGAGAGCAGGCCGGCGCCGCCGGAGAAGCTCGTGCGGGAACCGTTGACGTAGGCGCCCTGGCCGACCATGTGCCCCGGTTCGGGTGCGCGTTCGATACCGCCGTTCGCGGCAGAATAGACAGTGGCGAGCCGGTCGCGTTTTTCCGCCGGCAGGTAGAAGTGGGTGTCGACCATTCCCAACGGGCCGAAGATGCGGGCCTGCAGGAACTCGTCCAGTGGTTGCCCACTCACCGCTTCAATCAGCGCGCCGAGAATGTCGGTGTTGTAGCCATAAATCCACTGCTCGCCGGGGTGGGCATCGAACGGAAGGGCCGCCACGCGCGCGATCGTGTCACCCACTGGCTCGTCGCGGTCGGCGAAATACCACCCCTGGATCCCCGCCTCCTCCCAGCGGTCGCTGGCAGGTCCGTTGCCGTAGCTGACACCGGATGTGTGGGTGAGGAGTTGGCGGATGGTGACCTGTCCGCGCGCCGCGACCACATCATAGCCACCGCCTTCTCGCGCGACCGCAACCTGGGTGGCGGCGAACTCCGGGAGATAGCGACCCACCGGGTCCGAGATCAGCAGCTTGCCTTCTTCCTGCAGCAGCATTACGCCGGTGCTGACGATCGCCTTGGTCTGCGACGCGATCCGGAAGATGGAGTCCTCACCCATCGCCGAGCCCGAGGCGACATCACGCTGTCCGAACGCATTGAGGTAGGCCACCCGACCACGTCGTGCCACGAGCACGACGCCGCCGGCCAGCTGGCCGGCGGCGACATAGCCCTGCATGGCGTCTGTGAGCCGCGCAAGTCGGTCGGCGGAGAGTCCGACCGCGTCAGGCTGCGCGCGTGGCAGGTCTTCGGCCGTGTGGACTGGGGTGGCAACGACGGTGAGGGCCAGCAGCAGCAAGAGTGACGTGATGCGTCGTGCGGTCATGACATACCTCTGAGGTTGTGGTTATCGATGCAGTATAGCGGGATGACCGCCCGCGTCCACAGCCCGTGGCTAATCACGACCTCGACCAGGCCGAACATCGCCGTGGTGGCCCCGATCCCAAGCGACAGGACGGGTCAGCCTACCTCGAGGTGTGCGCTGGCGAGGGGTGGCAGTCACGCCGGGACGGCGGGGAGGTTCCCGCCGTCCCGACAGCCTATGAAGGGCCGAGTCGGACGCCGAGACTGAAGCTGGCGCCATTGAGGCTGTCGCCCCGGGGCAAGTCGGTGTTGGTCGCTCGATAGCCAACCCCGACGGTGACGCCCAACCAGTCGGTCACGCGCGTCAGCAGGCTCACGTGAGGCTCCACGATCGCGAACTCGTCGTAGTAGTAGTAGCTCCCGAAGTGGGGGAACCGGTGTCCACTTCCTCGGCCGCCGCGTCCGAACCAAGGGGGAAGTGAGAACTGGGAGCGGTCTTCGAAGGCCGGACCCGGAATCCCGCCGAACGACGCGTAGCGCGTGGCTGACCCGAAACCCGCGAGCGTCCGCAACGCCACATCGAAACGCCCCCCGGTCTTCGTCGACCATTCCACAAGCGGGCCGAAATAGCTGAGGTCCGTGCGATGGCCATCGAGCCAGTACGCACCGGCCCCGATGAGGAGCCGGCGGTCAAGCAGATAGCCGCCGTAGACCCCGGCGGCGGCGGTCAGCTCGCTGTCGATCTCAGTGAGCCGGAAGTCCGGCGCCACCAGCCATCCGTTGTCGATTTCCTCCACCGTGAACGACCCACCCGTGTCGTCAGGTTGTGCCGCGACCGGCACTGCGACCCCTGCGGTGACCGCCGCCACGACGGCGACCCGAGCGCACCGCGCCAATCCCGCCCGCATCACTGCTCCTCCTCGCGACTACGCGGGAGACTGACGTTCACCGCGGTCGTTTCGCCCGGGCGCACCTGCACGTCGGTGATGTAGCGCTCGTACCCCTCGCGGCTCACCTCGATGCGATGTTGTCCCGGACCGAGGTCCAGTTCCAGCCGCGCGGCGTCGGGACTCCGCCACTCCTCTCCATTGACAAGGATCACCGCGTCTGTCGGCTGCACGCGGATGGCCAGGCGACCGAAATCGCCGGTGTCGAGTGCGCGTCCCCCGGCCGGACCGCCTGTGAACGGTGCTGGCTCGACCTGGCCGGCCGGCGAGGGCGGCTGGGGTGAGGGAGTCGGGGGCGGTGCCGTTGTTTCTCCTGGCCCGAGCGGCTCCATGATGTGCTCGA
>SXGT01409406.1_pt1 | contig 20839 bp, 21 predicted proteins | sample 3176221 | NCBI WGS metagenome assembly SXGT01 (sample SAMN11356862, study PRJNA531348) | freshwater metagenome | isolation source: freshwater sample F1-120 | place: China: Fuxian Lake, Yuxi | collected 2017-12-25
CGGCACGCAAAAGTCGGGTAGTTTACCTATAACTCCTCGGACCTCACCGCGGCTCCGTCCAATCACGGAATAAATCGGGCGTTCACACCCCTCCCCATTCTCAAAATCCGTCCTCGCCCGATCTATTCCGCTTCGGGATTCCGCTCGGATTTCCCATTGATTTTCCAGGAACTAACAGAGGATGCTAAACCCATGATGGAATTGCTTAGACGCTTCGTAAACGGTGGTGACCTCCAGGAAACCACCGTCGCCGGTTGTGCTCGCGCTTTGGTCGTAGGAGTAGGAGCCGCCGGACTCCTTTTGATCGCAGGTTGCCAAACGCCGTCCACCCCGGCGCCGTCGTCGACCGATAGCCAACCCTATGCGGGTTCGACCATTCAGATCGGCGACGTGGTCAAAGTGACCTTTCCTGGCGCGACTAACCTCAATTTCGCCCAACAATAGCGTGTGGATGGTATCCTCAGCTTGGGCCCAGCCGGTGAAACCAAAGCCGTCGAGAAAACACCCAAAGATCTCGAGGCCGAATTGTTGAAGATTTATGGCCCCGATCTGGTGGTCAAAGAGGTCAATGTCCAGCTGGAGTCTGCCGGGTTTCCGGTTTTCGTCTCTGGTGCCGTCCTGCGCCCGGGCAAAGTGCTCGTCAATCGCTCTGTCACCGTCATGGAAGCCATCATGGAAGCGGGTGGTTTTGATGCGACCCGTGCTGAACTCCGCAAAGTGCAGGTCATTCGACAGGAGAGTGGTGTTCAGCGCACATTCACGATCAATGTGAAAGATTCCCTGAACCTTTCCACGTCCAAGCCGTTCCATCTGCGTCCCTCCGACATCGTCGTCGTTCCAGAGCGATTCGTGTTCTTTTGATCGGCTGAGACCGTCTAGCGAACTTACCCTCGGTAAGACGGAATAAGCTTTAACAAAACGGGCGTTAGAGACTCTTGTCTCTAACGCCCGTTTTGTTTTTGGTGACCGACGTCGTACCGACTCGGTGACAGCCCTATTTGTCCGGGATCATGACTTCGCCGCCAGCCGGAGTGTCGAGCAGTTTGGACGAGACAGTGGCCGTGGGAGGTGTGCCGACCGGGTTGAGGTTGTACTTCTCGTTCATCACGGAAGCCGGAAATTTGCCGCCATTGAAGTAGGGCGCTATGTCCTGTTCTGTGGGGGTATCGCCTTCTCCCTTTTTGGTCTCGGCAGCCCATTGAGTCTTGATTAAGTCAATCGTGCGAAGGTTGTTCACGATCGCTTGCTTGCGAGCTTTGGCCAGGTTTTGAGTGATGTTGGGAATCGCGATCGCGGCGAGCAGGCCGATGATCAGGACCACGATCATGATTTCGATCAACGTGAACCCGGATCGCCGGTTGATTCTCCGACGCTGCCCTTTTTCGATGGATAGCTTCATGGTGAAAGTCTGTGCTGATTCTAAGCCCGATGAGTTCTTAACACCGGAAACTCGTGTTAGTTTCGGTGTGAAGCACGGCGTCACCCTATCAGCGGAATTTTTCGTTTCAACGGGATTTAAGCAGCGAGATGGAACGTTTTTCACACCTCTGCATTGCGAGATAACGTGGGTCGGTGGGCAGTTTATTCGCCGTCCCCGGAGAACTGCCGATGCTTGGGTAAGTCCCGAAGGCTACGCGTCAGCTTCTTGGCGCGACGGTGTTCATCAATTTGGGTGCGGACTTGGTTTCGGGACTCGAAGGTCTTGGATTCACCCAGAAGCTTTTTAAAGCTGGCGACACGGACGGCATCGAGTTTCCCTCCTTTCAGGCCTTCTTGAACGGCGCAACCGGGTTCGGATTCGTGGCGGCAACTGGTGAATCGACACAACCTCGAGAGTTCCTCGATATCGGCGAAGGCTTCACCGACACCGACTTGGCCTTCCCAAAGTTGGATTTCTCGCAATCCCGGTGTGTCGATGATCAAGCCGCCTTCCGGTAGCAGGACCAATTCCCGGCTTTTGGTCGCATGCCGTCCCTTTTGATCGCTCTCTCGAACTGGAAGGACCTCCTGCGTATCGTCGTCATTCAGTGAGTTGATCAGGGTTGATTTCCCGACGCCGGATGGTCCAAGGAGAACCGCAGTGCGCCCTGGCTTGAGGAACTTCCGGAGGGTTTTCATCCCTTTCCCGGTCCGACTGCTGACCGCGGACACCTCGGCATTGCCGGCGATGGCGCGAGTGGCTTCGACGAGTTCCTTGGTTTTGGGGCAAAGGTCCGACTTAGTCAGCACAACGTGCGGCTTGGCGCCACTTTCCCAAGCGAGAGTTAGGAACCGTTCGATACGCCTCAGATTGGGCGGTTCGGCTAAGGATTCGACCACGAAAACGTGGTCGATGTTGGCTGCGAGCACTTGTTGGGTGGTCGCCAAGCCGGCGGATGCTCGAGAAAACTGGGTTCGACGGGGCAGGAGCGCGTGGATAGTGCTGGGACCACTCTGTTTCGGTCGTTCGAAAGCCACCCAATCCCCGACGCAAGGGGCATCGTTTGGGCTTAAGATTCGGTGTCGGAATCGTCCGCTGATGTCGCCCAAGAAGTCACCCGATTCGGCCATAATGCCATAGCCCCCGCGAAACTGAGTGCCAATTCGCCCGGGAAGCCATCCTTCGGCAGCAAATGGCTTGAAGGCTTCCATAAACCCGGCATCCCATCCAAGGTCAGTCAGTGTCATCGGGTTAGGCTTAGGCGCTCCGCCGGCGGTGGCGCGGCGTCAACGGCGGCAGTTGGTTGCGGAACAACCATCGCACAACGGATTTCATCCCTTTTGGTTAGCATTGTGGGTGTCGCGGTACAAGTCCTGGGATAAATTCCGGTTTGCGTCCCGCACCGTCTGCTTACACCTTTCGGTTGGCATGCAAAGCAAGTTTAACGGTCCAGTGTACGTGGTGCGCGACAATATCGACACCGACCAAATCATATCGGCCAAGTATCTTAATCTCGTTCCAACCATCGAGGAAGAGTACGAAAAGCTTGGCAGCCACGCGATGAACGGCCTCCCAGAAAGCCTTTACGCCGAACGTTTTGTGAAGCCTGGTGCCATGGATTCCGAGTTTCCCATCATCATTGCCGGCCGCAATTTCGGTTGCGGTAGTTCCCGTGAGCACGCCCCCATCGCCCTCGGTGCCGCCAATACTCAAACGGTGATCGCCGAAAGCTTCGCGCGAATCTTCTTCCGCAACTGTGTCGCCACCGGCGAAGTGTATCCCGTCGAATGCCAAGGCCGACTCTGCGATATCTTGAAGACCGGCGAAATCGTCACTGTCGACATCGATACCAATACCTTGACGCAAGCCGCCACTGGGCGCGTGTTCCCACTGAATCAGCTCGGCGAAGTGCGCCCCGTCATTGATGCTGGCGGGATCTTCGAATACGCCCGTCAGACCGGCATGATGCCCAAGGTCGCCTGAGCGGGTCGGTTGGAGAGGATCGTTGGAGATGAGTGGGCTCCCCGCTCGACTTGGAGTTCTGGCTTGCTGTGGACTGAACTCCAGGCGGACTGTTTCTTCATGCTCCGCGTTCGAATCATTTGGCGGCTCGGGATGGTCCTCTGGTTTTCGGGTCATTGCACGGCGGCTGTCGCCGTGGACGACACACCTGCGGATGCGACAGTGGCGTGGTTGGCAGAACACTACACCAAGTTTGAGCACCGCATCCCCATGCGGGACGGCGTTCGATTGTTCACACGCGTTTATATCCCCAAGGATGACACCCAGGCTTGGCCGATCGTCTTGACCCGGACTCCCTACGCCCTCAAGCCCTACGGGACCAGCAGTTACGGGGATCCCTCCGGCACTGTGGAGGTATTGGCTAAGGATCGATTCATTCTGGTGACCCAGGACGTGCGCGGCCGCTTCGCATCCGAAGGGGAATTTGTCCACGTACGACCGTATCTCCCCAATAAGACTCCCCGCGACATCGACGAAAGCACTGACGCCTGGGACACCATCGATTGGTTGGTCAAGCATGTCCCTGGCAATAACGGCAAGGTGGGAATGGTAGGGATTTCCTACCCGGGGTTTTATGCGTCCATGGGAATGATCGATGGGCATCCCGCACTCAAAGCTGCGTCGCCCCAGGCACCCATTTCGGATTGGTGGATGGGCGACGACCTGCGTCACAACGGGGCCTTTTTCCTCTCCCAAAATTTCGGCTTCTTTTATTGGTTCGAGAAATTGTCCGACGATCCGTTGCGCGACGGCGGTAGGCGGTTTCCCTTTGGAACGTCCGATGGATATGACTTCTACCTGCGCATGGGGCCGCTAGGAAACTCGGACTCGATGAAACTTAAGGGCGAGGTGAAGGCGTGGACCGAATTCCTGGCTCACCCTAATTATGACGCCTACTGGCAGGCGCGAAACATCCGGCCCCACTTAAAAAACGTCCGGAGCGCTGTGCTGACTGTGGGCGGATGGTACGACGGCGAAGACTTGTTCGGAGCGCTCGAGACCTACCGTTGGACCGAACGCCAAAATCCTGGGATTACAAATCTCCTCGTGATGGGCCCGTGGATCCATGGCGCTTGGAGCGGGAAAGACGGAGACAAACTTGGGGACATCCACTTCCGCGCGAAGACCTCCCGCCATTTTCTCGACAAAATCGAGCTGCCATTCTTTCGGCATTTTCTTAAGGGCGACACGAACTACCCGCTCTCTGAGGCGCACATTTTTGAAACCGGCACGCACCGATGGCGACGCTTCGACGAGTGGCCACCGAAGGAATCCGTGGGTCGTACGCTGTACTTCCATGGCCAACAACAACTGCGTTGGGAGGCGCCAGTTGGCGACTCCAGTGCGAGTTACGATGAATACGTGAGCGACCCCAACAAACCGGTCCCATTCACGCTCGAGGTGACCACCGATTATCCCCGCTCTTATCCCGTCCACGACCAACGCTTTGTCGCATCGCGCCCCGATGTACTGACCTTCGAGACGGAGTTGCTGGAAGAAGACCTGACGATCGCTGGCCCGATTGAAGTCAGTCTGCAAGTGTCGACGACCGGAACCGATTCCGATTGGGTGGTAAAGGTGGTGGATGTCTACGCGGCGGATCATCCGGATCCAGAACCCAATCCGGCGCACGTGAGGATGGGTGGGTACCAGCAGTTGGTGCGCGGTGACGTGATGCGCGGGCGTTTTCGGAACAACTTTGAGAAGCCCGAGCCATTCGAGCCGGGCAAACTATCCAAGGTGACCTTCACCATGCCGGATGTGTGTCACACGTTTCGGCGAGGACATCGTGTGATGGTGCAGGTGCAGAGCAGCTGGTTTCCCTTGGTGGACCGCAATCCACAATCCTTCGTGGATATCGCCCGCGCGAAGCCGGAGGACTTTCAGAAGGCGACTCAGCGGGTCTACCGGGCGGGGAACGCTGCGTCATCCATCACGGTGCGAGTCCTTCCGACCAGTATCCGGCCTTGAGACTCGATCGGGTTCGAGGGGACGCTGCATGCCGTTCCGCCACGAAGTGCTTGGGTCTTTGGCCTCTCGAGAAAACGCTCGTCCAGCCCGCATGAATTCGTGTATGACCGAATCATCATGGAGAGCCCAGATTCCAGGAGGTCTAATGCCGGCGAAGCGATGCCACGGTCGCTGACAAAGCAACCCCGAGGGAGAATTCTTTGGGCCTGGGTTTGGATCCTAGTGCTTTTGGTCGTGTCCGCTGCGGTCGTAGCAACGCGGGGTTGGAACCGCCCCTTACATCCCCGGACGCATGAAATTGTCGGAGGCAAGCCTCTGAGTACCTACTATCCACTTTGGGTTGCGCCACCCTTCGTTTTCCTCAGATTCACGAATCGATTTACGGCTTGGCCGGGCGACCCAACTACTCAGTTGACACCACGGCATTTGCCTGCGTTGGTGGAATTGCTGGATCGTCCCAAGTCGATATTCCATGACCTCTTCACGAATCTCCAGAGACGACCGGGGCTACCGAATTGGATTGCGCCACTTCCTTCCCATTCCCTTCAGCTCGACCGATTCGCTCCAACCATGAGATTGGATAACCCAACACCATGATTCAGTGCGATTCCAACCGCCGTCTCAATTTCTCGTGTAACCGATCAAACCGGACAAGGATATCCGGGTCTCCTCGCAATTCGAGCAACGGCTGGACTTCGTCCCGGAACACCGCCAGATCGATCCGGCCCCATTGGCGGGCTAGCACACCCTCGATGTCCAGCCAGTCCTTCTCCCGGTTAGCCACGACTTTATGCACGAGTAAATCCTCTGCGGAGCAAGTCGTCAGCGCCCGGCCTTCGCCAATAGGAAACCCCGAGGACCTTCGGATGCTGTTCTCCTCGAAAGGCACCGCGCCCAGAGCCACGTCCAGTGGTGTTCCGTTGTGCGCTGCAAGCAGCAGCACACGGTTTCGGAGTGCGAATTCGCGCGTGTCGCCCCGTCGAGGGCGGAAGTGCGAAAGCATCGGGTCGATGAAGCTCTCTTCGCCGCCAAAGCCCGTGAGCAAGGTGAGGTCCGCATCCGCCGTGAAACGCGGTTCGCCCCAGCGTTGGACGGCGATGCCGCCGATGAAACAGAACTGCCAGGCCCGCGCCTGGCAAAACTCTTGCAGCTCCCAGGCCGCGGCCAGGATCGGATCGAGGCTCATCGGTTGCGGCACTGCTGGAATAACGCCTGTTGCTCCACCAAACCGGACGTGTCGCGGACCCCGCGAGCAAGCCCTTGCCGACTGAAAAGAGATTGGGTCAGCCACAGTGCCTGCTGATCCGTCAGGGCCATTAACTCCCGCCAGCGCTGCTCTTCCAGGAGCGGCTGGGCTTCCTGCCAGATCTGTAACCTGCGCCGGGTCTCTTCGCGCTCGGTGTGTGTCATCGTCTTGGACCCGCTGTTCATGCCCCAATCTATCATCCTGCCAGGACCAAGCCAACCGCTTTGTGCCATCGAATCGCTGGCGGGGCGCATCTCCAAGTTACCGACAATTGGAGATCGGTTGTCCCGGGAATTCCCCAAAAGCGGTGGAGGGCCACCGCTTCTCCCCAAGCCTTCGACACTCAAACTTTTGCGCATCTCGAATATGCTCAACCCGCGTTTCTAGGATTATCGTGAAGCTTGACAAATCAGTATTCCTGATAGATAAAAAGTATCATGAAAATTGCCACCGTTGCCGATCTGCGGAACAACTTCCGTCGCGTGTCAACTTGGTTGGAGCACGGTGAAACGGTGCAAATCGTCAAGCGAGGACGGCCCTTCGCGCAGCTCACCGCCTTGTCGCCCTTAGTGACTCCGAGCAAGGCTCCCAAACCCGACGTCATGGCGAGGCTGAAGGAGGTGTGGGGGGATCGAGTTTTCTCCCTGCAGGAAGTGGAGGAGATGCGTGACGCCGAATTGGAGTGAGAGGAAGGATGATTGCCTATCCTGACTCTTCCTTCTTGTGCGCATTCTATCGGCAGCAGGCGAACTCCCCACGGGCCGCCGCCCATTTTGAGCAAATGGTGGAGGCCTTGCATGTGGCATCCCCTCTCTTGTTTGAGTTCAAACAGTCCATTCGCTGGCAGGTTTTTCTCCGCTCGAAGGATCCGAGTAAGGGATATGACCTCTCGACCGCCCGCGCCGCCCTTTCGAAGCTCCAATCAGAGATCGCCTCTGGAGTCGTGATTGTTGTCCCCATCGAATGGGCCGATGTCGCCAGTATTGCGGAACGACTTTCGGCTCAATACACCTCGACTGAAGGGTATCGAGGATTTGATGTGTTGCATGTGGCGACAGCGCTCCATCTGGGTGCGACTGAGTTTCTGACCTTCAATGCCAAGCAGAAGCAGTTGGCCATCGCCGAGGGGCTCCAGGTGCCGCTGTGATGTATGGAACTTCCTGGCTGCTTGCGTTCGTGGCGATGCCTGCGGGCCGGGATTGTGGGGGAGTGCGGTGGCCTTCCACAGCGTTTGGGAAATTCCCGGGCCGACCGATCTCCAAATATCGGCAAGTCGGAGATTTGCCCCCACTAGGCGGAAGTCGCGAAGCGTGATGGATGACGGAGGCGCGGTTCTGATTGTCTTCCGCTCGCCGCGGAACGTGATCGTGAAATCCGCTCAGGCATGTCGCATTCGTTCCAGTTCCTTTTTCAGCGGCTCCCAGTAGGCTTAATCGGTGGCTCGTTCGGCGCGCTCTTCCTCCGCCAAGCCGGCTTCGATTCCGGCTTCATCGCCTAGGAGGGCCGCTTTCAAAAGGGGGCGGATTCTGGCCGCCATCGCCTCAGCCTCATTGTGAAACTGGCGCGCCAACTCGATGAGCAACTCTGGCGTCCTCCCCTCGCGCAACCAAAACTGCGCTTGAGCTGAGGAGGGCGTGCCCTGGCAGGCGACGCGATCCGCTTCGATCAATCGCCGAATCATGGGCCAGTCTTTGTCGCGTTGCGTCTTTTTCGCCTGAACCAGATCGGGCAACGCCATCAACTCGTAAATCGTCCCATCCTCCCCCTGCAACGTGGTGCGGCGCTCCCAGAGATCGGCAAATTCCGCGACACCTCGCATCTTCGACATCACATCCACCCGCAGCCCGGCGGCGTCGGGGTGTCGGCAGCGAAAATGAACGGCGTGTCCGCGTTGAAGATGCTCCAGCGAGAGTGGCGGCACGGCAATCACAGAGGCCTGCAATTCGCGCAGAGCGGCGTTCAACCGTTCCAAGTTGTCCGCATCCGCAAGGAGGGCGAAGTCCGTGTCGCGGCTAAACTCCGCCGCGCCGTAGAACACGCAGGCCTGACCGCCCATCAACAGGGCGCGCACCGCGCAGCTCTGGAAAGTCGAAAGGACTTTGTGAATCGGGTTCGGGATCAAGGCTGCCTCCTTGGGCAAGATACTGCGTCCATAATTTCATGCTCTCGCGCCAGCGCTCCAGTGGCCCCAACTGGAACCATTCCTGCCATTCATCCGCCGGATCGTGATGCATCGCTCCGACCCTGCCACGTTGACCGCCCGCTGCCAACCGTCATTGGGAGAATTGGACAGGATGAACAGGATTGACAGGATGCCCATTAAAACCAGGGCAAACTCAATCCTGTAAATCTTGTAAATCCTGTCGATAAAACTACAACTCTTGATCGTCGCGCTCGGCATTGCCGCGTTGAGCACCCCATCGGCCAATGCCGGCGGCCAGGGCAACCCCAATCCGGGCATCCTGCCACCACAAGCCGTCTTCAAGGGCAAAACCGCCCGGGAATGATTTTGGACTTTCTCGGGTCTGTTGAGGCTTTCTACGACCAATATGTTTTGCCAGATATCCCCAACGCGCACGACTTGTCGGTGGTGATCGACGGAACTCCAGTGGCCGCGCTCGAGAACGGAAATCTCCACTACGTGAATTTTGTGCGCGATGGAGACGAGCTCATTGTTCCAATCACCTCGGCGAACCTGGTTCCCGGTTTTGGACCTGATTGGGAAATTGGAGGTTATGAATTCAGCCTGTTGCTCGCCCCGCTTCCTCCCGGACAGCACGTCATCGAGATGAAAGTAAAGGGGGGCGGTGGGTTCGAATCGAACGTGACCTATTATCTGACGGTTGAACCGGGCAAGAAATAGCTTGCGAACCTTCGCTTCGCCTTCGCCTACCGGGCGGTTCCTCAATCCGAGGAACCGCTCGGTCTATCTATTAGGCCGTGGAAACGCGGGCCTTCAATACGGTACCGGCTGGAGGAGGACGGGTTTCTCGCGTCTCGAGAGTTTGCCCGCTGACAAAGCGCCAGAGGGCTCTCCTCCTTACCCACAAAGATGGGTGTTCAGCAAATAGCGGTACGTGCGGCGTCGGGTTAACCAGGTTTGCGCGGGCGCTTGGGTGGGTGGCGGGGTCGTTTGGGAGGAAGTTGGGTGATTTGGCAGTAGTCAACGATGACGGCCAGAAGTTCCAACCCGCGGCTGAGGGATTTGGCGCCCGGGTGGCCATCGCCCTTGCGTCCCCAAAAGCCGCCGAGCATCGCCACCAGCAGGTTAGCTTGTGCCAGGCTTAGGGTGGATTGAGTGGGTGGCGCAGCCGATGGCGGGTTGATTAAATCAACTGGCGGGCTAGTCAGAGCTGCGGCAGTCTTTTTTTTCAAAACCTCCAGCACCGCCAACTCCGCCTGGGAATAGTGACTGTGGGCAGGCAAGCTGGGGCTTTCCTTTCCCAATCGGCAAAGCATTTGCGCACGCCAAGCTACCATGATGTCTAAAGCCAAGGCCCGTTCGAGAGCCTGTGCGGTTTTCATCTGACGGGTTTCCACTCCACAAACATCTTTGAGCACTTGATGCCAGCATTCGATACCCCAGCGCAAGCCATACCAGCAGACCAGCCGTCGGGCCATCTTGAGGGAGAGGACGGGCCAGTCGGTGATTAACATCCACTCGATGGGTTGGATGCCGGCGGGTGGATCCACCTCCCGGGCAAACACCGCGTGAAGCGGGATGGATGACCAACTCTTCTTGAGCGCGACTTGGGGTGGCGTGGCTTCTACCGCCGCCCACTTGAGCTCCAAGGTCGCGATACGGGCCGGATGGGTTTTGTTGCGAGGCACCTGAACTCGCATCGAGCCACCCACAGGCTGACGGGAAAGTTCGGCCCAGAGTTTGCGCCCTGATTCCAGGAGACGATCATGTTGGGCCCGCACCAAGAGGTGCAGATTCTTCGGTGCCACTTCCCCCTGGTCGTAGAGCTCGAAAATGTCCGATTCCCGATCCCCGCAGACCACCAGATGAGTTTGCGGCATCCGCCGGGCTAGGCCCAGGGCTACTTGATAGGCTTCCAGCCAGCGAGCGCTCTCCTTGTCGGCGGCCGGTTGTTCGTTGCGATGGACTGCGTCGGACTGGGGAGAGCGTGCCCACAGCTTGGCCCAAGCACAGCCCAAGGGAATCCGGTCGGTGCGATAGGCCTGGAGTGTGTGCAGCCACAGCCCACGGCCGGGATGACGATCGTCACCGACACTTCCGACCAATGGGGCCGCCTTGAGTGGGTGTTCGCGAATGATGAGTCGGTTCCACAGCCCATGATCCGGATCCTTGGCACCGCTCAGCAGTTGAAACTCCAGCTGCTTGATCTGCTGCACCGATTGGGGCAACACCGGTAACACCGGCAGCTCCTGGCCATCGTCGACCAATTTTCGACTGTGCCCCGACGCCCCTCGGACTTGGGCGGGCGGCAATCGCACCCGCCCTTGGGCTTCCAACCGATTCAGGGCCACGTTGGCCGAACTGCTGCAGGGTTCTCCTCGCCGATTGACCCACCCAGTCTGTCGGCAGAACATCTCCACCACCTTGCTCCGGACCGGCGCATCCTCCCTCATCGACAACGCCGTCAGCCGATCTAAAACAATCTGGCTCACCCATCGACCCGCAATGCGCACCGCATCCAACACGGCCACCACCTTGGACCTAGGCCAACGCCTTGTCTGGTTGAAATTTTTGCGGGTAAGGAGGAGAGAGGGCTGGCGCACTCCAAGAGTTGGCGGACTCCACACACGCCTCGGTGGTCGCGAAGCGTTTTGGAGTACGGTGGCCCTCCACCGCTTTCCTCCCGCATCGTGATGCGGTTGAGAACCAGGGTCCGTCCCTCGTCCATTCTCCTCGAATGGCACCGCGCCCAGAGTTACAGCCGGTGGTGTTTCGTTGTGCATTGCAAGCAGCAGCACACGGTTTCGGAGCGTGAATTCGCGCGCCTTTGGGGCGCATCTTTCTACACCATCAGCATGTTCGCTGTATTAATTAGCGCATAAGCTCAGAAAAGTCGGGGTTCTTTTGTAGGTTCTGCTGGAGGCCAGACCCAGTCCAACAACTCTTCCTCATCTATATGCGGCACGCTGACGCCGCCGTCGTCCTTCTGGTTCAAGCCAATGCTGTAGAGGGTGAAGCTGCCGGCCGTGTTGACGCGGTACCGCAAGGGTTGGCCGTCCATTGGGTCCAAAGGCGTGGTGGCAACGAAGCGTGGAGCGAGTTCGGCGAGTGTCTTGGGGTAGGTTCCCGTCGCGATCCGAAATCGTTCCAAGGCGCAGACTGTGGCCGCCAGACGCGTCGAGGTCAGCAGGCGGTCCGACCTCTTGTGAACTTTGTTGAGTGACGGAAGCGTGAGATCGACCAGCACATGGTACGGCCGGAATCCTTGGGCTTGGCGGATCAGGGTTTTTTTGATGATTCCTGCGGCGCTTTGGGCGGCTATGCATCGAGTCCTATCAGCAGCCTGGATGGCGGCGGTGGCTTGATCCAATTTGAGTGAGTGGATGGCTTGATTTTGGCGGACCCATCCCCTGGACATGAACATGGCGTAAGAGCTTGCCGGGTCATCGGCATTGTCGAGTAGGCGGTCGAACTGCTGGCGATCTTGTGCGAGGAAATCGATGGTGGCAGCGCCGAACAACCGTTCTCCGCGGAAGCCTCTCGCCAGAGCGTCCCGTTGCTCCAATCCCTCAAAGCGCTTCTGGAAGTCGACCAACTGGGGTTCAGTCCAGGCATGATCGACGCTTCCCTCCCAATAGGCACTGAACCCGATCGTCTCCACTGCTATGCGCACGAGATGCCCAATCAGGGTCGTTTCTTCGTGGAACAAGGTCCCGAGTCGGAAGATGGTTTGGATGTCTTCTTGGGCTCCTGCCCGGTCTCCGGTTTTGATACGGGCGGCGGACCGGATGCGAAACAGGGTAGTCATCTTTTTGTGGATTCCAAGATGCGGCAGTAGAGTGTTGGGGCCGTCTTCGTATCGGATGGCGTATCGGCAGTAGGGACGTTTGGAGGCTTCACGGATTTGGTCCATCACGCCTCGGCGACCTTCGAGTGCGATGAGTACGGCATGGGCATCCGAAACGTCCGCGGGTGGGCGCGGCAAGTTGTAAGGCAGTGTTACCTCAGTGGACACGCCGGTGGCTGGATCTTCGACGGTGGTCTTGTAACTATTGGTGCCGCTACGCAACACCGACGCGAGTGCGGACAGATCGTATCCGGTGCGATACAATAATTTTTCCGAGCGTTTTGGGGTAGGCCTGGAGGGCTCAGGCAACCGGAGGTCATCGTAGATTTCCCGCGACCGCGTCCTCCCGACCCACTTGAATGTAACTCGTCCCTTGGCGTCGTTGGTTTTCACATATCGATGTAACCCGGCCATGAACGGGCTTTCGGCGAAGTTCTGTTCGGCTGGCACCTCGGGGCCCAGCAGTTCTTGGAATGAAATCGGCTCGCCGCGGGCGTGGATGGAGTCTTGAGCGGCCTTCCACGCTTTGGCCCCTCGCCAACTCTCCACGGCCCATAAGAGGGCGAGCACGGTGGGAACGGAAACCACCGCGAACGCATGCTCCCTCCAAGCCGTCACAAAGCTCGGTGCCCCTGCTTTGACCGCACGTCGATTCCAAAACAACGGCACCAACAATCCCGGGATGGCGAGAACCAACCCCACGAGTGTCAGTGGCGTGTCTGAGGAAACCGTCCTTCCATCAGCCTTAAGCAGGAAGGCAAAGATAGCGCTTAACAGAAGCCAGAGCACGACCGTGCGCCAGAACCCAAAACGGTAATTGGGCTGAGGTAGGATTCGAAGTCGGTGAAAGAGGTTCATGGGATTTCGAGTTGGGGCGCTGACCGATCGGAGAACGCCTAGGCTAAATGGTTCGTGAGAACGAGGGTGCTGCGGGGTGCAGGCGCTGGGGCCGGCTTGGTCTGGGTCTTGGGTCGATCGGCCGACCGGGGAATTTCCACGCCTTCGGATCGAAGGAGCACCATGAGTTCGGCACGTTGTTCCACCGCGAGACGTTCCGTTTCCGCGGAGAGACGCGCCACTGGGGCTGTGCTGGACGCAGGTGTCAGCGTCAACGAGGAAACCCAGAATCCCAGGGCAGCCACCCAGGCCAGGCCGATGGCGCTCCATCCAATCGGGTTGCCTCGGAACCATGAGGTCAGGCTCACGTCGGATCGACGAGAGGGTTGCGCGCGTCGTCGCTCGGAGCTCACCTCTGCCGCCGCGTCGAGGCATAACTTCCTCAAGTCGCTTGGCGGCGACTGGAAAGGGACTCGTTGGAGTCGGGATTCCAGCCGATCCAGACCGTCATTATCCTCGGAAGGGTTAGGGGACTTCATGGTAGCAGTTCTTGGAGTCGATCAGTGAATCTCGTCATAGAGGGGACGAAGTTGGTCGCGAAGTTTGTCTAAACCATAACGGTATCGACTGGCGGCGGTGTTGAGCGGGATCTCGAGTAACTCGGCAATCCGCTCGAAGGTCAGACCTTCCCACAGTTTCAGGTGCACGACGCCACGCTGCTCCGCCGGGAGTGTTCCCAACGCATCGGCCAACGCGCGGCGAAACACCGCTTCGTCGGGATCGGACACCGTGGCAAACAACTCCAAGGATTCCTCTGCCAGCTTTGTCTGGGCGCGCCCCTGAACCTCTCGACGTCTAATCCCGTCGACCGCAAGATTGTGCACGGATCGCAGCAGCCACCTGCGCTCATCACGCAGGTCTGGCGGGAGGGAGGTGGTGGCCAGTCGACGAAAGAGGTCCTGGAGAAGGTCCCGCGAATCCGCTTCCGATCGCGTCAGGGTCATAGCAAACGCGAACAGCGCTCCGGCATGGGCGTCGTACAGACGGGCGAGTTCGTCGGGGCAAATCATCTGAATCCACCAGTAGGACGTAAAACTCGGTTCAACTTGTCTAAAGAATCGGAGCCTGCCTTTTGGATCTCGCCGCACCCTGTCGCTGATGGTGATCCTTACGGCGGAAATCCGATGGCAAGCTTCACTGCGGAATACTCGGGATGAATCGCGCCTTGATAGGTGCGGATGATAAGGTCGGGTTCGACCCAAGTCTGACCGCGAAACCATTCGGGCAAGTCGGAGTTACTCATCAGGGCGAACAACCCAATCAATGGTGCATCTCCTTCGCGAAAGACGACCGGGCGTCGACGCACGATCACGAGTCCTGCGGTTTTGGCGCCGGCTTCAAGACGCGAGAGTTGGGCGGGTTCGTTGGGAAACACGCACGCAAACAACCCTCCAGTGGCGAGGTGCGCCGCTGCAGTCATACAATAATCGGCGACCGTTCCCCTTAACTCAAATCGACACGCCAATTTTTGCGGATGTTCGCTTTGGACACCGGTGTCGGGAGGAAAATAGGGTGGGCTTCCAGTGATAAGATCGAACATCTCGTCGGCTTGTAGAATTCCCGGCTCGCGTAGATCGCCCTCGCGCAGGTCGTAACGTTCAGTCAACCCGTTGTATCGAGCGGATTTGCGGGCAAGAGCCACGCTTTCAGATTGAGCCTCGATCGCAACAAACGTTGCGCCGGGCAAGCGCCAGGCACTGATCATGCCCACCGTGCCAATGCCACTTCCCAGATCGAGCGCCGTTCGCGCCGTGGGACACCAACTCGTGGCGTACCACGCAGTTAATATGTCGTCGGTGGAAAATCGGTGACCATCGCGAAGTTGGAAGATGCGGAAATGGCCGCTGATGGAGTCCAGGGTTTCGTGAGGCTCAATTTGGACACCCGATGAGAATGATGGAGGAATGGGGCCCGGTTTGGCCCAGCCTTTGAAATGGGTGTCGACGGTCATAGCAGCTCGATCCGGTTCAACAATCGCATTTGGAGGATGCGTGTGGGCGACATCGGAAGCAGAAATGGTGCGAGGTGCAGGGTTTGAACCTGCGACCCCTTGCGTGTGAAGCAAGTGCTCTACCACTGAGCTAACCTCGCAGAGGTGCGCGAAGTGGTAACTCACCCGAATGACTTTGCAAGGAAGGAATTATTCGGGCTTAAGGCACCTGCTGAACGCGGTAGAAGCGAATACGTTCTGTCGACGCTGGGTCGTTAAACACTTGCGTAGCGGCACTTGCGGTCACTGGTGTCCCCACTGGTTGCCATTGGGTTGACCCAACCTCGGCCGAACGCCCCCATAATTGAAACTTCCGGCCAGGCGCGGTCTCGGCCGTTACCTGAGTCCCATCAGCCGTCACTTTCGCGCTCAAGACTCGAAAGTGGACTGAGGCAGCATCTGTCGGATTCGATCCGGAGGCGGCTTCGCGTTCGTTGATCCAACCGTCGCCGTCCGGATCCGCGAGTCGATCTGCCTCAGGCCGAATCCACGGACTAAACCAGCGCCTTTGAAAGGCATCGTCTAAACCGTTGCGATCGTCGTCCGGAAAATCCGGGAGTATTTCGACGAACCCATTGGCCCAAGCGGCCTTACCGCCGGAGTCGACGATCAAGCTGCGCATGCCAGGCACGGCGTTCGTCTCCACGGTGACTTCCACCTCGATCAAGGGCATGCCGCGGAGGGCATTGGGCGTCACTGTGGTGGGGCCGTAGCTGATCCCGGAACCAGACACGCGCAGGTTGGCGCTGGTGCCCAATAATCCTGGTGTGTACACACCCAGAGTGGCACCCGTTTGGCCGCGGCGCAGTTGTAACACGGCGTCTCCACTCGTGCGGTCTACCGGGTTGTACGACGGACGAGTTTCAGTGATTCGAAAGGCGGGGTTTCCTGGCAGCACTTGGATCGGCACCGACACGTCGCCACCCGCGAGCAGGGTTACCGGCGCGTTGGTCAACGGTAGAAAAGCGGTGGCAGCGTTGTTGAAGGTTCGACGATATTCGTCGAGGTCAAAACCTCGGACTAAATACTGATCCAGGTTGCCATTTGGATCGAGCGGTGTGACCCGCAGATGATGCGTGCCGGGCGGAAGCGCGGGAATCACATAAGAGCCATCGGCACTGCTGACGGTTCCGCTCGTGAGAATTCCTTGGGGATCCTCGACAACCACCACCGCTCCAAAGACCGGCGCTCCATTCATTCGCACCGAGCCGCGAATGGTGCCGGTCGCTGCTTTGGTCGCCGCCGTTCCGTACACCGCGCGAGCTCCGAGGATTTCGTCCGAGGACAATCCGATTTGCGCGGACAAACCCTGGCGCGTGAACCAAAACATGGTAGCCGCACCAACGGGTGAATGATTGAACCCCAGCAAGTGCCCGATTTCATGCAGCACCACGCTCTCCACAAACATGGCATTGGATTTTGGGTTGTCGTAGTCGGTGAATGATTGGGCGCTCTTGTTCAGGATCATGTCGGCCTCGACCAACGTGCCATCATCGAGAGACGCCAGACAGGTCAGTGCAGCGGCGTTGGATGATAAAAATGCGCTACCGCCGCAAACGAATCGATTTCCCGCGAACCACACCACGGTGTTCTTTTGATCTTCCAGGCTCACATCGGCTGGGGCTGGAATGGCGGCGGCTTCCTTAAATTGGATCTTGGTACCCGGGACCAGTTGCCATTGGGCAAACGCCGCCCGAACCGCGTCCCACTCCTGGGGGCGCGTCGTCGCGGAGGACGTCTCCGTGGAGAGATGAAACACTATCGACAGCGTGGTTGGATCCTGTGCCGGGAAGGCTTCGAAATCATAAAAGTCAAAGTTCCAGCGCATCGGGAACTGCGCCGGGGTGTATTGACTGACAAAGGCGTGACCCGTTTCTGCCGCAGCCATCAACACCGCCGCTAACCAGAGCCTCCAGGACAATCGGCGGCGCCTCGAGGGTGGTGATGGGAATCCAAGAAAGATCATGGTGCGAGAGAGCTTAGAACGCGGCGTTTGAGTTCTACCAAGGTGAGGGGCAGTTGATGGGGTATTACGATTTTACCCAGCTTCACGCGGACGGTGTTTGCGTTGGTGCCAGCGTCTGTGGTTGGGGTGGAAGGCGATCTGTTGGGTGATCCATAGATGCCGTTGGAAACAAACGCTCGCTTCTCGGAGTCGCGGTGAACATCAAACTTACCTTGGCAGAGCTCCAATAGCACACCTTCCCCGCGGTCGTTGCGCATCAAAAACCAGATCGCTTCCTCGCCGATGCGAAATTCCGGTTGCCCATTCAACACCATCCGCCGATTTCCCAACACCCCGCCAGCTGCCGACAGGACCATGCGATTCGTCGCGACGCCTTTCCAAGTTTCCATCACCTCCAACTCGATGACCGTGGTGATACCAAACGAAACCGAGCGGCAGCTCTCCAGGCTCTGCACGCGTCCATGCACAATCCAGTCGGCTTGCGCCGCCAGCATTTCGATGGGCACCGGTCGATTACCCGACGCGTTGACTGCCGGGCTGAGGCCGATCCCTAGGAGCCACCAAAACAAAACCAGCCGCCTGGAAATTTCCTGGGGAAATCCGTCGACCCAACTGCGGTCTGAGTTTTGTGAATCGACGCGGCGCATTACCGCCGTCGAGCATAGCGTTCTTTGTGCCACAAGTAGCACATTTGCTCAGATTCGTTGTGCCGATTTCCGTCGGCGAACGTTCCAAAAAAGACCACCCACGCCTGCTGCTAGAGCACTGACCGGCATCAGACTGCCGGATTCAGGCACGGCCCGATAGGTCACATCCCAACCAATCAGATCCAGGGCCACCAGATCGTTGGCAGTAATCTGTTTGCTAGCGCCAAAGGATAAGGTGGGATCCAGTAGCCCAATGGTATTCTGGGTCAACGCGTCGTCCTTCCAGTGGCTCAATTGCCTCCCATCGCCAGCCGGATCCAAGGAGCCCGTGGACATGGCAAGTTCCGCACTGCTCGCGAATTGTCCTGGGATAATAATGTCCGTGTTCGCTCCAACACCGGTTTGAAAAGAGCGCGGAAACGATTGGAATTCCGTCAGGGTTTCCGGATCCAACGCGGTGCCTTCTTCGAAACGAAAGAGATCCAACGTGCTCGGCGTGGCTATGATATAAGTTTCGCCAAAACCCCAGTGCACCAGATCGGCGCTATCCAGATCGGAAACGAAACCGAGTGCATGACCCAGTTCGTGTGCGGCCACAGATTCGAAATCGATGGCTCCAGGTCTAATGCCATCGGAACGATCGTAATCAAAAGTCTGATTTGAATTGAATTCGATGATCGCATCAATCGCTTTTTCCGCTGGGGTACCGCCTGGTGTTATGAGATCCAAAAAACTGACCGGATATCCCAACGCTTTAAAGTTCGCTTTGGTAGCCATGCCATTCATACCGTAAGGCGCCGGACCCGTGGCGATGAGGTCACCGGCATCCACCTTAAACGACAACCCGGCTGCGGTGGTGGGGAGTGCGTCTGTGGTTGCCTGATAGGGGCTTCCTTGATTGTCGTGAACGACAAGTTGGGCCAAACCTGCCTCGCTGCTTCTCACGCCGTAAAAAGGCGTGGTAAACAAAACGGGTGAGGCGCCTCCAAGAAGGAGCGGGTTGGAATTGGGGATCAAATTCGCCGCGATTATGACAGTGACCGGGTCCTGGAAGTACCGTTCCCATTGACCGGCCGCGCGGTTGAATGCCGCCAGCGCGGGGGTATTTGCTGCGAGATTACCGCCCGGTTGGATGACAATGTCAAACGGGCTTTGTGCCCGTGCCGGCGGGCGAATCCCAAGAGTGGGCGGCTGCAATGAAAGTGACGGTAGCGTCGCGGCAATGGAGTAGTCGTAACTCATGGACGGAATCCCGTCTTGAGCGAATCCCTGGCTGAGGCTGGCGTTGGTGCCGCAGGACAGGGCGGCAAGGAGGCCAATGAAACGATAGGTCATGGGGAGGCGGAATATTTTGGAATATTTCGAGGAGGCGATGGCAAGGACGCCCTCAAGCGATGAGTACAAAGCCACTGGTGTAGATAGGTTTGGACTGAGGAAATTACGATGAGACCTCACAAGATTAGGCGCCGGTTCATTAGGCTCATAGGGAGTTGAGGGGATTTTTCAAGCGAATAAATGGAGAACCACGGCAATAGGGATCCCGAGTCAGCCGGGCTGCCGAACTGACTCACAACTCTGGACTGGACAAATGGTTGTGATGAATGAGGTGTTGAGGTGGCGACCGAGTGCGGACCCTGGCTGGCAGGGAGATAAGGGCGTTCAAGTGAGCGAATGCTTGAATGAAAGAATGGGACGTCCTTTCGTTGACACTCGAGGCTTCCTTGTGGAGCCTGTGGTTCCAGTTTGTGCATCCGTAGCTCAATTGGATAGAGCTTCTGACTTCGGATCAGAAGGTTGCAGGTTCAAGTCCTGCCGGATGCACCATTCGATTCCAAGTACTTCCACAGAATTCCCCCGAACAAACCGCACGCCGATCAGCCGGTTGCTACGGTTTTTGCTACAGGTCCATCCCGACAGATTTCGGGAATACCTGCGACAGCTACGTGCATCAACGCGCAGCTACGTAGGCAGAAACCCCGCGCCCATGACAGGCTGGTTGTCACTAAATTGGCCTATGGCCGAGAGAATGGACAACTATGGCAGCGTTACTGAAACGGGGCGGAATCTGGACCGCGCGAATTCACGCGGGAGGCAAGGAAGTCTGGCGAACTCTGGGTACGGGTGACCGGCAAGAGGCGGAACGTAAAGCCCGCGAACTGGAATGTATCATGAAGGGCAACCGTTGGGTTCGCCGCGAGCTTGACGAGGTGATAACGCGTGCAGGAAGGGAAGTGCAGGGGGACGAGGCCGGATTGCTCTGCGAAACGTTGGTGGACTGTCTCCTGCGATTTCTCGATCGCGTGCCGACCGATCGAAGGGATGCACTGGCGCTCGAGTTCTCGAAGAGGTTGGTGAACCAACAGTCCCGAAAGATCGCGCTCAAGGATGGGTGGGACCATTGGGAGAAGTCCTCGAATCGATCGTCGCAGGCCAAGGCCAGGACCATGGCGGGCTACAGCGCCGTCTGGCGTCAGTTCGTCGATTGGGCTGGCAAGAGGGGCGTATGCTTCCTGCACGAATTCGACGAAGCCGCTGCGTGTGCCTATGCCGATCACCTTTGGGCGGTGCCGGTGTCACCCAGGACGTTCACGGCGCACGTGCAGTTCTTGCGCGGGATGTGGAATGTACTCCGGGTGCCGGCCGGGATGATCGGCCCGAACCCTTGGGCATGCATTCGCGGCAAGCAGGCC